>Ga0256404_1009505_pt1 | contig 13891 bp, 11 predicted proteins | sample RumenRJG_01DNA_FD_185990 | JGI IMG/M metagenome (GOLD analysis project Ga0256404, IMG submission 185990) | Bovine rumen microbial communities from Lethbridge, Alberta, Canada - RJG_01 | ecosystem: Host-associated > Mammals > Digestive system > Stomach > Rumen | place: Canada: Alberta | collected...
CAGCACGCCGGAAAGATCATTCGAGTTGGAAACTAAAGACAGATTTTCGGACATCGGAGCGCCCTCCCCTGAAAAGTCGTTTTTGCTTCCGGTAATCTTTTATTACCGTAACCAAATTGTAACAGGGATTTTCGCGACCGTCAATCGAAACTTGAATTTTCTTTACTTGCATGTTATAATTTTTTAGTGTTAGCTTGACATGACGAAAAAGGAGGTGGAAGCATGGCAAGGGCCCCTGAAAGAAACTGGATTCTCACGGAAGAGGCCGCCGCGCTTTTAGGTGTAACTAGCGGGAGAATGAGACAGATTTTATCGCCTGAATCCCAGAAGATATTACTCCCTCATTCCGTACTCGTCAGAAATATTTGGCTGCACTACGTCGGCGACGTAATGAAGCTCAAAGCGGCGCGGGAAAAAGACCCCCCGCGGGCAATGAGTACCAAAGGACGCCGCCCGAAAAAAAACAAACTTGACGCCTCGAAAGACGCTCAAAACGAGACGACAAGCGGCGCGGGAAATGTACCGGAACGGGGAGAAAACTAAAAAAAATACCGCCGACGCGGAGCGAACGCGAACGGCGGAGAAGGTGAAACGGAAGCACGACAAAACAACAGGGCGACAACCCATTATTCCCCCATGAAAGGAGGGCTTTATCGTGCACATGAAAGGAGGTCTTATCGTGCACCCTGATTATAACACACCCGCGCCGAGTTGGGCGCAAATCTGGCAAGCCGCGTTTGCTGAGTTCAAACGCTGGATCGTGGACGAGAGCGGCGGAGAGTTAAGCGACGACGGCGAGCGTTATCAATGGGAACAGTACGGAGAAGACACAGAGCCCCGCATAGTTAAGAGAATCGAACGGCTAGCTTTAGCGACCGGCGGCGACGGCGCAGCGTTCGCGATATTCCACGCCGACATGATACCGGATCAAACCGGACGCGTGACGTTCAAGATTAACGGACGGTTGCGACAGAACCGGCACGGCGGAAAAGTCTCACGCTGGCCGACAGGCGGCGGATATTACAAAGTCCCGACCGCGCCCGTTATTCAGCTCACGCCGGAACAGATCGCCGAGAACGAGCGCAAAGCGGCGGAACGGAAGGAACGCGACCGACAGCAGCGCAAGCGCAACAAAGCCGACCGTGACAAGGTATTTTTCGAAGATCTGACCGCGTATTTTTTCGACACGCTGCCGTTATCCAAGGCACCGGAAGACGCGGAAGGAATCAAATATCTTAGAGCGCAGCGCGTTCCACTCGACCTATTGCCGCACGTGCGAGTAGCAAAGACGACGCGCCCCGCGCCGGAAGCGTTCATTTTCCGCCGGGGAATTAGGCCGTTATCCCCTCGCGTTAAAAACGGCGCCCTCGTCGTCCCCTTGTTTGACGTGCGCAGACAATACGACGTTGCCGACCCCGCCGGCGGAATCGTCGCGTTTCAGTGGATTTTTACCAAATACGCGGACGATCACGGACATTTACTTCCGCGCCCCAAACACGGCGGAGTGAAGTTATTCCGAGAGAACGCGGAGCCGAAAGCACGTTTTCGCCTTGTGCACTGGATCGGCGACCCGTGCGGAGCTCATGTTGTCGCACTGGCCGAGGGATTGGCCACGGCGGCGACGTTCTATCAACTGACCGGAATTCCGACCGGTTCAACGTGCGACGCAGATCAACTCGAAAAGACGGGCAAGGCCCTATTAGACTCATTCCCCAACGTGCGCTTGATCGTGGCCGCCGACGACGACTTTTTCAAGCGGAAAACGAACGAAGGGAAGGACGACGGCGGAGCCGGCGAGGAGCACGCCGAGAATATCCAGAAGTACGGCGGCGAACGAGTGAAGCGCCTTCCGCCCCCCTTCCGGCGCAATGCCATGATAAGCGAATACGTGAGCGGTTCCGACTGGAACGATTACTATAAACTCATGACTCAATTATACGGAGCCGACGAGGGCGGGAAGATAGCACGCGACGAGGCCCGCGCACTCGTCAAGAAGGCGCTGAACGACTGGAAGGAAAGGAGTAAATAATCATGACGAAAACCGTTGACGACATGACGAACGACGAGAAGTTAGCCAGAATCCGCGCCGCTATGGGAACACAGGAAGAACGCGACGAGCAGCGCGAACAAACATACAGGAAGAACAATCCGCCCGCCGGCGACGCCCAGCAGCACGACGCCGGCGAGAACGACGCGGCGAACACCTCAATCGTTCGCAAAATCCGCAAAGCAAACACTCATTTGAACTGGACGGAAGCCCAAGAAGCCGAGAAAAAACAGGGCGAGGGGCTTGATTTAGGGATTAGATTCTTTTTGCGTAAAGGCGATTCAAACGAGTTTTATGAATGTGACGAAGACGGGAACGGCAGTTACGGTATAAAACTGACGTTTCAGGGAATCAATTATCTCGCCGCCCGCACCGGCGGAGGCAAAACCCTTTTTGAATGTGCGCTTGCTACAAAAATCCTTTTCGATTATGACGGCGGGAACAAGCCCGAAAAGAAACACGTCGTTTTTATCACCCTCGAAGAACCGGCAATCGCCATTAAAAAGCACATCGTAACCGGGTATTTAAAGCACAAATACCCCGCCGAGCACATCACCGAAAAAGACGTTACCGCCGCGCTATTAGGCAAGCTCGACGACGACGATAAACAGCAGAAAATCGCCGAGGTGTATGACGAACTCACCGACCGACTGGAGATCATTGATAAACATTCATTCAAAGAAGCCGCAAAGCGTGTTATAGACGCCGGCGAGAGTAACGACAACGCCAAGGGGGAAGAGATCGACGAGGCGAGCACGGCCGCCGCCGTTATCATTGACGCCGTGGACGAGTACAAAGGCGCGAAAAACGTTGTTTTCTTCATCGATTATGTGCAACTCATGCACGACGCGGACGGAGCCCGCAACGCGGCGACTTACAAGGAATTAAAAGCTATTGCCCGTCATTTGATCGACGCCGCAAATGAACCCGCGTTCGCTGTGATGTTTGTCGCTGCCCAGGTAGATCGAACGGCCGTGAAGAACGCGAGCACTTACAAGACGCAGCGGGAGAAACACGCCGCCGAGTTTTATGAAATGATCGCGGAAAACCTGAGAGAAGCCGCCGACCTCGAACAATCCGGGCAAAAGATTTTGTATTTCACCATCGACGGCGACGTAGCAAGCGAAAACACGGGAGAACAAGAGTTTTGGCTAAACATGCGGCTATTGAAGAATCGAAACGGGCATGATCGTCTTTATGCTTCCGCAAAGATCGACTTTGCACGGCGAGCGATTGATTTTAACAATATCGACAAGCCGACATTGCCGACGTTAGACGGCAGCACCAAGCCGCCGACATACCGCCTTAATCCGGTTAAGATAGGCGTAGACGGGAAGACCATCACCAAGAACACGCCGAGCAAGACAACCGTACAGGAAAAGCCCGCCAATAGAGACGGCGAAAAACCCCCCTTTGTTTTTAGATGTTAGAGGTTTACGGAATGAAAAAATACAAATTCGTAGCGGCTACACTTTTGAACTGGAAATTTGTAGACGAGGAAGAAAGAGCGATAGACGTTAATTCTAAAACGGCCTTTTTGCAATGTTCCGCCGTCCTTGTCGTTCACGCGCGGCCCTTGCCCCTTGACCCAAACAGGGGTATGCGTACTTTATGCGAAATAAAAATACAAGACCCGTTACGTTGTTACCCGTTGGAATTGCCCAATAACTTAGACCTCAACTATATTGATAAAATGATAGGGAGAGAAAAATTTCTCCCCGTTTCCGGCGAGTGGCAAGCGGCATGTGACGCCGTGGAAATATTAAAGGCTACGCTTATCGCCGAGTTAAACAACATGAAAAGCAGCGGAGAGCAACAACTGAGAGTTGCACGCAAGGTATTAAAGCAACTCGAAAGAAGTGTTCTTATGCGACCGCTCTACAAAACTGACATACTCCACGACACGAAAGAAGAGACTCGCAGCGAGGAAACAAAACAGCTATTAGACAAACTTGACAGGAAGGCGCGCGATACATCGCTTTTAAGGCTAAGAGGGCGAAGCCCCGAGGAATTCAAAAAGAACGTAGCCGCCAATATTCAAACGCAAATTCGCACTATTCACGCGCTCGATTATGATATTCTGCCGATAGACGCAAGCGCGGCGCGTGGATATGCACGCGGGCAAGAACTACAAAGACGCAGTAAAAAGGATTTATATTATCATGATAAATACATAGCGCCGGAACGGGTATATACAGGGACGGAGGCCCAAATAGCCGCGTTTTCCCAAACCATGGACGAGGGCGCGAAAAAGTACCTATTCGGGAATGATGACGGCGTAGGCATGAGCGCTATTTTGATCGTCATGAAGTTAGAGAGAGAGGCGCGACGCCTGCTGACAAGGGGCTTAAAAGAGGATTTTATGACGACCGGCTTTCACCCTGACGGCCTCGAAAACGACACTTATTTTTGTTGTGCTGATTTAGTTCTTGACGAAATGGGACTACTCAAAGGCCCCGCCGAGCGTGTCAAAGAGAACACACGCGAAGTGTATAACGCCCTCTGCCGTTTGGGGAAATCCCGCGCGAGAGGTCTTAAAAAAATGACGCCTTATGACCTCAACGGCGTAGATACAGACGACGGCGAAGTGGGCTTATTTGACATTGTCCCCTTTAGAAAAAAGGACTTGAAGTCGCAAAATGACGAAACTCTCGACCTCGACGAGACGGCGCCAACTGCAATAATTCGCAGCGTGACGAGAAAAACGGAAGTTTGGAGGTTTTCACGATTCAATGCAGCGTTACGCCTGCCGTTGACTTTCAAAACGAAAGAAGCGCAGAAACACCGGATAAACACGGCTTTCATTCCGTATCTGTTTAAGCTATTACCCATTAAGGCGGCGGGATCATTGGCGAAATCCTGCTATTGGATACAGGAAAATTTAAACCTCCAAAGAGACCAACACGAAACAGCAGCCCGAAAAAACGGCGGGAAAACCCCCGCTCAAACTGTGTTTAATGGCAAAATCTCAGAGCTCAGGCTGCCCCGTGGAGAGCGTCACGAATTCAGAACAGCAAAAGGGCGCGAACAGCTTTTACTCGCACTGCAAAACGCGCTACATAACAGTGAAATCAAGATCGAATACACGGCGCGGGGATTTTCCGCAGTTCGCGTTGAAGAGGCGAAAGAGTACCCCAAACCGAAAACGGGGACTAAAAAGAAAACGCAGAAGAAGAACACCAAAGGAACGGCGCAAAAGCAGTCAGAGACTAGAACCGCGTGATTATTTGAAAATCTCGCGAAAACGTATTTAGTCCCGTAGGGGGGGTTTTTGACTGCCGACTTTTCTATTTAGTCCCGTAGGGGGGGTTTTTGACTGCCGACTTCCCCCAATTTAGTCCCGTAGGGGGGGTTTTTGACTGCCGACTTCCCCCTTTTCTCTAAGAAGAATCTTAGAAAACCCTTCTAAGAGGGTTTTCTAAGAAAGTCCAAAAGACAGAGCGCCTTCCCGCTTGACGCGGCGGCGCTCGTCTTTTGAACTAAACCCAAAACCCACGGCGGGGAGGTGAAAGCATGAGAGATCATTTACACGCAGCACTCGCGATCCTGGCCGGCGTGATTCTATGGAAAGGCGCAGTCGTCGCGCCTGACGGTAAAGTCACCGGAACGATCGGCCCCGGCCCCGCAACGGACGCCGGTTTGAAAACGGGAGATCGAGTTGAATATATCGAGCGCCGGCGCTTCCGGCTGGACGACCTGACCGACGCCGCCCGCTTTTTGATCGTCAATCGCAGCGGGGAGCGAATTCTGATTCTCAATCCCACCACGCCGAAAAAACGCCCATAGAACGCGAAAGTTCGCGGGGAGGTAAGAGAGTACCACCCGAAGCAAGTTTACCCCCTTAGCGTCGATCCTCGCGGGGAATCTGAGGGAAGGGACGACGCAGCAGCCCCCCATAAACGCAAAACCCACCATCAAACCCCCGAGAGAAAGAAAAGAAAATCTCGTGGTGCAGAAATCTGCACAACGAGATCGTGCCTCCTGCACAGAGAAAGAAAAGAAAATCTCGTCCCGCAGAAATCTGCGGAACGAGATTTTTTTAATGTTCGCACAGTGGAGGAAAGTAGAGATTTACCCCTGCCGCAAAAAGGGGAGCACCGGACACCCAAAACGCCGCCAGACAGCCGAGAAAGGCCGCCAATATAGCAAACTTGTCTTGACCCTATCAAGAGCACGCCCCCGCAAAAGACAGGGGCAAAACAGGCCGATTTTAGGCGTTCTGTTTTTGTTCGACAGCTGCACGTCGTGAAACGTTCTGGAGATCCCTTCCCCTGCCGTCAATCCGTAAGCGAGGCGCTTCCGCAGACCAATTTGCGGACGTGCGCAGAATGCCCTGCTGCCGAGAAGTACCACGCTAAAAGACAACTGTCATTTGCACAGCTGTAAAATATTTACATGTTAAAAAAATAGCTGTACAAAATACACATGCACAAAGGACAGCTATCTAAAAGACAACTGTAAAATATATAGGTGAGGTGATTATATGAGCGAAAAAAAGACCGATAAGAACAAACTGACCGCACGACAAAAGCGATTTATCGACGCTTACAACGGAAACGCAACGGAGGCCGCACGCGCCGCCGGATACTCAGAGAAGAAAATCGATAACGCCGCTTATAAACTCATGCATACCCCCGCGATCATGGAGGCTATACGCGAACGCGAAAAAGCACGCAGCGACGCCACAATCATGACGCGAGAAGAACGCCAAAAGCTATGGAGTGACCTCGCACGCAATGTTGACGAAACGACGCGCGACCGCTTACGCGCTACAGAGCTTTTAGGCAAGAGCGAGGGCGACTTTTTAGACCGGCAAGAACTGACCGGCAAGGACGGGAAGCCGCTATCTCTTGAGCCAGTCGAATTTAAAATCTCATTTGTCGATTGCGTGCGCGATGAAAGCGGGCTGATTGACGAAAAAAAACGCCCTCATGATTACGCTGCTTTTTGGCTAAAGAAGTTCTATAACGATGGCACCGAAGCGGGCACAATCAAACAATCGTGGGCTGAATTTTGCAATCACGTTGTGCAAATCGGCGGAAACATACAGCAAACCGCTTTTGGAGAATTAACACTTGAAAATGACTTTTAGAGAGGAGCGCGACCGCATGACGAAACGTCACATGCTGCAAATAGCTTTAGACGGCATGACGGACACGGACATGTCCCGCCGCCGGTATGATGTGAACGGCTTTTCTCATTGGCTCAAAACGCACGACCTCGCACGCAGCGCAAAACATTGGCCGCGCTCTTAACCGCGTATCAGTCACGACTGACTTATATATCCATGAAAAAGAACGAGCCCACGAAGAAAAACACAGTGAAGCATATTAGCGAGATTTTGCCGCTTGTCATTGCCCAGATCAAACAGCAGAGCGACAAACAGGCGTAAAGAGAGAGCCCCAACGCGAACGACCGCGCCGGGGCTTTTACATACTCGCCGATATACGATAAATCGTCACGGGCTCGTGACAAGCTCAGTATTTGCAACGGTTCACGCGTCCCGCGTATACGCGCCATAAACGCCCCGTATTGAAGCGCCTAAAGCGGAGGTATTACAGCATGGACGGCGGCAAGATAGCCCCGTTCTCGCCCGGTTATGCGGGGCTTTTTTCTCAGCACTCCCCGCAAAAATCCGCACGGCAGCGGGAACGCGGCCATTTTGCCAACGTTGGCAAATTGAAAAAAGCCCCTCGCCTGTTAGCCAGGACAAGAGGCTTTTAACTCAGAATAACGAGGCTGCATTATCGGCGATCGCGTCATGACGTTCGATATAGCGGCGAACCGTCAAAACGCTCTTGTGGCCGGTTTGATTCATGATCGCCCTTTCCGTTGCGCCGGCCTCGACCGCCGAGGTAACAAAGCCGCGCCGTAACGAGTGGCCGGATAAATCCAACTCGACGCCGGCCGCCGCTGCCCGATTCTGGACGATAGCGGCGACAGAATGACCGGAAAGCGCGACGCCTGACACTTTGCCGCCCTTGCGAATGGAGGGGAAAAGAACGTCGTCCCCGGAAAGACCGGCGGCCGCGATCCACTCACGAACCGCCCGAACGGGACAAGCCGATTTACTCCGTTCTTTCGTGGCAAAAATCGCTTTCGTCATGCCCGCGCCGGTTTGATCGGTTTTCGACTTCCGAACCGTGACGACGATCACCGGCCGCCCGTCCTTTGTACTTTCGGTTGAGAGATCGGACACGCGCAGCGCGGCGAGTTCTGACCGCCTGAAAGCGCCGGCAAAGCCCAGGAGCAGAAGCGCCCTGTCGCGGAGATCGGCAAGAGAGCCGCCCGCGATCCCGCCGACGACAGTGCGGAGCACGTCAACCGTGGCCGCTGCCTTTTGATGCGGAGCCCCTTCTCCGCGAGCAGCAGCGCGACGCGCCGCCGCTTTTCGAGCTGCCTTAACCTCGACGGACATACAGGGATTTTCAACGCCGGCCGCGTTGTGGGCCTTAGAAATTGCCGCGATAACCTGATTTATTGTACTGGGCTTGTGTCCAGTGCTTTCGAGGTATTCCAGATAAGCGGCGACCGTTCCAGGCGACGCCGGCATAGCGACACGGCCGGCAGCGTCACACCATGCGGCGAACGCGGAAAGGCGCGACCGATAAGCCCTGACCGTCTCGCCGGCCATCGTATCAAGAAAATTCCGCGCAAAGCGTTCTTTATCTTCCGCCGACAGCACGCCGGAAAGATCATTCGAGTTGGAAACTAAAGACAGATTTTCGGACATCGGAGCGCCCTCCCCTGAAAAGTCGTTTTTGCTTCCGGTAATCTTTTATTACCGTAACCAAATTGTAACACGGGGTAAAGCCGAAAGACAAGAGCGGAAAAATTTAACATATTTTCTTTTTGTGTTGATTCAATCAGCATATTGTGATAGAATATAGAATTGGAGGTGATGTTATGGCTAGAAAGCCTGAAAGAGATTGGATTTTAAGCGAGGAGGCCGCCGACATTTTAGGTATTACCGGCGCAAGGTTCCGAGATTATTTAATAGCCGAGGTGAGAGAGAAATATCTTTCGAACTCTGTTCTCATTGGTAGGACGTGGCTGCACTATATCGGAGATGTCGAAAAGCTGAAAGCCTATAGGGCCGCCTATGTGCACCGAAAACGCGCGTACAAATCATCAAAGAAAGCAGATTCAAAAGCGCAAGAGCCGGAAACCGACACAACACAAACTCAGTAAACAAGCGGAACGAAACACGATTTTTTGAGTAAAAAAAAGCCCGCCGGAGGCGGAGCGAACGCCCACGGCGGATAGTAAAGAAAGGCGGAAAATTCACGATGACAGATCGCAATTTCCAAGAGGATTATAACACAACAGGAAAGGCTCACCCCATGAATGATAATGAACAGACTTTAATCCAAGCACTGGAGTATCTCGACGCTGACGACTACCACGAGTGGATTATTGGAGGAATGGCGTTAAAGCATGAAGGGCTGCCGCTTTTTGTTTGGGATGGATGGAGCAGGAAGAGCAACAAATACACCGAGGGCGAATGTGCTAGAAGATGGGCAACCTTTAACGAGACGAACGCAGGCCGTCCCGTCACCGGCGGAACGTTGCTCATGTTGGCAAAGCAAAGGGGATATTTGTCAACAAAAGGAACGTACACCCCCACCACACAAAGAAACACGATAAAGCGCCCCGAGAAAATCAGCGACGTGTTGCCGACGAACTACCGCCCCGAGAAAATCCCCGCGCTGCCGTCTGAGTATGACCCCGCTGCCGATATGAAGAAATATCTGGCGACTTTATTTAATCCTGCTGATTATGTCTGTTACTGTGACCGGTTGACCGAGCAAACCGGCAAAGATGGGAAAGTCCGTTATGTCCCCATGCAAAGCGTAAAAGATCGCACCGCCGAGCAGCTTATCGAAGCATTGAACGCCGGCATGGATAAAGCCGGAATCTGCTACCAATCCAAGGGAGGCGCTTTTATTCGATTTAACCCTATGGACGGCAACGGCGACGGAGACCTGAATGTTACTGACTTCCGCTTTTGCTTAATTGAGAGTGACACGGACACCTTAGAGAAACAATATGGATTATATAAGGCGCTCAATTTGCCAATAGCTGTACTCGTTCATTCAGGGAATAAGTCATTACACGCTATCACTCACGTAGACGCTCAGAATATCGATGAATACCGCGAGCGCGTGAGATTCATATATGACTATTGCAAAAAACACGGATTGCACGTTGACGAACAAGACAAGAACGCAAGCCGTTATAGCAGACTGCCGGGAATTAAGCGCGGCGATAATTGGCAATACATTGTAGCTGCCCACATGGGCGCGAAGGACTTCACCGAGTGGAAATCGTCCCTAACAGCGCAGGAGGCGCAGCAGGAGACTAAGACGGACAACGCGCCGCCCGCCCGGAACAAGGTATTTGCTGCAATCCGCCAAGCCCACGCCAAGCCGAATTTTGAAGCAGCGCAGGAGGCGGAGCGCTCAGAGGGCGAGGGGCTTGATTTAGGTATTTACTTTTTCCGCCGCCGGCAAGAGACCGCAGAATATAACTACTTCGACGACCACGGCAACGAAGGCGGCGAGCGCCTGTTATTCAAAAAATTAACCTATATCGCCGCCCGCACCGGCGGAGGTAAAACCCGCTTTATGTGCGCACTGGCCGCGCAGACGCTTTATACATCAAGCGCACAACGCCCGAAACACGTGATTTTCTTCTCGTTAGAGGAGCCGGCTAAAGACATTGAAAAGCACATTGTCACATCATTCCTTAATCTCAAACACGCATCGCGCGGAGTTACGATCACCGAGACCGAGACGACGGCGGCACTACTGGACAAGCTGACCGACGAAGAGAAGAGGGACACGATCAAAAGCGGCTATTCTGACCTCGCCGACCTGCTGACCGTCATTGACTATGAATCATTCGAGGCCGCCGCCGCAGCTGCCGCCGAGGCCGACAATGAGCACAAAGACAGCTATAAAGGCTATCATGGCGACGTGGCCGCCGATATTGTTGATTTTATCCTTGACGCCGTGGCCGACTACGGAGCGGAAAATGTAGTGATATTCATCGATTATGCGCAAATGATGAAAGACCCGGACGGAGCCAAGAGTGCAGCGTCGTATAAAGAACTACAGGGAGTAGCGCGGCACCTCATCCGCGCGGCACATTCAAACGCCGTTTTGTTTGTTGGAGCACAAGTTACCCGCGAGGCCGTCAAGAGCGCACGAAGCGACAAAAACCGCGATCCCGCCGCGAACGAGTTCCATAGCATGACGCGCGAGAACTTACGCGAGGCCGCCGACCTAGAGCAGAGCGGAGCGAGGATCATCTATCTTACGATCGATTATAAAAACGGAGCAGCCGACGACGGCGCCCCGCTGCCATTCCTGAACATGCGCCTTTTAAAAAACCGATACGGCACGGAACATTTATACGCCGCTGCACCGATTCATTTTGACCGTTGGATTATAGACTTCTCGAAGATGGCCGCGCCGACATTGGGCGACGCTGCCGGCAACCGTGGGCGACTGGTAGATGATAAAGAGCGACCGATTCAATACAACCCAGGAGCCGCCGGCACCAAGCCGAGCGGCGAGAATACAATCACGTCTGAGGACGGCGCGACAGACGACGCCGCACAGACGGAGCAGGCCGCGGCCAGCACGCCCGCGACAAAGACAGACGAGGCAGGCCGGCCATACGAGGCCGCCGCGAGCTATGCGGAGGCGTATTATGGCCCCATGGGAGGCGCGACGGCGGGGAATAGCGCCCCTCAAAAGCCTTTTAAACCGACACGGAGGAAAATCTAATGTATCCTTTCTACATAGCGTTCGCGTCTGCTGAGGCGGACGCAGCGGGGAAATTAAGCGCCGCCGTGCGCGTAACCCGCTATGAAAACGAACGCAGTATAGGCGAGGATTTTGGGAGTTTTAGGGTAGAAGACCCCACCGACGTTTATAAAAAACACCATAACGCCGAGATCGTTTATCAAGCCCGCGCCCCGCGTAATTTACTCAATGATGAAGCGGAGGCAGAAATAGAGGGCGCATTAGTAGCCGCGTTTGACCTTGCGGAAGCCATAAACGACTTTTTAAACGCCGCCGAGGGGAAACAAGTTTCGGCCGCCGCTTTCAAGACATTCATGAAAAAATACATAGAACAGATGGAGCACGCCGTCACAAGAGAGGATAGACGGATAGGGCGGCGCGTCTTGCGTGGCCGTGGCCGTGCTTCTTTTGAGAAAGTCGCGACGGCGTATAATGCGCGGAAAATGGCGGAGTTGGAAAGCCTAGAACGAGCAAATATCACGCGCGAACTGCGGCAGATTCACACCGAAAACATCATCTTTGAAACCACGCCGGAAGACGTTCGAGAGCTCCAAGCGGCGGCGCAGAATTCGAGTATATTCGAGTTCGAGCAGCGGCAAAAAGGGAAGGCGTTTTCTTCCGGCGACGGCGGCGCGGTGTACGCGCTTCTTTGTGCGATGGACTTATTAAACGACATCTTTAGAGAGGCCAGAGGCGACGCAGCGGAATTCCCGTATGATAAATTCCCATCGGTGACACCGCCAGAAGAGGAACCACTCCCCCCTGTCGACGCCCTGAAAAATCGCGGCTTTGTGTTCCTTATGGACGCAGCACCGCAACGCGATTTTTCATACTGCATTTATGAAGAAACGGTATTTGAACGGTTGGGACTGCCTACCACCGGACACAAAGGACGCGCGTTATTAAAATACATCGACAAGAAAATGAAAGCGTTACGTGACGGCGAGAAGAATTCCGGCGCTAGAGGCCTTTTCCAGTTTCGCAGCACGACAGAGGATACTCCCAAGCCCCCAAAATTATCAAAGACAGGGAAACGGAAATACACCCCGCGCCGAGGCCCTACGCTATGGAAATTCTGGCGCATTAGCCCCGTTCTCTTTGTTGAGGGCGCGCGCTTTAAAGGACACAGCGCAACGAGGTATTCACATTATGGCCGTTCTGTTTATGCTGCAATCATCGACAAGGGATTTTCGCATGAGACCGCCGGCCAGATCGCCCGCGCTGCCTTTTACATTGATAACATCATGTGGCGGCAGATCGACCATATCAGAGCACTAAAACAACCCGCAGCAAGAGAGTCAATTTGCCCTGACGGGATCGCGCGAATTAAGGGACATTTAACAGACATACCGCTGCAATCGAACCGGCGCGACCGACAAAAAAGGTTTGACGCGCTCAAAGAAGCACTCGCACAAGGCGCGGGGATTCACGTAGACATTAAAAAAAGAGCTAACGCCTGGATTTTTGAGGCCTCAAAGGTAATACGCCAAATCACCGACGGCGAGCCCGAAATAGTCCCTTGATCGCTCATCTTGTAACAAAAAGTGAATTCAAATACCCCGCTATAGCGAGCGGTGTAACAAAAAGTGAATTCAAATACCCCGCTATAGCGAAAAGGTGTAACAAAAAGTGAATTCAAATACCCCGCTATAGCCCTTTTCTCTAAGGAGTTAGAAAACCCCGTTCTAAGGGGTTTTCTAACGAACTCCAAATATCCCCGCTTGCGCCTTTCGCTTGAGGCGACGGCGCAGCGGGGAAAAACCAAAACCCACGGCGGAGAATACTCACGCAGCACAACCCCGCCGGGGAGGTTTTAGCCAGGACAACCGCACGCCTAGGAGGTGGAAACATGAACGAACGTACACGCGCCGGAATAGCGATCCTCGCCTCCGTGATTCTATGGCGCGGCGCGGGGATTTTCCGCAGTTCGCGTTGAAGAGGCGAAAGAGTACCCCAAACCGAAAACGGGGACTAAAAAGAAAACGCAGAAGAAGAACACCAAAGGAACGGCGCAAAAGCAGTCAGAGACTAG
>Ga0256404_1009507_pt1 | contig 13889 bp, 16 predicted proteins | sample RumenRJG_01DNA_FD_185990 | JGI IMG/M metagenome (GOLD analysis project Ga0256404, IMG submission 185990) | Bovine rumen microbial communities from Lethbridge, Alberta, Canada - RJG_01 | ecosystem: Host-associated > Mammals > Digestive system > Stomach > Rumen | place: Canada: Alberta | collected...
GGGATATATAAGCATATGCTAACTCAAATATTTTAACTAAATCCCCTTAACTAATATTAAAAATAATCAACTTTTTATCGACAAACATTAAATTTTAGCATAGTTAAAACATTAAAATAATTTAACTTTAGCATAAATCACATTATTTCTATTTTGTCAAGTGAGCGCGGAAAACGTTTTCCGTCGCGTATTTACTGGCTTTGTGGCAAGTGTTGCAATTGCAACACTTTAGCATAAACTATGCTAATTCTATATCAGACACTAAAGCGTTAAAATTTTACAGTAACGCATATGCTAAAAGCTAGCATGTAATATGCTAATAAATATATTGCAAATATAATATTGTGTATGATATAAAAGCATGATATTATATAGATATGACCTCAGGTCAAAATTTATATCACAAATAAATATTTAAGGAGGTGATGTATATATGTTTACATATAATGTAGACACTTTTAATCTACATGATGCAGAAAACAGACTCATAGCATGCAAGACAGACCGCGAGCTATGCCAGCGTTTTCAATATGAGATTAGACAGTTGTCTGATTATATGGAGAGATTGACTATCTCATTTAAAAATCTGCGAGAGAGTCGCGGATATAACAAAGACATAATAGAGGATGTATAATATTAAAAGGAGGTGAACACATGCAAACAAAATCTATCCATGTCTTAACTAGTGAGCTTATGCAGCTGGTTAGGCGTCTAAAAGAGTCTAACGACTTATCAGATGTTTTAAGCGACTACGTAGCTGGAACGCAGCTGATCGACTCAATATCAGAAGCTTTTGAGTCAATAGCTATGACAGCTGTAGCAGCTACAGACAACTATCCATATCTCACAACATCAGATATTAGAGATATGACAAATGCTAAACTAGATATAATTTATGGAGGTGCAAAAAATGAATAAAGTAAGACTACATTTAAAACTTGAGAAATTACTTCCAGCAGATGAGGTGGAATTTGTATATAAGTCTATCATCTCAGCTAAACTTTTTGATACACTTGTTGATGTACATCTTGTTAATGGTGAAATTAAATGTATAACAACTGAGCTATCACCGCGCGAAAATCTCAAACGCGCAGCTTTAAATTTTTTTGACTCTAAATTGCCAGCAGAAATGACCACATATACACAGCTTGACAAGCTTGCTGCAAGAGCTAAAAGAGAGTTTGATTTGATAGCTATGGAAGCATTATCAGATATAATAAAAGATTTTGAGGAATAAATAATGGAAAATATCTACAATTTACAACCGAAAAAGAGGATCAGAAAACAGCAGTTTTCTATAACCGTTGATCCAGTAGTTAAAACGCAGCTGGAAAAGTTCTGCAGCGTCACTGGTTTCAACCGATCCGAAGCAATAGAAGCTATTCTTGCAAATTATTTCAAACCTATGTTGGAGGTGGATAATGAACAAAAGGAGGGTAACACCTAAACAATCCACTAAAACACAAGCAAAACGTCAGCGCGGAAACATTAAAAATCTGCAACCACGTCCACTTAAAACAGAAGTCAGGGCGCTGGGTAATGTCAAACTAAAAGACTTAAATCCAATACTTATGCATGACTATGATGATAATACATTGCGAAAAGCCTATACAGAACTAAGACGAGTAGCAAAAACACGAATCGAACGCGGTATGAAAAGCGGCATTATAGATCAAAAGCATGGCGAATACTGGCAAAGACTATTACCAACGTTAACACAGATTGATAAAGATGCTGCAAGTGTCCCTGATGAATACTACTGGACGCATTATACTAGCAGACTTGAAAACTCGATAATGTGGGCGCGTCAGATACTAATTAGAGATACTACAACAAAGTCAGGTTTTGAATCAAGAAGATCAAAAACGCTAGAGACACTAAGACTTAAAGGCGGCGCGTACACCTATATAACAGAGGATAACATTGATGAATTCGGCGAATATATGGAAAGCTTGCGCGAAAAATACGATCTTGAGCGCGGTTCAAAAGGATCAGAACAGGCAGTACTACTATTTAGAGCTTATAGACAAGAAGATATTGCTGGTGAAGAAATTATAAAAGACTTTAAGTTTTGGCAAGGAAAGCATAAAGAGCTTTCCAAACTTGCTAAAACTAGAGCTGGAAAAGCAAGGAAGCTAGAACAAGCAAAGAAGATGCTGACGCGTAAATCGACCAAAATTTCGCGTCGCGAAAAGAAAAAATCAAATAGAAAAAGGAAATAAATGTTATATGGAAAGTAGCAAATTTAAATATCCTACATTTAAACCTTTTGACTATGATTGTACGACAGTATACCCGTCAGACTATGACGGGCTTACTGACGTGCTCAAAACTTTAATAAATCATAGCAAAATTCAGAACAAAAAGCAAGGAAACAAGGGAAGAAAACAAAGATCATATCTTGATCTAATCTGTGCTTTTGATATTGAAACAACGAATATTGAAAAGTATAAACAGAATATAATGTATGTATGGCAGTTCCAGTTAGGACTGACAACAACAATAATAGGCAGAACATGGGATCAGTTTTTGCAGCTGCTCGAATTTATAAAGTCGTTGCTTCCTGAGGACGTGTGGTTGTGTATATTTGATCACAATTTATCTTATGAGTTCACTTACTTCAAAGGTATTTACGCATTTAATGAGGACGAAGTATTTCCGATCAGACCGCGACATGTTTTAAAATGCGATATGATGGATAAGTACGAATTTAGATGCAGTTACATGCATAGTAACATGTCACTGGGACAATATACAGAGAAAATGAGGGTAACACATGTTAAACAGGATGAAGAACATCTTCTTATAGGTAACAAAAAATTTAGCTATAAGAAAAAGCGTTATCCGTGGACTAGAATCGAAAAACATGAATATCCTTATATTATTAATGATGTGCTGGGACTGGTCGAAGCAGTAATGACAGATATGCAGTCTGATAATGACACTATATCATCTTTCCCCTTAACTTCCACAGGTTATATCAGGCGAGAAGTTAAAAGAGCAATGCAAGATATTAGATATAATCAAATAGTGCCGATATTACCTGACTTAAATATCATAAATCTATTAGAGGATGCATTTCGCGGTGGCGATACACATGCAAATAGATGGTTTAGCGGTCATACAATAAAAGACGCTAAAGGTGTTGACCGTTCCAGCAGTTACCCTGACACTGAATGTAATAGACCAATGCCAATGTCTAAATGGATAAAAGTTTCTAAAGAGTGTTTAACAACTGATAAATTATATGATTTAATCGACCACAAAAAAGCTGTAATATTTAGATGTGATATGTTTAATGTTAAGATGAAAGACGACCGCTTTCCGAACCCGTACATAGCTAAAGCAAAATGTACAAGTTTACATGGAGCGGTAGAAGATAACGGACGTATATTATCAGCAGAATTCCTAACTACCGCTTTATGTGATCTTGACTACAAGATAATCGACGAAATTTACGATTTTGATATTGTGATAACAGATATGTATTTTTGCAGATATGGTATGCTGCCTGATGAATATACTGGAGTAATAAAAAAGCTTTACAGAGATAAAACAGAGCTTAAAAATGTTGCTGGTCAAGAGATTTTCTATACTAAACAGAAAAACAAACTAAACTCAGTATATGGCATGAGCGCGCAGCATGTATTACGTGTAATATGGAAGTATATGAGACAGTCACACAGCGAAACAGCAAAGAGAAAAGGAGGTTTTGACATAGATAGAAGCATGTCTGATGACGAGCAGCTATCAAAAGCATATAGAACAGCTTTTTCCAGTTATGCATGGGGCGTATATACAACAGCATGGGCACGTTACGAGTTATATTTAGGGCAAAAGATTGTATATAATACGCCAGGATGTTATTTATTATACTGGGACACTGACAGTTTAAAGTTTGTTGGTGATCCTGATTTTACAGAATACAACAACGAAAAAGTTAAACAAAGTACATTACATAACGCTTTTGCAAAAGATCCTAACGGTGTAATGCATTTTATGGGTGTTTTTGAGCCTGATGGTGAATATATAGAATTTAAGACGCTGGGCGCTAAGAAATACATATATACATCATTAGATAAAGATAAAAAGACTGGAGATAAAAAAATAAACTTACATATAACAATAGCTGGCGTATCGAAAAAAGCTGGTGCAGAGGAGCTAATCGAAAAATCAAAAATAGAAAATAAGTCAGTCTTTGATTTATTTAGTGACGGTTTTTGTTTTAAAAAAGCTGGAGGACTTGACGCAACATATAATGATCTTGAAAAGCCTATGATAGTAAAGCTGCAAGGTCATGAATTAAAGATAACAGATAATGTATATCTTGAAGACGGTGAATATACGCTAGGTATAACAGACGACTACGAAACAATATTAGAGTATTATTCCATGAAGCTAATCGACGCTGACATGATAGCGTAAATATGATATACTGATAATGGTACAAGTAACTAATACGTTTCTAAAAGAATATACGACACGCTAAAGCCACAAAAAACCACATTACTTCAAACAAAAACAAACGACTAGGAGGAAAAACATGAACATTCTTAAACAGTCACGCGACAACCTAACAACAGAGGACAAGTATAATTTATGCATGTCACCCGAGATTGAAAAACTATCAAATCTTAAAGGACAGATTATATCAGTAAGCGACTGGATCTTGTACGAAGACGTAAAAAAGAACGATAACGGTCAAGATAAGTACGAGACAATACTTTCTATCAGGACAGAAGACGGTGAAGTGTTTGCGACTAACTCAGCAACATTTCAACGCGCTTTTGATGAAATGATAGATCTTTTTGCTTCCAGCGGCGAAACTGTTAAGTTTGTAAAAGTTGGCACTGGTACAAGCAAAAACGGACGCGATTATATTACAGCTATTTATGCAAATAGCTTATAAGTTACTAATCTTTCTGCGTTTCTATATCGATAAAATAAAGGCTGGAGCAATCCAGCTTTTATTTTACTTAAAATTAGGAGTGATCATATATATGAAAGATGATTGTATTTATACAATAGCTGGATGGCTGGACGTGCCGAAAATTTTAAGTTTTAAGCAAAATAATATATTTATAGTTGGCGCGCGTGGCGTCGGCAAAACTTACGGAATACTAGAATATTGCATAATAAATAAACTGCGTTTTGCTTATATTAGGCGCACGCAAAAGCAAGCAGATCTTTGCAAAGGAAAGCGCGGAAATCCTTTTAAGACACTTAATAATGATCATAACTGGAATATTATTGCAGACACAGAGGACGACATAACATGCTTTTTTGAAAGTGAAGAAAATGAAAAAGGAAAACGAGTTCCAGTAGGCGAGCAGCTTGGTTATTTATTTAGCTTGTCAACTTTTGCAAATATGCGCTCAGTTGATTTATCAGATATAGATATTATATTTTACGACGAATTTATAAAACAGCTGGATGAACGACCACTAAGAAATGAAGCGACAGCGTTTTTAAATATGTGCGAAACTATCGGAAGAAATAAAGAGCTTGCAACAGGCAAGGCACTGAAAGTTATATGTGCTGCTAATAGTAACAGTCTTGATAATGATATATTTTATTATTTAAGACTTGTAACAGTCGGCGAAAAAATGAAGCGCAAGGGCATTATGTGCCACATTGATAATGATAGAGATTTAAGACTTTATATTCTGAAAGACAGTCCGATATCCGAAAAGAAAAAAGAAACATCTCTATATAAACTTGCTAAAGGTACAGACTTTGAAGATATGGCTATAAATAATGACTTTGTTGATGATGATACGTCACTGGTTAAACAACTGCCGCTGAAAGAATTTAGACCGATTGTATCAGTCGGCGAAGTGTGCATATATAGACATAAATTTGATAGACGTTTTTATGTTACAACTCATTTTAGCGGATCACCTGAGCATTATAATGTTACTGACAGAGATTTAAAACGATTTAGAAAAAATTATAGCTATCTATGGGATGCTTATTTTTTGGAAGATGATACAATAAATTTTGAAACATATGGATGTCAGTCTGCATATTTACGTTATCTTAAAAATAAAAAATTTTAAACTATATTGCGTAAATCACTAGAAGATATTATACTAAATTTAGTATAGTTTGTGCATACGCAAGCAGACGGAATCTGCGCACACGCGGTGGCGACCGCAGAAAAACTATATTTTGCGGTGCTATATTACTTATAGCACCGCTACTGAAGGATATATGACTTATATTATTGTAATTTTAAACAGTTTATTATCTTATATTATAATGACATACTTACACGATAAAAATAGTAATGTATTTAATGATACGTATTATTACGTTACTAAAGCACTGCTAGTTATAAACATAATACTAGCGCTGTATGTTTATGTTACTAAATAGGAGGAAACTAAAATGACTTATGACGAGATAATATCACTTAATAACATGGGTTTTTCTAAAGATGAAATAATGCAACTTGTCGCGTCCGATAATCCAGCAAAGGAGGATCACAAAGATGAACTTCCAAACATACAAAATGAAACAAATAAGAGCACAGACGAAGATCCGCAGCAAACAGCGAAAAAGTCCGAAACAACTAAAAAGGATGATAATGAGCCAGCACAGATTAATGACTTATATCAGATCGAAAACTTAAACAAGTCAATTAATAATTTAACTAAAGTGCTGCAAGCAAGTAACTTGTTATCCAGTTATATGCCAGCGCCGCAAGATAACAGCGCTGACGTTGCGCTTGCTAGTATTATAAATCCTCATATATTAGATAAAAAATAATAAGGAGGTTATATGGCTAACGAACTTACATTTGAGCAGATAAGCGTTGTATTAACAGATATTGTAAAAGCGGCGACTGGTCAAACGTACACAAGTCCTATTGACACTAGCAGTTTTGTTAATTTGGCACAGATTGCGCTAAAAACTGGTTATGATCCTCTAAACACTGCAATTAGTCAGGTTATGACTAGAACAATCTTTTCAACGCGTCCATACTCTGCAAAATTCCGCGGTTTTGAAATGTCACGCGAACGTTTTGGAAACGCTACAAGAAAATTACAGATATCTGATCAGAACTGGGAAGACGATAACAGATTTGAGCTGATAGATGGTCAGTCAATTGATCAGTATGTTGTCAAAAAGCCTAAAGTGCTGCAAACTAATTTTTATGGTAGCAATGTATTTTCTGACTTTATTACAATATACAAAGATCAGCTTGATTGTGCATTTAGATCACCTGACGAGCTGGCGCAGTTTTTTGCAATGGTAATGACTAACATGTCAGATCGTATGGAGCAAGCACGCGAAAACTTAACAAGATCAGCGCTTGCTAATCTTATATGCAGTACAAACTTAATCGGTAATACTGAATCAAATGTACATATATTGACAGAGTACAATAATGCTACTGGTGAAAGTCTGACACCTACAAGCGTATATGCGCCAGCTAATTATAAAGCATTTATGCAGTGGGCTTGTGCAAGAATAGCACAGATAAGCGGGCTTATGTCAGAGCGTAGTTTACTCTATCATCAAAATGTAACAGGTAAGCCAGTAATGCACCATACACCGCTGGAGCGTCAGAAAGTATATATTAGCGCACTTCAGGACTTCCAGTTTACAAGTCGCGTGCTTGCAGACAGCTATCATGACAATTTTGTAAGGCTTGCTGACCACGAAAGTGTTAACTTTTGGCAAGACATTAAAGATCCTAATACAATCAGCTGCGAAGCTTGCTATACTAAGACTGACGGAACGCTTGCAGCAAAAGCAAGTGTAACAGTTGAAAATATGTTTGGTGTTATCTTTGATGAAGAAGCAGCTGGATGGACTGAGGTTAACAGGTGGATGATGCCGACACCTATGAACGCGGCTGGTGGTTATACAAATTATCATTATCATTTTACGAACAGATACTTTAACGATAATCTTGAAAACTGTTGCGTAATTACATTAGACTAACTTTTGTTAACAATCCTACACTCCATAATTACATTTTTTTCCTCCGAAGGGCGTGAGCGTTATTAATACGCTTGCGCCTTTTGAATAATAAGGAGGTTTTTACATGTCTTTTAATTGTATATTTTATAAATTCTCTAAGAGAAAAAATTCTACTAAGATTCCTGAAATAAGTGGTTTAAATATTGTAGTAAATTTAAAATCAAATACTAGTATTTTAAATCCAACACTTGAAGTTGTCGCAAGCGACGATATAACAGGTTACAACTACTGTTATATAGCTACTTTTGCAAGATATTATTATATAGAAGATTTTGCATGGAATACTGGTGGCTACTGGGATATAACTATGTCTGCTGATCCTATGGCAACATTTAGAAATGACATTTGGGCGACAACAGCATACATTCTTTACGCACAAACAGCTTATAACGCTTTAATTGTAGATAGCAGACTTAATCAGGTGACAAGTGCGAGCGTACACGTTACAAGCGGAAATAATAGGATTTTTGATTTGGACGGCATAGCAGACAGAAATATATTATTTTTTATATCTGAAGACACTAACCTTTCCAGCGGCGGCGCTGTGCAAGCATATCTTGTTACGCAGTCAGAGTTAAAAGATGTATGTCACTCGCTTTATACAGCTGGGCGAAGTGTTTGGGATGACTTGCAAGCACAAGCTGGATCAGCAAGCGCTTGTATAACTAAATGTATTAGAGTCCCTTATAGCGTGCCAGCTGGTGCTGCGCTGTCTATCAAATTAGGAAATTATGATACGGGGATAAGTGGCAAGCCAGTGCTGGGACGTTTACTGCTTCCAACAGTTCAAGTATCTATTCCGTGGCAAGCTTCAGATTTTAGAAAAAGCTATCACAAATTTACTTTAATACTTCCATACGTTGGAGCTGTGCCGATATCAGCAAGTGATATATTAAACGACAATATATTAGATATCAGCATAGCAATTGACATTCTAACAGGTGATATAGTTTATTATGTTTGTCACCAAAATGACGCAGTTGCGCCGATTGCAAGTTTTAAGAGTAACTGTGCTAGTGTTATACCGATATCAAGTTATCAATCAAATACATTATCTGCGTTATCCAGCATTGTAACAGGTGCTAGCGAGATTGCAAGTGGTAATTGGGGAACAGGTATAGCCAGCGCCGTTAATGGTATATTTAACTTTTTAGCTGCTAAAACCCCGTCAGTTGTCGGCGCTCAAACAGGTTCACCTGAAATAATGTCGACCGTTACGCTGATAACAGAATATTATCCGACTTGCGTCGAACCTTCTAATTTATTAGCAACACAAGGACGTCCTTACATGGCTTCAAACTCTTTATCAGGTTTTAGCGGATATATACAGACAAAAGATTTTAGCGTAACGTCAGGGCATGGCATGACAGACAGGGAACGAGATATTATCAATAGTACATTAGACGGAGGTGCATTTCTTGAATAATTTACCTATTTATTATCAATATGAAAACGTTGCTAACAGCGTTATAACACCGTCAACCGTACACGTTAGAAATACAGACTTACAAAGATTTTTTGCAAGGTACTTACTGCAAGATGCAATGAGCGTGTGGCGCTGGGGCTTTCCGAAAATTTGGGATAATTTCACAAATTATTTTAAGTATGGTCTTTATATAAATGGATATATGAGCGTTTTTGAAACTGATAAATTTGGTGTAATACCGCAGCTTTGCACGCTAACTGGTTATGATGTTTGCATGCAACCGACTCACTGCGTTATTGCGAATCCTTTAATTAGGAATACAGAAATGCCGCGTATAGGTTACAACTGCGTACTATTTAAACTTATGCCTGACTATGGCAGCATATTAGATCTTGTTAATTACTATGCAGATATGATGGCACTGACTGCGCAAGCTAGCGGAATAAATCTGCTTAATACTAGAGTCGCTTTTGTGTTTAGCTGTGCTAATAAGGCAGCTAGCGAAACATTACAATCTGCATACGACAATATAATAGAAGGAAAGCCCGCAGAATTTATTGACAAAGATCTTTTTAGAGATGATGGCACACCGAACTGGCAGCTATTCCAAAATGATGTAAAGTCAACTTATATAGCAGATAGTTTGCTTATTGATCTGCAAAAATGGATAAATCTGTTTAGAACTGAAATAGGACTTCCTAATGCAAACACAGAGAAAAAAGAGCGTTTAATCGTTGACGAGGTTAACTCTAATAATGTAGCTACTGGAAGTAAGGTAGAAATGTGGCTAGAAGAATGTCAAAAGAGCTGTCAGCGTGTTAAAGATATGTTTGATATTGATATTAGCGTTGACTGGCGTGTGGATCCGATAACAAATAGCGACGGAGGTGTAGAAGATGAAAGCGACGCTATCAATTCTAGGGATGTATGAGTACGACGGTACAATTTTCGACGAGTTTGTGTTACCTGAACAGCTGCACGAATCAAGAGAAGATTTTATATATAATCTTTTAATGGCAGTTGCTGATTTTGGCTGCATTTATCCAAATACAAAATTTTTGAAAAAAGCTATCGGTACATGGTCAAGACAAGAAGTGCATAGTTGGTCATGGCTTTTTGATACACAAAACTATGATTATAACCCTATTTGGAATGTTGATGTGCATGACAGCACTAGAGAAGACAAAAAAGAAACGAGAAATTTACGCGGCACAAATGACGAGACTAGAGACTTACACGGAACGAATAATGAGACAAGAAACCTTGCTGGAAGTGACACAGGTACGGTTAACACACAGGCAAGCGGAACAGATACGGAAACTGTTAGAGTCAATGCTTTTAATGATGGTGCTGGGACACAAAAACAGCAGACAACATATCAGTACGGTAAAGGTGAGATGGAAACGCGTAACTTACAATCAACAAATACAGGTACTGACAACTATATATCCAGCGATACAGGTACTGACAACTATGTAAGCACAGACACTGGCACGATTGATCACAATGATAAGACTGAGTTTTATAAACGCGGCAATCAGGGCGTAACGACGACACAGCAGATGATCAGAGAAGAACAGGGACTCGCAAAATTTAATATTGACGATTATATAATAAGTGAGTTCAAGAAAAGATTTTGCATAATGCTTTACTAAAATATTGTAAACATTTTATCGTAATTATATAATTAAATTAGATGATTTAAAGGCATAGGAGCGTAGCGACTAACTTTTAAATCTATAAAGGAGGTGATCCTAATTGTTTCAAACAAGATACCCTTATAGCGATATACATACACTTAATCTTGACTGGGTTTTAGAAGAGATAAAAGCATTTAGAGAAGAACTTGAACAGATCGAAGACTATGGAGATAGAATAACACAGCTTGAAGTTGAAACAGATAAGCTGGAGCGTGACTTAAATAGTTTTAAAAATACATATGAGTCTTTTGTGAATACAACAAGGCATACAGAAGAAGAGCTGCAAAGACAGATAAGAAATAATGATACTAAAATATCTAATTTAAAGACATATGTATTAAATCTTGAAGATAGAAACGCTGACGAGCATAAACAATTTGATAGGCGTATCAATAATCTTGTTCAGAATTATGCAATTATTCTTCAGGATATAGCAAATTTAAAAGTATTAATAAGCCAGGGCGATGATAGGACATTAATACTTGCTAAAACTTATGCTGATCAGCTGATAGAAGAGTTTAAACGTGACTTTCCTAAGTTGTATGAATTATATGTTTATAGTCCAGTAACTGGGCAGATCGTAACAGTGCAAGAAGCTTTAAACGAGATTTACGAAACATATCGTTTTTATGCAATCACTGCGCTAGAATTTGACGAGTTAGGATGGGGCGCGGAGCAGCTGGATAATAAAAAGCTAACAGCGCTAGAGCTTGACACTAACAGTCGCGAACTTTTAAAGAGATTTGAGCGTGACGAAAATGTTATGCGTAACCCGTGGTATGGAGATTTTACTTATATTAGGGATGTTATTTATAAGCTGCTAGGTTATCACATACCGACATTAAATGCTTATCAGAGAGATATAAGAGAGTTAACAGCGCAGGAGATGGATGATAGAGATTATACAGCTTATTATTACGACTGGGGTTTAAACTGGGTTTATTATCAGACTTGCCAGCAGCGTGACGATTTAGGTTATACAGCACAGGCGCTGGATGATTTGGAACTTACAGCGTACACATATGATAGTGAGGGCGGTTATATTGGACAATAATATAATCAAATTAATACAATCTGATGATTATAGAGACAGGTTACAAGGCGAGTATTTCGAGCTGCTAGAGCATACTAATAAGCTTGGTAGTATGATATTCAAATATGATAAAGGTGTATTAGACTTTAAACCTAATACACCTATAGCGATTCTAAGAGCACAGCTAAATGCAATGGAAAGCTACTTAAACATATTAGATTATCGTATAAGTATTGAGTGTCCTGAAAATTGGAGCAGTGACTAAATGCTATATCTTGCAGATTCAAATATATATTTAAAGGAGGTTATGCAATGGCTTTTACTAATCAAACAACACATTATGGTTTGCCGCAGTGGATAGGATCTGACAAACCGACTTATCTTGTCGACCAAAACAATGCTTATCAGACAATCGATAGCGAGATTTACAACGCTAATGTAGCAGCTGGTGAAGCTGTGACAACAGCTAATGGAGCAAGCAGCACAGCTGGAGCTGCAAGCGCAACAGCGGCAGATGCTTTAAGTGCTGCACAGACAGCGAGCACAACAGCAGATAGTGCGCTAACAGCCGCACAGGATGCTGGAACTATTGCACAGGCTGCACAGACAGCCGCTGGAGCTGCGCAGACAGCGGCGGAAGCAGCACAGACAGCTGCGGCTGGAAATAGTATAACTAATCTTGCGCCAGCGTATGACAGCACAATTACTTATGCTATTGATGATTTGGTAACACAGGATGGTAAATTGTATAAGTGTATTGTGGCGGTGGTGACTCCGGAGCAGTTTGATATTAATAAGTGGGATGATGTAACTACTAGCGAAGTGTATGCTAGAGTTGGTAGCGGCGATGTTTACACCAAAGCAGAAGCAGATGCTAAATTTGAGACTCAAACACATGCTAGCAATACATACGAGACTATAACAAATGTTACAAATAAAAATAATCTCAAACTTGCCGTTAATGGTGGTGGAGCTGCTATTAGATTTGGTATTGATGGTAACGGTAACTATGGATATGTAAAGGATGGTGCAGATACAGTTTACCCTTTTAGTTCAGGTTTCAATCCATCAAATGTGGAAGGTAATGTCATAAATAGTACATCGCCTGTAACATTAAATACAAGCGGAAAACATTACGTTCTCATCACATTAATATATTACTCTATTCCAGGTGTCGAAAGCTCAGTTAATATGTCAAATTTAACTGGAGCAACATCAACAGTAGTGTCAAAGTCAATAATTGATGGTATAGTATCTAAGACTTACTTATTAAACATAACAGCAAATAGTGTAAGTTTTACATTAACCAATCCTGGCGGCTTTTATCCTCAAGTGGTAGTGACATATATTGATTAATCTGAATAGCTTGCAATAGTTTATTTTAATTAAATTATTGCAAGCTTTTATTTTAATCTAGTTTAGCATAATATGTGCCAGCTTTTAGCATATCTGTTACTGTAAAATTTTAACGCTTTAGTGTCTGATATAGAATTAGCATAGTTTATGCTAAAGTGTTGCATTTGCAACACTTGCCATAAAGCCAGTAAATACGCGACGGAAAACGTTTTCCGCGGTGGCTTGACAAAATGAAAATAATGTGATTTATGCTAAAGTTAAAATATTTTAATGTTTTAACTATGCTAAAATTTAATGTTTGTCGATAAAAAGTTGATTATTTTTAATATTAGTTAGGGAATTTTAATTAAAATTTTTGAGTTAGCATATGCTTATATATCCC
>Ga0256404_1009508_pt1 | contig 13888 bp, 15 predicted proteins | sample RumenRJG_01DNA_FD_185990 | JGI IMG/M metagenome (GOLD analysis project Ga0256404, IMG submission 185990) | Bovine rumen microbial communities from Lethbridge, Alberta, Canada - RJG_01 | ecosystem: Host-associated > Mammals > Digestive system > Stomach > Rumen | place: Canada: Alberta | collected...
AAAGCGTCTCAAGGGTTTCGTCATCTGCTTGTGCACTTCTGGACTTGAGACGGTCAAGGCAGTTGTTTCGCACCATCGTTAAAACAAACGGAAGTGGTGGTTTGTCCGGCTCTATGGTGTCACGCTTGTTCCATAGTTCCGCGTACACATCTTGCACGCAGTCTCGCGCCTCGTCACGGTTACGGAGTAAGTTGTATGCAAGCGCATACATCTTTCCGCTAAACGGTAAATATATTTGCGTGAACTGCTCGTGCGTCATAATTGTTTGTAAATGCTTTCTATATGTAATACGATTGAAACTGAAAAACCTTACAAAGGAAGTGCATTTTTTTTTGAAAAAACATGAGCCACAACAAACAATGAAGTGGCTCTGCAAACAAATGTGTTGTGCTACAACGATACTAACAAACTATAATCCGTACCGTCTTCCACAATGCTGTGACCGGAATTGTCGGCAGCAACTACGACGGGTACAGAGAAATTGTCTTGACGCTCTGTCGGGCGATGGATAAAAAGCCCTATCAACAGCCCCACAGCGGCGGCGGCAGGCGTTGCTATCCATCCCCAGTAACGGGTGCGTTTGCGCGGAATGGGCATCGCTTCCGGAGCCCTTGTAGTAGATAGTGTTTCCGGGGTGGAGAGACTTTTCTCCGATTGTCCGCGCAGACGACGCGCAGAAGCAGAAAGTTGGGATTCAAATGTATTACTCATAATCTTTCAGTTTTAGTCGTAAATAATTGGTCAGTGTGTTGAGCCGCGATTTGACCGTTCCTTCCGGGATGGCGATTATTGCCGCTATCTCCGGTACGGTCAGTTCCTGCGTGAAGCGCAGCTCAAACAGCATCTGCTGTGCCTCGTTCAACAGGGACAGTTCCTGCTGCAGCGCGCTGTCAAACGTGGCGGCATCCAGTTGCAAAGGCGTATTGTCTTCCGCTGCCGGTTCTTCCGCAGGAAGCGAATCCAAGTAGGCTTGCTCGTGCCGGTTTTGCCGGTAGGTGTTCTTGCAAAGGTTGTAAGCGATTGTGAAAATCCATGTGCGGAAGGGCTGACCGTCTGAATAGTTCCACCGTGAGGACCACACTTTCAGGAAGGTGTCTTGCATATGGTCCAATGCTTTTTCCTCGTCGCCGCCAAGCCGCCGGAAGAAGAAGCCTTGCAGCAACCGGGCATAGCGGCGATAGAGTTCCGCAAAGGCCTTCTCATCGTCCTTCCGACGGACACGCTCCATGAGTTGCCCGTCGGAAAGAGATTTATAGTTTACAAATAGTGCTATCATTTCTTGTCGCTCAGTAGGTTGAAATACTTTTGTTTTTCTTCTTGCGGAAGCGACGTTCTCATAACGGCTGCACTTAGATAGCGTGCCAGTCGGTTGGCGTGCAATGTGTCACCTGCTTGCTTGTAGTTTTTTACTACTGGTGCAAGCATGACCATATAGTTGAGTTGGATGCGTTCGCTGCCTTGCCACTGATCCTCGTTGACATACTGCGGCTCCAACAGATACTCCAAGTGATATTTCTCTTCCACATTCCGCTGGGCTACAGCCATATTGTCATAGCGCTTTGCCGAGTAACGGAATACCAACCCCTCGTTATATAATTTCAAAGGAAAATCATCGGCTTGTGAAGAATTGAAGTGCGGCGAGAAGTATGCCGGACGCTTGCTCTTATTGATGATATATTCTAACACCTCATGGTACAAATTATCTATGGAATCGTAATTCTCTTTGGCTTCAAATGGCTTAATGCCAAGCGATTGACAGAGAGCGTCACGATAGACTGGTATAGCAAGGAACGAAATAGGAATTACTTTCTTGTCTTTGTGCAAATCCAAGGCTTCTTGCAGAATACGCGATCCATACCAAGGCACATCGCCGTTAATGAAGTATAGTGCGTTTCCCTCCATGCCGCGCATACAATTGTCGGCATAACGGAGCAAATAACTTGGGTAAGCGTTGTTTTTGTACAGTAACTCGATGAGTTCATGGCTGGTCTCTTGTGTCTTTTTATCGCTGAAGCATTTGCCGCTCATCTCCAGATAAGCGATAAGCATGGATGCATCTTGACGACCGATGTTTTCCGGAATCTGTTGCAATGCCTTTTCTGCCCACGGACTTGCGTCCTCGCCGTACATATCACGTTTTGTTTGGTACATGGCGAGGTTATACGTAAACGAGTTAGGGATACGTTTCGCCATCTCGTCAAGTACAGCTTTTTTGCGATCGGTCATTCCATACTGCTCTTGGAGCATATCGGCATAACGTGCCGCGCTGAAGCACTGTTCCCATGCGTGCTCGTCAGTAGGATTGGCTTGTGCCTTCTTTAACCACAATGTTTGCTGTTGTTCGTACCATGCGGCATCGTACTCATCCACAACAATACCACGGATTTCTTGGGGTTCTTGCGTCTCCAAATGTGTGAACGCTTGAAGTGTCCCGATGCAGCCCAGTGCTAGAACTGCTACTGCAATAATCAAATACTTTCTATTCATTTTGGTTGAATCTTTATCGGTTAATATTCAGTTTTCGAGTGCGCTCTCACTACTGCATACACCGATAATTCGTAAACGTTCATTTTATAACAAAAAAAGTGCCAAAAGGACCCCCAAAACAATTCCTGTGGCAAGCATGAATTGTCATCAAAGGTACAATAATTTTTCGAAATATGCTAATAATTTTTTGATTTATGCAAGGTATTTCTTTTCCCTTTGCCTTTAAACCGGAATTTTATTTGCTCATGTCAAAAAAAAGTTGTAACTTTGCACCCGAAATTAAAACATAAAATACTATGAAAGCTTTTTTATCCCACAGTAGTTTTGATAAAGAAAGATTCGTTAGACCTATAGCGAACTTGTTAGGTAAATCTAGGTGTGTCTTTGATGAAAGGACATTTGAAGCAGGTTATCCTACATTGCAAGAAATCTTTCGAACCTTAGATGAAAGCGATCTTTTTGTGCTATTTATTTCTCGCAAGGCGTTAGCATCAGCGTGGGTAAAGAAGGAAATAAAACGTGCTAAAGAAAATCTGCAAGAAGGTGAATTGTTGCGTTTCTTGCCCATCATAATTGATGATGGAATAACGCACGAATCAGAGGAAATTCCTGATTGGATGAAAAAGAGTTATAATTTGAAACGAATACAAAATCCTACAATCATATATAATAAGATAGATATGGCTCTTAAAAGCCTTGCAATTGAAACTAACCCAATCAATAGAAAACTAACACAAATTTTCGTAGGAAGAAACAATGAAATTGAAGATTTTGAAAATGATATTAATAATATCGAAGGATGGGTGCCTCGATTTATAGTAGCTCATAGCTTTTATGAGGGTATGGGTAGGCGTACTTTCCTAAAACAAGCAATGATAAAAACCAATTTGGTACGAGCTCCATTTATCCCACGCATTATAAATATGGAACATAATGAGAGTATAGAACATTTTATTATGAAATCTATATTAATAACTCCAGACAAATACGTAGGTGTAGATTTCTTTACCATACCATATAAAGATAAAATTAGTTACGCAATTGAAATATTGCGAGAATCAGTAGAAAAATAATGAGTCTATTTTTATTGCGGATAATGGATCAATTGTTCATCCCAATGGAATGATTGCTGATTGGTTTAGACAGATTATACAGTCTTCTAAATATGGGAATGAATTAGTATGCTGTCTTTTGTCAAAGTATCGTCCTATAACAAAGAATGCAAAAGTAATAAATTGTGGCTTATCGTATGATATAAAAGAATTATCTAAAAAAGAGACTCAATCTCTCTTCATGCAAATGTTGCGGGTTTTAGGTATTAATTTATCTTCTGCGGACTCTCAGTTCTTTTTGGATTATTTAAAAGGTATTCCAAATCAAGTAAAATATGCAGTTAATGCAATCGCAAATAACCAATACGAAGCAAAAAAGAACATAAAAGATATTGCTCAATATGCAGATGAGTATAGTAGATTGATTGTAGAAAACATCCAAAGAGACGAAAAAAAGTTCCAGATACTTTTATTGTTATCTGAAGTAGATATTATAAATCAAACATTTGTGTATAAGTTGTTTAGTGATAATGACCTAGTAACAGAAACATTAGCCGATTTCTATAATCTATCAATTATTGATTTATATTATGATAGACAATATATTCGCCTATCTCCAACTATTTCAGATTATATAGATCGATGCAGGTACACGTTAAAACCGAATTTCAAAACGAAGCTAACACAAATTATTAAAGCAGAGTACTCTAATGATTTGGAAGCCATGTTGGAGAATGACTATAGTCAGTTCCTTATTACTTTGAAAAGCATGGTAGAGAATCGTCAAAAAATTCCGGCAAAATATTATATTCCATCTCTTATGTTAAAAAATATTATTAGAGAGTATGATAGAGGAAACTATAAAACTGTTATAGATATGTGTACGGCACTAATAGAGAACAAAAATTCAGATGCATCAATTATTCGAGAGTTAACATATTATTTAGAATTGTCATATGCGAGGACTCAAAAACCTCAGTTTTATGATTATATAGATTCTTTTGATGGAATGGATAGGCATTTTCTGTTAGGTTTCTACTATAGGAATATGGGAGGACGAAGTGAGCAACAGAAAGCAAGAAAAGAATTTGAAAATATTTTAGAGGAGGCTCCTACTAACAAGAAAGCGAAAAGGGAATTAGTTAACACTCTTTTGTCATTAGAAGAATATGATCAAGCATTAGAATATGCCCGTGATAATTATGAAGCAGATAAAACGAATGCGTTTCACATACAATCGTATTTTGCGGCATTAATTCGTAGAGATAAATTAGAAGAATCAGATTTATTAATCATTGATGATTTGCTAGATATTTTAAGAAATAGACGGGATAGACGCTCTAAAGATTTTTTTATTTGTATGAATGGAGAATATCAATATTATATCAAGCATGATTACGAGAGATCCATTAAAATTTTAAAAGAAGCAAAGGTAGAAAATGGCAATGTAGAATATGTTAATAAGGCCATTAAGAGAATAGAGAGGGACTACAGCTCTAAACGGAATAACACTAAAATTCTATAGCCGTTGGATTGTATGGTCAAACGCTTAAGGTAGGAACTAATTATGATTGTGAAAATGAGTATCTCAAACTTTTAGTCTTCTTTTTTCTTTTTGTAATACCATTATATTTACGGATAAAATTGACAACGCTCTATTGCAGCGTTGTCTTTCGCTTTTTTTAGTGTACTGCAAATTTTCCATAATAAGCAGTGTTTTTAATACAACAGGTGAATATTTTTCATTTTTATGCGTAATAACCCTCTCAAATCGCCACAAAATGCAAATTTATTTGCATATATGAAAAAAAAATAGTACCTTTGCGGCAAATTTATTTGCCGATAGTGGCGATTGAGATTGTAAACTTGTTATTATGCCTAATGCAAATCAAATATTGGCTTTAATTAAGAGTCATTTAGAAGGAGACGACAAGCGCTTCAAAGAGGTGGCAATGCAAATTGCCGCAGTTGAGGCGAGGTCGGGTCATACTATTTTATCACGTTCCATTGCGGATATGATAAAATCCAACACGGGAGTGCGTCTGGTTCGCTCTCTTGCTCCACTGAATATGGATGTTTCCGAATATGTGTTGAGCGTAGATAATTCGTATCGGCTTTCTGATTTGATTTGTAGCGAAGTGATTAAGTCGAAGATATCACGAATTATCAAAGAGTATATCCATCGAGATTTATTGTATCAAAACAATCTAAGCAACCGAAATAAGATTTTACTTGCAGGACCTTCTGGTACAGGTAAGACAATGACAGCATCAATCCTTGCTAATGAGTTACATCTTCCTCTGTATGTAGTACGTATGGAGAAAGTTATAACAAAATATATGGGCGAGACAAGTCTTAAATTGAGTAAAATTTTTGACTTAATATCGAACGTACGTGGCATTTATTTGTTTGATGAATTTGATGCAATAGGAATGCAGCGTGGTATGGAGAATGAGGTCGGTGAAATGCGACGTATTCTTAATACGTTCTTGCAATTAATGGAGCGAGACGATTCGGATAGTATAATTGTTGCTGCTACAAATGCAAAGGATGTATTGGACTCTGCATTATTCCGCCGTTTTGATGATGTTATAGAATATCAATTACCAGATCAGCAGCAAATAGAAATATTGTTAAAAACTCAGTTGGAGCCATTTGCCACACCTGATTTGCATATTGATAAGATTGCAAAAGCATTGGAAGGACGAAGCCATGCAGAGATAACATCTGTTTGTGCTGATGCGATAAAAGAGGCAATATTAAGTGAACAACAGTTGACTGATAATATCGTAATTCAAGCGATAGAACAGAAGCATTCTCAAATTATGTCAGCCTAATTATATATGAGCGAGCATAGTCACATAACATTATCTGCACCAATAGTCGTTGATTATAAAGGAGTAGGAGGGGGTAAAAAAGAAATACCTCAAAGAGATGCACTTACTCACGCCCATACCCTAAAGGAAAAGTATCAGGAGGCAGTCCGGCTTTTTGAGGAACAGCAAAATGCAATATTGGGAGAAGAAAGTTCTATAGGTGCTTATATAGATGTAGAGTTTGATCCCAAAGCAGATATGATGCATTCATTAGATACCACGAACGGTGCTCGTATAATGAATATTCGTTCAATCTCTGAAGAGAAAGAAACTCTTCAAGCTACACTATTCGTTCCTAAACAGAAGGAAAAATGGCTGGAGAAGAAAATTGACCAATATGTGATTGAGCCGGAAGAGAACCAAAAACGAAAAAACCTCCCATTAATAAATTCTATCGAGAATATTCAGGCTGCCAGAATCCAAGATTTTATTGTTATAAAAGATGATGCCCGTATTATCGAGTCTATACCAGCAGAACTAGAATGTGAATACGAAATATGGTTATTAAAAGAGGATTTTGATGAGAACCAGATAAATCATATTTTGGATTCGATTGGAGTAGAAGTAGGCAACAAGACATTAGTTTTCGAGAGTATCATAGTCTTGTTGGTCAAAGCTGCAAAACATCAACTCCAACAGATGGTATATTCTATTCCTAATATTTCCGAGATTCGCAGATATAGAAAACCATCTGTTTTATCTTACGCTGGTAGCGTTAGTGAAGAAAAAGAGTGGTGTAATTCAATCCTGGCGAATACACTCAAAGAGAATGAGCCTTTAGTTAGGGTGGGAATCCTTGATTCGGGAGTTAATTTCAATCATCCTCTTTTGACTGAATTTATTACCGAAGATAGATGCTTAACAGTTGTTGATTCGATTAGAGATAGGGAGAATCATGGAACATCCATGGCAAGCTTGGCATTATACGGAGATTTAACTGACACTATTTATAATAGTGGATCGAATCCGATAACAAATGATTTACTTTCAGTTAAAGTATTGCCGGATAATGATGAAGGACATGAGATTTCATTTTATGCAGTAACGACGGAAGAAGCAATTAGTAAGGCTCGGAGTAATAATGTGCATATAATGTGTTCTGCTGTCACTCTTAAGACAGAATCGTTGGACGGAATGGCATCGTCGGTATCTGCTGCTATAGATCAATCTTTGTATAATGGAGGACGGGCTGATTCGTTGTTATTTGTTTCTGCAGGTAATAGTCAAGATGAAACATTTGCTGTAAAATACCCGGATTATCTACTAAATAATCCTATTTTAGATCCTGCACAATCTTGGAATGCAATAACGGTAGGGGCATATACAAACAAGGTAGTTATTAGTGCACAATGGCATAATGGTGAAAATGTGTTGGCTCCAGCGGGAGGAATATCTCCATACAGCAGAACCTCAGTTCAATGGGGAACGAATGCTCCGATAAAACCGGAAATCGTATTTGAAGGGGGAAATGCTTATCTTGATAATCAAGGTCTTTTGAATACGACTGAAGACCTAATGTTGGATGCAGCAAATGCACAAATGTCCGCTCACCTTTTTCAAGGATTTAATGGGACGAGTGCTGCAACAGCATTAGCAGCAAGACTTGCTGGAAGAATAAAATATTTCAATCCCAATTTATCAGCTCTTTCTATTCGTGCATTAATGATTCATTCTGCGGAGTGGACAGAAGCAATGCAGGATATGTTTACGAAGAACGGGGTCTTAGAGAAAGATGTGCTAGTTCATACATGTGGCTATGGCGTTCCTAACGAAAGAAAGGCTATTGTTTCTCAAGATGATTATGTGACTTTTATTTCCGAGAGCGAACTAGAACCCTTTACTCATGGTTCAGCAGAACCAAAATTTGCTCAAATGCATTTGTATGAAATGCCATGGCCTTCGGAATTATTACGCGAATTAGGAGGACAGGAGGTAATTGTTAAAATAACTTTATCATACTATGTAGAGCCTAATCCAGGAAATCGTGGAAAATTGAAAAAACATTCTTACCAATCAATTCGTCTAAAATTTGAACTGAATCAACCATTTGAAGAATTCGATAATTTTAAACGTAGAGTTAGCCACTTGGGAGAAGAAGAAAAAATGGATAACGATGGAAGAAGATGGAGAATCGGAATCATGAGAAGGAATCAAGGCAGTATCTCTTCTGACGCAATTAAATATACTGCTGCAGAATTGGCAGAATGCAATTTAATCGCAGTATATCCTTCTAGCGGGTGGTATAAGACCAGAAAATCGAAGGCCGATGTGAAAATCAAGTATTCTTTAGTTGTTTCAATAGAAGCTCCTGAGCAAGATATTTATACTGAAATACAAAATAAGATTAGAATTCAGCAACTTATTCCGATTGGATAGATGTTATTCCATGATAATCAAACAACTCAAATAATAAATTGCGGTCACTGACCGCAATTTTTGTTTTCACGATTTGCTTACTAAACGATTTTTTCTTTCCCCCTTTAATAAGGTGTTCGCTTCGCTCACGGCTTTGTCTTTGCTCCGCAAAATTTCTTTATAGGATGGGGTCGGCTTACCGCTTGCATCGTCGGACATGCTATACAAAGAAAGAACCCCCAAGACGAATCTCAGAGGTTCTCAAAGTGGCGGCTACCTCCTCTCCCACAATATACCGCAGTGCAGTACCATCGGCGATGCTGCCCTCTCCGCTCTCTCTCCCGCGCCCGCGCGCCGCAGGCGCGCACACCGCCGCCCGCCCCGCGCCTCTGATGCATTTTTCTCAACCCAACGACCACCCCTCCCTCATGGGAATTGCTAAGGAGTGCGTAAACGCACGACCGTGGGGACCCCAAAACATTTCCAATTTTGGGGGAGAGCGGAGGCACGAGTTGCTTCTACGATTTAGCGGAGTGGTATCGTCATTGCAATCTCGTTGCCGACCGCGACATCTATGGTCTCTCTAATAAGGTGTACTATCGTACGTCTGTTTTATTGGTCTCTCTCTTTAATACGGTGTTCGTTTTACTCACGTCTTTTTTATTAGTCTCTCTCTAATAAGGAGTTCGCTTCGCTTACATGCTTGTATAAATTTTGCTTCGCTGTATTGTTTCACCTGATCCTTCTTTATACAACCACCTAACCCCTAACCCTCTAACTCTTTTATTCCCATCTCCTATATATTATAATAAGGTATATACGCGCGCCCCCTCGCGCGTGTACGCATAAGGCAAACGATTTTTAGTGTTTACGTCCCGTTGTGTCGCCGAAAAAAGCAATACGACTACACAATAAATTTGCCTATGTCAGATTTTTTTACTACCTTTGCACACGCAAACGCACAACAATGACAAATGCGAATAGAGGAAGCGATAACATATGCCATTATGTCGGATGGTCATGGGAAGACAACCGACCAGATAGCCGACGCAATCAACCGCAACGGTTGGCATATCCGCAAGGATGGCAAGCCTATTACCAGTGCCCAAGTCTATGCGGTAATTTGCCGCTATCCCTCAATCTTTACTAAAGAAGCCGGACGGATTTGTGTAATGGTATGAATATAGAACAAGTCAGAGAATTTGCATTGGGTATCAATCCCCAAGTGACGGAAGAACTATTTGTGGAGAATTGGATTTCTTGGAGAATCTTCGGCAAATGGTTTTTGCTTATGCAACTCGATGCACCCGAACCACGCGTAGCGGTTAAACTGCTACCCGAAATGAGTGCAGAACTGCGTGCCCGGTATGATGGTATTCGTCCAGCCTACCATATGAACAAAACGCATTGGAACGATCTCTATCTGAACGAACTGCCTGACACTCTTGTCCAAGAACTAATCACCTCATCATATCAGCTCATAGCCTCTAAACTTCCCAAGACGCAACAAGCTCTACTATAACCTCGTGCGCCCAATGGCCGCTCGAAAAAGAGAGAGAGACTTTTTTGAGAGAGCCCATATCTTTTATGTCCCATGAGTGAGTGGCGCCGTACCCCTCTCGCAATGCATCAGAGGCGCGGGGCGGGCGGCGGTGTGCGCGCCTGCGGCGCGCGGGAGAGGGCGCGGGCGCGGGAGAGAGAGCGGAGCGGGCAGAGGCGGGAGACAGCGGAGAGTAGCGGAGCGGAGAGGGGCGAGGGCACAGGGCAGAGAGAGGGCACAGGTCAGAGAGAGGGCACAGGTCAGAGAGAGGGCGCAGAGAGAGACAGCATCGCCGATGGTACTGCACTGCGTTGTGGGAGAGTAGGTAGCCGCCACTTTCGGAGCCCTTCATCATTACGATGAGGGGCTCTTTGTTTATGTGGCGATGCTACTTACTCTCCTTCCGTGTTGTTCTCGCAAATTTACAATCCCTTCTGGTATGCTTTAGGAGAAAGCCCTGTATAGCGATGGAAGTATTTGCCGAAAGTAGATTGGTCGGAGAAATGGAGTGCATCGGCTACTTCTGCTACAGTGGCATCAGGCATGCTAAGCTGTGTTTTAGCTTTAAGAATTACATGTTCCTGAATCCATTTGCTTGCCGGTTTATGGGTGTATTGCGAAACTACATTGGCAACATATTTGGGTGATAGGCACATTTTACGCGCATAAAATTCAATACCTCGTTCTTGGTGGCAGTGTTCATGTACAAGTTGTAAGAACTTGTTGACCAATATTTCCTCCCGTGATTGCTTGTTATGTTGCTTCAAACGGTGAAAATAATAGCCTGCACCATAATACATTGCGCGTGTAAGGTTAATAATAATCTCCAATCTGTAGGGGTTGGTTTCTTGCTGCATAGTGCGCTTGACCATAGTGAAAAACATCTCTATGTGCTCATAGGCCTCTTCGTTAAGCGTAACAATTGGATAGTTTGTGATGGTTTGCCGGATATTGAACTTACTGGAGATGTTGAGTTGTGTTGTGAAATGGTCAGACATGTGAATGGTTTTTCCCTTGATTTGCTCTGAGTGGTCAATGAACTCGAGGATGTCATCCTTGAAAAAAATAACGAGTGACGGTGCCCGGACATGTACATCTATGAGGTTAATACGTCCGTGTATTGTTCCTTCTTCTACGATTACTGCGGTAGTAGTGGGAGCCAAAAAATAAGGAGGGAAATCCTGCGTTAAGTCTAAATCATCCGTTATGATGATTTCATCGCCCAGTCTGTTTACCTGAATACGGCTACTATCTGCAAGCCTGAAAATTTGTGCGAGATGTGAATATCTGTTCATGTACACATGCTATTTTGTCTGCAAAAATACTATTTTTTCTTCAATTATGCAAATTTTTCTACTATTATGACCATTTTTTGTGTTATATTGCCCTTTTCTGTATTATGAAATTGTAGTACCTTTGCACTGAATTTTAACATATAGGTATTATGGACTTAAAAGACAAAACATTTGTAGTCACAGGAGGTGGCAGCGGATTAGGTCGCCAATTGACATTAGAGTTGGTAAAAGTGGGTGCAAAAGTAGCTGCAATCGACATTAATGAGGGCGGATTGGTCCAAACAGTCAAATTGGCAGGTGAACTAAGTAGTATGATTTATCCTATTGTATGTGATATTACAGACAAGGAAGCTGTGAATGCTTTGCCGGAGCGCGTGTTACGCCGTAGTGGGCATATTAATTGCTTAATCAATAATGCCGGTATCATTCAACCGTTTGTGAATGTAGAGGAGATGGATGATGCTCTGATTAACCGTATTTTCAACATCAATTTCTTTGGAACCCTCTATATGGTGCGTGCGTTTCTGCCACATATGCGCAAAGAAAATGAGTCTTGTTTGGTTAATGTATCCTCATTAGGTGGTTTTGTACCGGTGAGTGGTCAGACGATTTATGGCGCGAGTAAAGCTGCAGTGAAACAACTGACGGATGGTTTGCGCGCGGAGTTAGATGGTACGAGTGTTCATGTAATGAGTGTTATCCCGGGAGCAATGGCTACGCCGATTCGGGAGAACTCGGGCTTGAATGCTATACATGTAGAAAAGCAGAAAACGAATAAGGTACTTGATCCTATGGTTGCCGCGCACTTAATTGTAGAGGGCATTAAAAAGAAGGAAAAGGAGTTGTATATAGGTGCTGATAGTCGCTTGATGCATATTCTATTCCGTTTCATACCTTTGCGGGCTGCCAAATGGTTGAATGACAGTATTCGCCGCCAGCACGCAGCTATGGAAGCCAAAGAGCAAGAACTCCTTAGTCAGAGTAGGTAGCTATGCTTTGCCGCCACTTTCGAGAGCTCGAGGAGAAATCCCCGGGTTCTCTTGTTTTTACGTCTATGTAACAAGAGGACACCCGAAGGTGCCCTCTTTCACTTTAGCCGTTGAGACTCTCGTCGTACTGGTCACCGCAAATTTTCCAGTAATAGGCCTTGAGGGTCTTCTTGCCGCTCGGGAGGTCTTTCTGCTCCAGGAAGGCTTGCTGGTCGGCTGCGATCTTGGTGAGGTCACCTTTACGCTGTTTCACCATCGCCGCTACGGTGCTGAAACGCAGGCGTGCTGCAGCCTCATCCGGCGTAAGCGGGGTGGTACGTACGGTTTTCTTGCGGAGGTACAAGCGGTTGCACTTGTTGCTCTCCGTCGGTGCTACGCGGTGGGTACCAAGCAGCATCTTGTTACAACTGTGTTGCGGGTTCTTTCCCGGTTTACTCAATGCGCCGGACACGGAATCAATACCGGCGCTCCATTCTACTTTTGCCATGTCGCGCGAGCTATGGCTCAATACGATGAAGAACTCATAAATTTTCTCGGCACAAAGCCTCGATTATTCGTTTTTCATATGAATTTTCGCCATGCTCTCGCTCTCCGATCCACGACCACTGCGTTGGGTCGTGTCTCGGGTTTCTAAGCGAGAGCGCCTCTAAGCTCGATGAGAGGGGTTAAGTTGTTAAACTGTTAAATTGTTAAATTGTTAAACCGTTAGTTGCCGAAGTTGGGTTTGACGTACTTCTGGGCGACGGTGAACGCGAAGAGGGAGGTGTACTTCGATTGGGCTTTGAAGGCTGCTTCCAAAGAGGCGCGTTCGGTGGGATCCGCAAGGGCAGTCTTGGCTGCTTGCGAGGCAGTTTTGAGTGCGTTCTGGGCTTGGACGTTCTTAGGGTCTTTAGCCTTGGAAGGGTTCAAGAGGTCAACGCCCAACTGCTCCTGCTTACAAGGACAGCCCTTGAAATACAGGCTCTCCGATTTGTTGAATTTGCCCCTTACCCGGGCAAACATGCCGTGCAATGTAATTTTTGCCATTCGCTGCTGGCTATGACTTGCGTGACTCGCTGCTCTGCAGCTCGATGACGCTCCGTCATGCCCTCGCTCTCCGATCCGCAAAACTACGTTTTACGTCTCGGGTTCAGGAGGACGCCCCTCAGCCAGCTCAAGGGGGAAAAGGGTTAATACTTGTCGACTGGTCAACTGGTCTACTGGTCGACTGGATTTATTTCGAAGGGCAGTTGGAGTTGCCCTTTCATGGTGCGTTCGAGGAACGCGAGGTGTTTTTCATGTCCGTACTTTTGTG
>Ga0256404_1009510_pt1 | contig 13887 bp, 13 predicted proteins | sample RumenRJG_01DNA_FD_185990 | JGI IMG/M metagenome (GOLD analysis project Ga0256404, IMG submission 185990) | Bovine rumen microbial communities from Lethbridge, Alberta, Canada - RJG_01 | ecosystem: Host-associated > Mammals > Digestive system > Stomach > Rumen | place: Canada: Alberta | collected...
GACGCATCAAGAACGTGTCTGGAGGGGGATTTCTTGGCTGTATATGTGTAAAATAAAGTAAAAACGATAATAAAACGATTAAACAATGCTAAAAGATGAACCAATTATTTGGTTTGCAACATAGAAGTGGAACCGTCCCCGTGATCCAATTATCTGTATACGTAGACGAAGGGAAGCGTGTATCTTATGCGAGCAGGCTTACCATCAACCTTACCGGGCTTCCACTTGGGCATCGCGTTCACCAAGCGGAGGGCCTCGGCATTTATTGTGGGAGAACCAGACTTATAGATTTTCGCATTGCTTATAGAACCATCCCTCTCTACGACAAACTGCACAACACAGCGTCCACTTTCATCCAGATGATTGCCATGCTCTTTTAGCCACTTCTCGTAGGCCTTGAGACCACCAATGAATTCTGGCATATCTTCAGCAAACTCGTATATACGGTTCGGATCTGACTGATTTGCCGAACCTTTGTCTCCATTCGAATTATTCTTGCTCTGCGCCTGAACGCCAACTGCTATCACACAAGCCAATAATACTAAAAATACTTTCTTCATAAGCCATCACAATAGTAAGGGTTAAACAATATTTGTATTAATACTGCGTCACGCCTGCAAAGGTACAACAAATAGTTGAGATAATTTGCAGGTTTTCACGGAAAAACGCTATCTTTGCAAAAAATATGATGACTGAAGACGGTTATGACAAGGGATTGGCACCTGCCATCTTCAAAGCAAGATGATTCAAAATTTGATAAGGGCTTTAGCCAAGGAGTAATTTCATACTCTCAGACGGGGATTTCATCGTAACAGATGAAATTTCCGTCAGATATCTTGCAAGTTTCAACAAAATTGCATATATTTGCAAACAAAACAGAACGATTGAGCAATCAATAGTCCCACGTTCGACTAGATTAGTAACCTGCCATCATCTTGGGAACTGATAGCATAAAGTATATAATATGTTTGGATTTGGTAATTTTTCGCTAAATGAAAAAAGTAACAGATTGATTAATAATATTCAAAGAAGTTTTGCAAGCCAACCAATGTATGCAAATTACACTCTTTCAATTGAAAATAATCTTTCTGGAGTAAAATCATTAATAATTTCAAAAAATGGACGTATAGTTAATCGATTTGATTTTTATGGTAACTCTGATGGTGATATTGCATCTATAGCTATCTATGGTGGAAATTTACGAGGACATCTAAATGCTATATTATCATCAAACACTATTTTTGGCCTCCCCGTGTCTGATGCAGAAATAGATGATGATTATGTGGATGTTCAACTTGATAACTATTCACACTTGGTATAACTAATTAATATGATTAGGTCAGAAGAACTATTAGATAAACTGATTGCAGACTTGCATTTTCATAAATACTTAGAAATGACAAGTGATGACATGATGAATCAGAGGCGCAATGTTGTAGCAACGAAAGACAAAATTGATATTGTTCAAAGATATATAGACGATGTATTCATTGATTTTTTCTTCCGATCTCAGAGTTTTAAACCAATTATCATTCCTCAGAGTTTTTATAACAAAAGATATACAAAAGATGGGGTGAAACCAGATAATACTAATGTTGAGCTAAACCTCAACAATGTGTATGACAGATACACTTTTGTTCATCTTGTTAATCTACTATTCTCAAGGTCTAGGCCACTAGTACGAGAAATATCTCCTAATAACCATTTCTTAAGTGCTTTCATTATGAAGGAAAGAATATTTGCTCCATTTTGTCGTTGTCGTACTCCTATAATGGAGATGCCTTATCATGATGTTCTAGAACAATATCTTGATTTCATATATGGTACTCGTCATTCTTTATTCGTTCCTCAATTTAGGGCTGAAGCCGTGAAAAAATATGGTTTATATTTTCAAGAAAACTGGTTAAAATTTACTATGGGGAAAAACAACTATGCCATGAATGTTTTACATAATAGATATAAAGACTATAAAAGTATTAAAAACTCTCATATGTTTGGAGAATATACATTAGAAGATATCCTTTTTTTATATTCGATACTTGCCGAAAAGATGAATCTTCAAGATGACAATTTGCTGTCGTTCATTTCGCTTTATTGTGAATCATTTGATAAAGCAGACAATATTGTCAATATGTTCGATAAATTTGAGAAAGAACATAATGATTATCATGAGATTGAGCCTTTTATCACAATCAATGATCATTATCTGAGATTAACCAGTACGGAAAGGAGCAAAGCATTCAAATTTACTCCTATTAACTATGAAGTAATGGAAATACAACAATTTCAATATAAGGTTATAAGATCCATTTATAGTGATAATACCTTACCTCTACCTTATTTCTACAACTTAACGAAAAATTAGTAATATAATAAACATTTTACCATGTACGTAATTATAACAGATAATAAAGAGTGTTATTGGGATACAATGGAATTTATTGATGGAGTTTATGCCAACATAGACGAATGGAGAAAACACGATTTTTACCCCCAAAACGGGATGGTTGGTGAATTGGCCAAAATAACCCCTAGAGCTTATGTAGTAAAAATTAGCGAAGGCATCTATGTCCCAATTTCGAAAAAAGGTATTCGCGAAATCACTTATAAAGAATATTCTGATCATATGAAAAACAACAATTGCGTTGGCATGAACAAAAGTCATTTGAGATCAAATGAAATTATGGACTCTGCTTTATCATTTATGGGATACTCATGGAGACATTTACCTGATATGAGAGAACAATTTAAACAGGATATTATAGAAAATATAAAAAAACTGACATGTGATTTTGAGATAAACATATATCTACCAGATTTGGAAAAGTCATGTGTGATTTATGCAACGGATATGATTTTAGAATACAAACAGAACTGGGGTTCGACATTACCTCCACATGTGATAGACGAAATATCAGATCAAGTGATAGATGTGTACCGCCAATTTTTCTCAAATCAGTTCCTTCAGGAGAGTGTATCTCGTTGTAAAAGGGATATCAAAGAACTTGTTAACAATACCGATGTTCGTAATATAATTGACGACTATTATCATCAGGCAAACATGAGATATTCGTGGCACTAATATGTATTTTATAATAATGTAAAGTAAAAGGATGATAGATTACGAACAACTCACAAAGGTAACTCAGCAAGACTTGGACGAAGGCGTTTGGGATGCTGAGCATAAGGGATTGTATAGCAAGGATGGAAAGAGATTCTTGCAATATATTAGGCCCCAGAATCTTGAATGGGGAGTTCCAGATACATTTAAATTTAAATCTGGAGTAGAGGTTATTTGTGAGAAGGCATTTGAACAGTACCATTCTCCACTCACATCTTTTGTTATTCCCAAAAGTGTTGTTGCCATTGGCGATGAGGCTTTCCAACAAATGAGATTGCCTCAACATAGTAGTTTTACAATCACCAAAGGACTGAAATATATCGGACGCGACATCTTAGGAAGTTATCATGGAATACTGAATTTGATTATTGAAGAAGGGATAAAGGAAATAGACCTAAGTTATATTTTGAATTGTGCGCCTGCAGTCACTCTATACTTGCCTTCAACATTAGAGAGTATTGGCGAAAATGGATTGGGGGAAGTTGATAACACAGAGCATATTCATCTGGCTGAAGGTAACAAACATTTTTGCTTGGAGAACGGTGTCTTGTATAATTACGACAAGACAAAACTGCTTAGATGTCCTGTTACAAAAAGAGGAGAGCTCGTAATTCCTGAAGGAGTGACGACCATTGGCACAAATGCATTTCGTTTGAGCGGATATAAATACGCCATCGATGCTGAACCAGAACCAAAACTTTCTGTCATTCTGCCACAAAGTCTTACCACAATTGAAAAGGGTGCCTTTCAGTCAACTTGGATGGAGTCGCTTTTCATTCCAGCAAATGTGTCTGAGATTGAAGAAGGAGCTTTCGATCCTTCCGTACATCTTATTATAGAGGTGTCGCCAGATAACAAATGCTTTGAAGTGTGCAATAAATTACTCATCGACAAGAAGAAAAAGAAAGTGTTGCATGCGATGGGTAATCAAATAAGGATACCTGATGGGATAATGGAGATTGCAGACTATGCATTTTATAACGTCACTGCAAAAAGGATAGTGATTCCAGAAGGTATAACTCGTGTAGGTGTGAATAATATTAGCTTAAACACTACACGAAAAATCAGCCTGCCATCTACCTTGAAAGATATTTCCGGGGATTCGTTCTGGGGATCTATAGTTGAACCACTTGTGATAGAAATTCCAGCAGGTATGACTGAGACATATAAAGAGAAACTCTCCGACTCAAACTATTATTTATCGAATCTTTTCCAGGAAAGAAAAAATTCCATCATTTATGATTCTTCTGATTTATTGAAAATCAGCGAGGACGGAAAGACTGTTCTTGGGGTGTATGATCAATCTGTCACTGCGATCGTGATTCCTTATGGCATAGAGGTCATTGGAGAACGGGCCTTTGGATATTGTCGGTTTTTGAGAGAAGTTGTACTGCCTCAGACAATTAAACGTATAGAACGATGTGCATTCGACAAGTGCAAATACCTTCATTCTGTCAATTTACCTTTGCAACTTACTGAAATTAGTGATTTTGTTTTTTCAGATTGTGAATTTTTGGAGAGTATTGATATCCCTTCTGGTGTACAACGAATAGATGATTTTGCATTTTCTGGTTGTTCTTCGCTTAAAAGGATAAAGTTGCCTGAAGGGATAAAGTCTATCGGAGATAGATCCTTCTCAAAATGTAATTCTCTCACCTCAATTAAAATACCAGGAAGCGTAAAGAATTTGGATAAGGATTCATTTGATTATTGTAAAAGACTGAAAAAGATTGAATTAGAAGAAGGTATTGAGTCTGTTGATTGCCCTTTTTGGGGATGTACAGCTGTTAAGACAATAACTATTCCTAATAGCTTAAAAACGATGAAAGGAGATATGTTTTGCGATTTCACTTCTTTGGATACTATTGTTTTTGCAAAAGATAATCCGAATTTCGTCTTTGTCGGTAATGTCTTATATTCTAAAGACAAAAAACGAATAGTTCGCGCCCATCCAAATATTGGCCCATATTATGAAGTTCCTAAAAGCGTCGTAAGAATAGACAGACGGGCTTTCTATAATTGTAAGAAACTGGAAGAAATATCTCTCCATGATAATATAAGAAACATTGGGAATCACGCATTTGGTTGCTGTAAGAAACTTAAAAGGATAGTTATTCCGAAAAAACTGAAAGTAATTGAAACGCATACATTTGAGGATTGCGTATCTCTATCAGAAGTCGTTTTGCAATCTGGATTAAAAGAAATCGAATGGTATGCATTTTATGGATGCTTATCATTACACCATATTCATATTCCAGAGTCTGTTAGGCATATAAATACTCATATTGCGTCTTCTTTACGAGATTACTCAGTAAGTCCGGATAGCAAGCACTTTGCCACAATAGATGGAGTGCTATTTAATAAAAATCTGACAAAACTGATAGAAATGCCACGAGGGCGAAAGATCAGAAACTATGTGATACCTGATAGTGTTGTGGAAATAGGCTATGATGCTTTTTGGTTATGTAAGAGCTTAAGACATGTTACCCTCCCAATAGGCCTAAGAAGAATTGGAAAAGGCGCGTTTGGCATCTGTATATCATTGCATGAAATACAACTGCCGGATGGAATTGATACCATCCTGGAAAATACATTCCGGTATTGCGAAGCATTGAAATCGATAAAGTTACCTAGGCATTTGAAGAAAATAGGTGAGGGCGCATTCTTTTGTTGTGATAGTCTGAAATCACTATCATTGCCACCAAGCGTTAAAATGCTTGATATGAATTCTTTGCCAATGGAGCTAAAAGAATTACATTTGGCATATAAAGATCCCCAAAAGGTAGCCCCCGGATTTTATTCACAGACCTTTGACCAATCATATCTCATTTTGTATGTACCCAAAGGTCTTAAAGAAAAATATAGAAAAGATGATTTCTGGGAGCGATTTGAGAAAATAGAGGAGGAACCATAATGGAGAATATAGAAAATAAACAAACAGAAGCCCGTAATCGCAACCTCCTGCGCTTCGTGCATGCGCAAGATAGTGGAGGGCTCTATGACGGAACTGGTACTTACGCTGAGGCTTTGCAGGAGGTGAAGAACGGGCACAAGCGAGGGCATTGGATCTGGTATGTGTTTCCTCAGATGAATGGATTGGGCAAATCTGAGATCGCCCAGTTCTATGGCATTAACGGACGCGAGGAAGCAAAGGCTTACATCGAGCATCCTGTGCTTCGAGAGCGTCTGGTGGAAATCTGCGAGGCTGTGCTGAATAGCGAAACGTCAGTTTATGACATCTTTGGGCAGGATACCATCAAGGTCAGGGCCTGCATTCTGCTCTTTGAATCAGTTTGCGACATACCCGTTTTTAAACAAATAAAAAACAAATATAGGTGGTAGGATTGGATGAAGATTGTCTTTCTCGACTTTGATGGTGTGATGGATACGGAGTATTACGACCACATTCTTAGTGAAGCAGGTGAGCCTATATCCGATGAATATGGTTTACTGTTTGACCCAGAGTGTGTCAAGAACCTCAAATATATCATTGAAAATACAGGGGCTGATATTGTTGTTTCATCAACATGGAAGTACTTTATGAGTTACCAAGATTTCCTTAATATGTGGAAGGCAAGAGGGCTGCCTGGATTTGTTACTGATGTGACTCCTAATATTCATGGTAGCCGGTACAGAGGTGATGAGATTGATGCTTGGCTTAAAGAGTGCAAGACCGAATGTCAGTATGTAATCTTGGATGACTTAGGGGCTGACAATTTCAATAGCCATCAAATTCCAAGGCTGTTGGTGGTGAATCCCTTTTATGGAATTGATGAAGATATAGCAGGCAGGGCAATAGCTTTGCTCAATGGATGGCAGAGGGACTGGTGAGTGGCACGTTATTTGTGCTTGTGAATCCTGTTTCTTAACAGTACCGCTATGATTAATACTGCCGCTATGATAAATAGTGGTATATAACTTTCCAGGTCGTTGCAGTGTAACTTTTTCGGATTTTGCATACTTTATTGATAGAAAAGTATTAATTTTACAAGCGAAATATGAAAAAAGTAGATAAAGACATATTGTTACGATTGCTACAGCAGCACAAGGAGCTGGGCATATCGGAGCAGATAGACTACCAGAAGTTCTATCTTGATTCTGTCATTAGTAATTCTGTTGCTCTTTCTGATCTGGAGCCAGAGCCAATAGCCCCTGAAATGGTCGATAAATGGTCGATAAAGCCTTCTTTGGCAGAGAAACTGGTCGATATTTTGGAGTATGTGGCCGATAAGGATGAATTCACCACAGAACAAATAGTCAGTCACTTTGGTTTTAACGCCACTACTACCAAACGCTATCTTCGCCAACTCACCGAGTTCGGCTATCTGGAAGCACACGGAGGCAATAAGAACAGAACCTATAGCAAAAAAGAATAGTGGTCGAATTTGATGGCCTCGATTTCTAACATTAAAGGTAGCAATTGCGAGCATTAATGGTAGCAATTGTCAGCATTAATAAAACTTGAATTTCCTAGGCAGGGAATATTTTTTCTCTGGGCAGGGCGCAAAATTTTCCTAGGCTGGGCGCAAAAAGAGTCAAGAGTAACCCCAATTTGCGGGACTGCCAATAAATAGAAGGCTTTCACTGGGGTGACTGTTTGGGCAACACTCACCCCAACACCCAACCCAAGACTCAACCTAACACTCCACCCAAAGGATTCGTAATGTCGTCGCGAAAAGTGTTAATTGAGCGAATTTTTCAAGAAAAACAAGGCGAAAAACTTGCAAACCGCAATTTTTTTTCGTATCTTTGCAGTGGCATTCTAAGGTAGGGTGCTATAGGCTATGAAGAACACCAGCCTATCTAGTATTAACTTTTTCGATTCTTTGTAATTATCATGAGTAAGTCATTACTTTTGAGTGGCGAGGCTATGAATGCTTCGCTCGAGGGAACGCTCGCAGTAGGGCAGTTTCTGAAAGACAATTACCGATTCCGTTTCAATGAGTTGAGCGGGAAGGTAGAGTTTGTAACCTTGCCGTCAGACGACAACCCCGTCTGGCGTGTGCTGACGCAGAAGGCCTTGAACAGTATCATCATTCGCGCCAAGTGCGAGAATGTGTGCGAGAAGGGCAGTCCCAAGACGGACATTGTCGAGTTTGTGCAGTCTGACGAGGTTGAATCGTTTAATCCCATTCAGGATTACCTCTTGCATCTGCCCCAGTGGGATGGGCAGAATCATGTGGCACGCCTGTTCAGTCGTTTGCCTGGTGTGAGTTCAGAACAGCTGGACTTTCTTTCCGTCTGGATTCGCTCAGCTGTGGCCCATTGGCTTCAGATGGATACGCTTCACGGCAACGAATGCGTGCCTACGCTGATTGGTGCGCAAGGCTGTGGAAAGACGACCTTTATGGCTCGATTGCTGCCTCCAGAGTTGCGCGTGTACTTCTTGGATCACCTGAATCTTTCGAACAAATTTGACAAGGAGATGGCCCTGACGAACAATCTGATTGTCTGTCTCGATGAGTTGGATGCCATTCGTCCTTCTCAGCATGCGGCTCTGAAGCAGACGCTGTCGAAGAGTAAGGTGAACGGACGCCCTATCTATGGTGCTTCGCAGGACGACCGTCCTCGCTATGCGTCGTTTGTGTCGACGACCAACAATCCTCATCCGCTGTCGGATGCTACTGGCAGTCGTCGATACATCTGCTTGACGATCCCTGAAGGGCTGTTTATCGACAATACGGGTGAGATTGACTATGAGCAGTTGTATGCGCAGGTGGTTCACGAGGTCGTCGACCTGAAAGCGCCCTATTGGTTTAACAATGATCAAGTGGCGCGTATTCAGGAGTTAAACCTCAACTATCTGGAGCAGAAGGATATAGCCGAAGTCGTTGAGGCCTGTATCCGCAAACCCAAGGAGGGCGAGCAGGGCGTTCGTATGAAGAGCGGTGAACTGGTTGAGCTGATTCGTCGCGAGTATCCGTCCATTAAGAACAACCACAGCACCAAGATTCACTTGGGAATGGCGATGAAGGAACTCGGTTTCGAGGGCAAAACCCATGGTGGCCAGACCTATTACAGGGTAATACCGTTCAAGGCTGCTTAAGCGAGTGGCATCAAGCTTGCCTGAAACACTGGGTTGGGTCTTGGGTGGAGTGTTGGGTGTAGTGTCGGGGTGAGTGTTATGACAACACTCACCCCTCCGCTTTCCCTGTATTTAAAGGAATCCCGAGCGATTGGGGTGACTGTTGGCCCTCAGTAAGCAAACTGCCAACGAGCAGTAAGCAGACCGCCAGTCGTTGGGAAGCGGGCTTGCTGCTTACTACCGGTAAATTCCAATTTTAGCGTCACTAAACTTTAGGTTTACCGGTATTAAATACAATACTCCGAAAGAAATTTCGAATACTCTTGGAGTATTTCCGATTACTCCAAGAGTATTGTCTCTGACATCTTCCCTGCTGACTGCCACTCTGCTCCCTGCTGTCAAGCCGACAGCAGGGAAGTGTCGAGGCGACAGCAGGGAGCAGAGCGCCGTTCAGCCAGTAAGGTGGGAAAATCGTTCGTGCCAAGCAGAAAAATTGTTTTTTTCTTTTGCTCTTTGCATATTTTTTCGTACCTTCGCAAACAATATGACGGTATATGTGTTTGACGGAACGATGGACGGGCTGCTGACGGCGGTGTTCGACGCATTCGCGCTGAAGGAGCAACCTGAGCAGTTGCTGGCGGAGGGCGACGCGCTGCCGTTGTTCTGCGACCATACCTATCATGTGACGTCAGACGAAGAGAAAGCACGACGAGTGTGGACTGGACTGGAAAAGAAACTCAGTCGCGAGGCTCTGCGGCTGATATCCGTCAGTTGGCTGTCGGAACTACGGGAACTGAACACGCCGCTATTCTTATATATATGTAAGGTGTTCCGTCAGGGGGATATCTCGCGAAACTTCGCTGATGCCGACGTGCTCGCTGTGACGAACATCGCCCGCCGCGTGCTGCACGAGCAGTTGCGCATGAAGCAGTTCATCCGCTTCCAGAAGGCAAAAGACGGCACGTATTTGGGCGTCGTCTCGCCAGACCACAACGTGCTGCCCATCATCATCGACCACTTCCAGGACCGCTTCAACGACCAGCCGTGGTTGATATACGATGCGAAGCGGCATTATGGGTATTATTATAGCCTCACCCCCGGCCCCAGCCTCACCCCTAACCCCTCTCCAAAGGGCGAGGGGAATGATTACACAAATAGTGAAGTATCAACGGAAGGAGTATCTACTCCCCTCGCCCTTTGGAGAGGGGCCGGGGGTGAGGCTATCCGCGTGACGTTCGAGGACGAGGCTACTGTGCCGTTTGATTTATCGAACGGGAAACTCAATGCCGACGTGCTGAGCGACAACGACCAGCTGTTCCAGGACCTCTGGCGCACGTACTTCAAGGCCATCTGCATCCGCGAGCGCATGAACCCCCGCAAGCAGTTGCAGGACATGCCGCGCCGCTATTGGAAATACATGACGGAGAAAAATTGAAAAATTATAGAATTAAAAAATTAAAGGATTAAAAAGTGACACAGAGATACGCATTATTCTTCGACATCGACGGCACGCTGGTGAGTTTCCAGACACACGAGATTCCTGCCTCGACCATTCTCGCGCTGACACAGGCCAAGGCCAATGGTTCGCGGGTGTATATCGCCACGGGCCGCCCGCCGCTCATTATCAACAATCTGGGCGCTATTGAGCACCTCATCGATGGCTACATCACCACCAACGGTGCGCTATGCTATGTGGGCGACGAGATGGTCACGTGCCAGCCCATTCCCAAGGACGACGTGATGACCTGCGTGGAGGACTGTCAGGAGCGGGGCAACAGCCTCATCGTCGTGGGTCGAAAAGACGTGGTAGTCGTTGACCCCAGGGGCGACGTCGACCGCATCTTCCGCCAGATGCTCGCCGTAAAGAACCTCGACAAGGCCTCGCCGCTTGACGTCGTGCTCCAGCAGGACATCCTGCAGTTGACGCCCTTCTTCCCTGCCGACTACGAGCCCGTGCTGATGGCGCGCATGCCGCAATGCGTCTCGGGTCGCTGGCATCCGGAATTTACGGACATCACCGCCAACGGTGCCGACAAGGGCAAGGGCATCTTGGCGATGGCCCGTCATGAGGGTTTTGACGTCAGTCGCACGATGGCCTTCGGCGACGGCGGCAACGACACCTCAATGATTCTCCAGGCCGGCATCGGCGTCGCGATGGGTAACGCCATCGACGCCCTCAAGCACCACGCCGACTACGTCACCACCTCCGTTGACGACGACGGCATCCTCAACGCCCTCAGGCACTTTAACGTAATATAAAGGTAACAAGATAATTTGTGATATGATACGATTGGAAAAATACCGGGTTTGGTTATTATTAGCCGTCCTGACCATTTTCGGAACGGCCAGCTTTGCCTCATGTTCTTCCAATGAGGATAACGCTACAGAGCAGCGCAAAATATCAACTATTGCTGATATGGTTTGGGCTTTCTGTCAGGCCAATCCAGGCGGATTCACACTTGACATCCGCACGATGACGGTGCCGACGGAAGGAATAGCCGTTAGTTATGCAGCTACCCAGAACAGCCATTCGCGTGACCAACTCCACAAGGTGGTAAGCCATGCCTTGCAGCACGACGGCTATGTAGGCGGTTGGTACAATAGTGAGGATGGCTTTTATTACTTCGATAGTACGAAGCTATTCCCAGAGAACGACCTGAAAGGTGCTATCCAGTTCGGAAAGGAGAACGGCCAATCCTTCGTTTTCATCCTGTCAACATCTACAGACCTTCCCATCTATGGCAGAGTAGCGGCGATCCTGGATCGAGGAACAATCCTCTTTGGTACTACAGGTGACTACCGTCCGTTATCGTTCTGCGAGGCTGACGGGACATATTGGGGCTTTGGTATTGAGGTGGCAAAGGAGATTGCTTCACGATTAGGCGTAGCACCAGAGTTCAGAAAGACCTCGTGGCCTACGCTGACAGCAGATGTATTAGCGGAGCCTCAGTTGTTCGACCTCGCTATTGGCGGCATCACCATCACCGATGCCCGCCGTGAGACCATGCTCATGAGCGACGGCTATCTGGCTAACGGCAAGACCATCCTTTGCCGTGCTTCGGATGCAGACCGCTACCAGTCGTTGGCCGACATCGACAAGTCCGAAGTCCGTGTGATGGTGAATCCTGGCGGACTGAATGAGAAGTTTGCCAACGAGAACCTGACGCACGCCACCATCATCGTCCACCAAAAGAACGAAGAAATACCAACACTTATTGCCGAAGGTGCTGCCGACGTGATGATAACGGAGATAACAGAGGCTCCCTACTATGTGCAGACAGACAACCGTCTTGCAGCCCCACTGTTGAACAAGCCTTTCAATCACGGTGAGATTGGTGTGCTTATGCAGAAAGGGCAGGAGGATTTGTTGCAGATGGTGAACAATATCATCCGTCAGATGAAGTCAGATGGCTCACTTCGCAAACTACACGATAAGTATGGGCTTGTATATGCCTACTAATCAGGAAACTGTCCTATGATCATCAATTCTTGACCAGCAGATCGTAGCGGATATGGTCGTCAGCAACAGGACGGCCATATTCTTTTTGCGTAGGATTAGCTGATGACGCAGTGCGAATGGTTTGTCTTGGGCTCGGTTTGGCGACAGTAGGTGTCGACGAGGTAGGAATCGCCTGAACCACAATCGAAAACGAGCCTCTTATGTATAATAATATATAAAAGTGGTGGCTGTTTTTATCATTTCTCAATTATTTGTAGTACCTTTGCCAATGGATTATGGATTAGTGCGATACTTCGAGTAATTTTGATTTAAAAGAAAAGTTTAACAACATATAGCAATACGAAAGCTATGAAACAGAGATATGCAGTAGCGGTGCTTTTTGCACTGATAATCGCTTCGAGCATGGTGAGTCTGACCAGCTATAAAGCAACGGAGAAGTTGGTGACTGAGGATGTGAACCAGGCATTGGCCAAGGCCTTGGATGAACAGCAGTCGGACGTGATCAGTGCTGATACGATTCAGGTGTTCAACAGTCACCTGCAAATAGAGGGGTTGAGAGGAAATGCTGTTTTGGCGGTGGACACCAAGAAAGGATTCCGTCCTCGTCCGCAAGTATCGACAGCCACGATTCTCTCACTCTCTGACCAGCGTCCATCGATGATTCTATGGTCGATGGTGCTTTTGTGGAGCCTGTTCTGCCTGTATCAGCATAGGCGGCTGTCAGCATTAGGATTTTATGGCGGCTTGGCGCTGCAAGATGGGCGGTTCGTCAATGCCAAAGGCTGCGAAGTAAAGCTTACCCCGATGCAGCAGCAGCTGATGGAGATGCTGTGGCAGTCGCCATCGCATCAGTTGTCGAAAGCAGAGATTTGCGATGCCCTCTGGCCCAAGAAACCCGATGCCAGCGAGACGCTTTACACCCTCATCCGTCGCCTGAAGCCCATCATAGAAGAACATTCCGACCTTAAAATCGAGTCAGATAGGGGAAAGTCATACGGTCTGACTATCAGGTAGATAGGCGATTGTCAGATTATTGTCAGACAAATGTCAGACAGTTTTTGCTGTATGTTTACATAATTGTTGTTAGCTTTGCAGCCGTTTAATGAAACGTGCAAAGCATTATGCAACAAGAAACATTTAAGAAACTCAACACCTGCATGGCGTGGCTTGTCTTTGCCATTGCCGCTATTGTCTATGGACTGACTGTAGAGCCAACGGCCAGTCTGTGGGATTGTCCTGAATTCATTGCGTGTGGCTATAAGTTAGAGATTGGTCACCCAC
>Ga0256404_1009511_pt1 | contig 13886 bp, 16 predicted proteins | sample RumenRJG_01DNA_FD_185990 | JGI IMG/M metagenome (GOLD analysis project Ga0256404, IMG submission 185990) | Bovine rumen microbial communities from Lethbridge, Alberta, Canada - RJG_01 | ecosystem: Host-associated > Mammals > Digestive system > Stomach > Rumen | place: Canada: Alberta | collected...
CGTAGTTCTTCAAATAGGTCTTGAGAATCGAGTCGAAGGCTTCGTTGTAATCGAGGTCCTCGGGGATCGTGACCTTGAGGAGCTTATCTTCCCCGACCCTTTTGAAGGCGAAGGCCTTGGTGGAAGAGAGGAGGACGAATAGTCCGGAGATGGCCACGGCGATGATCGCGGCGATGGCGACATAGCCTAGGCCGGAGATGAGGCCAAGGGCCACACCGCCGAAGAGGATGAGTAGTTCCTCAGCCTTGCCCGGGGCACTCCTGAAGCGGATGAGGCCTAGGGCAACGGCGATCGTGGCGATTCTCACCGCCCCGGTCGTGGTCGAGTCCAGGAAGAGGGAGACCATCGAGATGATGCTTGCGACGATCATCGGGGAGAGGATCGAGGTCAGGAAGAACCCCTTAGTGGCCCGGAGCTTGATTGAGGCGATGAGGGTGTAGGCGAGCCCGATCACGAAGGTAAGCGCGATCACAATCAGGCTGGTCACCGTCGCATCGAGGGTCAGTAAGTTAAATAGAGAATCCATATCCGTACCTCCTTTGCTGGTTTTGTTTGGATGGACTAAGGAAGGGCAATCCTTGACGCTTCCTCATCTCTTTCTGATGGGCGGTGCCCACCTTGGAGAAGCTGCTTTGGTAGATCTTTCCTTTGGTGAGGATTTCGCCTAACCAGAGGGGAATCGAGTTTTGCACCTTCACCTCCAGGATGGCTTCGCCCTCTTCTAGGAGAGGGGTTCCTTCCATTGAGGTATGGAGGTTAAGGTCATCGGTCCTATAACGGGGGTTATGGTCGATCGTGATGCGGAGGTCGCCGCCTTTTTCGAAGTAGGCAACCCGGTCGTAGATGATGAGGTATTTGGGCTCAAGAACCTTGTAATTCTTCAAAAACGCCTGTAATTCCCTATCGATTTGTGAATTTCCGAGTCCTCCGTTATGGGCGATGTATTCGTCCATATTGGCTTGGCTTAGCTTCGTCCTCCTTTTGTAGACGATGCCGTCATATTTCCTTTTGACTTCGAGGAAGAGAGGGGTATTCTCCTTGGCTAGGCCGTAGCTCCTTAGCCTCAGCTTCTCTTTGAAGTGGGGCTTTTCCAGGGAGCGGTTGATGAGCCGGAAGTCTGGGGTGTCATAGTAGAGGGAGGCGATGGAGGTGAGGCCATAGGCGTCCACTTCCATATGCTCGAGGATCACTTTCTCGAAGTAGGCGACTTGCTCTTTGCTAAGCCGGTACTTGAGTTCGGTCCTTTTCATGACGTTGATGGTTGCTTCACTCATGGGTCTTTTCCTCCTTCCCATGGCCAAATCGTAAAAGCCGAACCTTAAACGAAACTTAAAGGAACAAAAAATATCGGGGTCCCGCCCCGAGCTCGTTTAACGCGCGTATATAAAAAGGTTATTTCACGCAGGTGATATCGGTCTCGACGATATTCGCACGTAAGAATTCCGGAATGGCCTTGGACTTAAGTTCTTCTTTTTCGCTTTTGTAGAGCGATTCCCCAAAGAAGATCGGCTTCCTAAAGCGAATCTGGCGAAGCATCTTGTATTCTTTAGCGATCGGTAGGCCCATTTCGCGGCATAGATAGTCGAGGAAGGCCAATAGATAACGGGCTTCGAAGAGTTTGCCCCTCTCCAAATAGAATCCAACCTCGTCTCCCTTAAGCATTTTTCTAACAAACGTTGTTTTTCCATTATCCAAGTAGCGCTGCTTCGCCATCGCGACAAAGGAATCCTTGTCTTTAGGAATCGAATAGGGCGAATTGTCATAGAGTTGCTCGCAGGTGACCCCCAAAGCACCAGCCAAAGCCACGACGGTAGAAAAACGAGCCTCTTTGATATCGGTAACTTCGTTCACCAGGTCATTGACCGTCATATAAGGGACGCCGGAAAGCTTTGAAAGCCTATAGGCAGTCATCCTCTTCTCTATCAAAGCAGTCATTAGCTTCATATTTTGATTATAACGGCTTGCCGTGATAGTTTATAGAACCTATAAAGAACGAAAAACCCCGAGAATTTCGGGGTCTATAGCATGTTGAGTAATGCTCTCGCCTTTAGCGGTCTCAATTTTTGGTTTGTCTTGAGTCCTCGATGGACAAGAATCCAATTACCAATCCCATCCAGTAAGCAAATAATACCCATCTTCTCTTATTTGAGGGATGATTTCTTTGTGTCCAGTGGCGTGTTCTTTGATGAACTCGATCAGTTCGGCCCCACTAAGCTTAACTTCGTAGCTAATGCCGTCTCCTAAGGCCTTCTTATGATGGGCGATCGCCTCGATGATGAAGGTATTGGGTCCGAACTTGTATTTGAACTTGGTTTCTAGGTCCTCGAAAAACGCATCTCTCATTGTTTTGGCTCCCCCACGTAATATTTCTCTACTCCGCCATAACCTTGGATAATTTTCCCTTTTTCCGTGGCTTTTATGAAACTCTTCAGCCTTTTTTCGAATTCCTCAGGCCTCTTCCTGGCCGCGTCGATATAGGCGACGCGGATTCGCTTATAGGGTTCGGTGAACTCTTGGTAATGGGCCCACGCATCTTTGTTCTTCCTAATCGCGGCGAGGATATCCTTAGGGAAAACGAACTTCTTTTTGATGATTTTCTCAACACTTGGCCTGATTTCGGGGTGGATAAGGCCTCTTTCGTCAAGCCACACGAGACGTTCGATATTAGGTTGGGAATAGGCGCTTCCCTTCTTCCTAGGCGTAAAACGCCTGGCGATATGCTTTTCGTCGGTTGGTTGAGTTACCCCGTCGATCCAGCCGACGCAGAGAGCCTCTTCCACCGCGTCGTTATAGGAAATGCTTTCCTCCCCCGAATCCTTCAAAGGAAAAACGAACCAAATCTCGGGGAGAGTCTTGAAGTTTTCCATTAGGAAGGAACGCCACTGCTGTCGGTCGTTGGTTGCGAAGGTTTTCGTGATAACAGTCTTATATTCCATTCTTAATAACGCCCGAACAGCAGCGCGGCCACGGCAAGGATCTGCTTCTTGGACAAATCATCCGTCATTTCATATTTTTCGGATAGGTCATACAAGGTGATGTAACTGCCCGAAATAGACGCGTAGAAGCCTCCGCAGACCTTATTGATGTTACTTCCGCTTATCTCGTAAAGAAAGGAGCCGTAGATATCCCTGATTTGATTGCCCCTGATTTCAAAACGGGGTCCACCGCCGTCTTCTTTGACGATGTTCCCTTCGATTCGGTAGTAGGTGTTGCTACGCATATCGACGATTTGAGGGCCACATACCCTTAATACCGGCCCATAACCGACCTTTTTGACGTAGGAGGTCGAATAAGAAGGCCTAGAAGGCACCTCTACTTCTCTTTCTGGCCTAGGCGTGTAAGCGGGCCTTTCCTCGCGCCTATGCTGGACCATTTCCACCTTCTCTTCCTTTGGTTTAATAGCAGGAGTCGGCTCCTCTTTTTCCTTTTTCTCTTCGATTTCCTTTTGCTTTTCTTCTATAGAAGCGGCGAATTCTTTCCTCTTTTTCAACACATAATAAATGTTCGCGGCAATAGAAGGGATCAGGAAGACGATGCCAAATAGGAGCAGGATCAAGCCGGGGACGAAAAGACCTTCCCCTTTGGAGGCGTGATAAAAAAGCAGGTGCGACCCATAGGCAACGCCTATGATGCCGATCACGAGAATAGACCAAGATAGGTAATACTTCCTCACGAATCACCTCACCCTTAATACTATAGCAAGAGGCTATAGAGCGCGAATTTTCCAAAAGAAAACCCCTGTTACAAGACAAAAATACGGGAAAATGTTCACATTTTGACCAAAACGGGGTAAAAACCCCGCCTCCAATTGGAAACGGGGTAAGGTAATTGCCTTATTTTTTGAGCATTAACGGCAATAGGCTGGACACGAGGCCATAGGTCGTCGTAGGGAAGGAGAAGACCATTTTGGAGAGGTCCCTCGCGGTCAGTTTCTGATTGATGATGAGGGTCAGCAAGTCGAGGTATTCTCCCGCCATGTCGGAGAGGATCGCGGCCCCGACGAGCTCGTTCTTCTTGTTGAAGACGAAGGTCAGGTGCTCGCTGACGTCGTTTTTGTTGGCCCAAGACATCGTCTTGCCAATCTCGACTTCCTCTACGCGGTAACCTAGATCCTTGGCTTTGTTCGTGTCGACGCCAACCTGGCCAATACGAGGAAGGGTGAACACGAGGTTAGGAATGACCGGATAGGAGATTTTCCTTTTAAGGAACCCAGGTAGCAAAATATCGAGAGCGATGTAATTCGACTCGAATTCCGCGGTCGGGGTAAGCTTAGGAACCTTCTTATCGACGACGTCGCCAGAAGCGTAGATGTTCTTCACCTTCGTCCTCATGTGGTCATCGACTTTGATGCCGCGGGAGGAATACTCGATGCCTAGGCCTTCAAGATTGAGTCCTTCGACGTTGGCTTTGCGGCCCACCGCGACGAGGACGTAGTTGGATTTGATTTCGTCGCCTTCTTGGGTTTTCAGGATGTATTCGCCTTCTTTGACTTTTTCCAAAGAGGTGACGTGCTTTTCGAAGAGGAAATTGGCGCCTTGGGCCTTCATCTTGTTCACGATGAAGTCCACGTATTTCCTGTCATATTGGCCTAAGGCCCTAGGAGCAAGGTCGACTATGTCGACTTTCTTGCCTAGAGACAAAGCGATGGAAGCGAATTCCATGCCGATGATGCCGGCGCCGACGAAGGTGACGTGATCGGGGATGTTGTCTAAAGACAAGAAGTCACGCGAATCCTTGAAATGCTCTTTGCCGGGGATATCAAGGGGCACGTAGGTTTGGCCGGTGCCGATGACGAAGTAGTCCGCGGCGTATTGCTTGCCTTCCACTTCGATCGTGTGGGCATCTACGAATTTGGCCGCACCCCTGATGACATCGAACCCGAATTGGCCGAATAGGCCATCGAGAGCGCTAGGCATATAGCCGATGACGCCTTTTTTATATTGCATCAGGGCGTTCCAATCGATCTCGGCTCGCTTTGCAAGGCCAATGTTTTGATAACGGTCCAAAGCCTCTTTGAGTTCGATCGGCGAATCGAGGAGGATCTTCGCGTCGCAGCCATAGTTGGTGCAGGTTCCTCCTAGTAGTTCCTTTTCGACGAGGGCCACTTTCTTGCCCTGCATCTTGAGGATCAACGCGCCATGCCAGCAGGCGTGGCCGCTTCCGATGTAGATGACGTCGTATTTTTCCATGGTCATTCCTCTCCTTCTGGTTCTTCCAGGATTTTGTAGAGAATCCGGTAGAGGAAGGCGGCTTCCTCTTCCGTTAGATTGAATTCTTTGGCGATTGAAGCGGGCACTTCCACCGCTTCCTCTTTTAGGGCCTCACCCTTACTAGTAAGGGATATGACGAGGTTCCTTCTATCTTCCTTGTCCTTTTCGATGTCGATATAGCCCTTCTCCTTAAGCCTTTTTAGCAAAGGGGCCAGGGTGTTGGTCTTTAGGAACAAGGTCTTGCATAGTTCCTTCTCGTTCACCTTCTTTTTCTCCCACATCACCATCATGACGATGTATTGGGTGTAGGTGAGGTCGAGCTTCTCTAATAGAGGTTGGTATTTCCTCGTGATCTTGTTGGCGACCGCGTAGGTCGGGAAGCAAAGCTGGTTCTTCAACAGGAGGTAGTCGTATTTATCCATTGACCACCACTTCCTTTAGGAAAGCCTCTAGGCGGGCGAAGTCGTCCGCGTTAGGCCTGCCTTTGTTAAGGAAGATCCAGCTCGCGACCGTGTGGTATTCCTTCTCGGAGACGTTGATGCCTTCCTTCACGCAGACTTTTTTGACCGCCTTAAGGGTGGAGGCACCGCTAGCGGCGCTATTGACGTTATAGACGGTTCCGATCTTGTCCTTGTTGTTCCTAAGGAATTCCTTGATCTCGTTATCGATGCTGGCCGCATACATCGCGTTGACTAAGATCAGCTGCTCCACTTCCTCTTCTAGAGGGTTAGTGACATCAAGGGCGGGAACGCCGATCTTCTCTTCGATGAACTTGGCGATTTTCTCGGTGTTGCCCTTCTTGCTTTTGGTGAAATATCTAATGGCTACTTTCATGGGCGAGTCTCCTTTCGCAACCAAATTATATCGCGTGCGATATTTTTATGGAAAGAGCCAATTTGTCTCATAACAAAAACCGACCGCGCGAATCCGTTTCAGTCGGCTTTCTTCCGAAGGGTTTAATGTGCTTGGTATGTTTTTATTGGGCTCTGTTAGAAGTATCTAACAGAGCCAAAACTGAATTTCAAAGTGCAACCCAAAGTTCCAAAAAGTTGGCGCTATGGTCGTCAGCCCTATTGAAAAGTGTCCCTAAAAATATATACTATTGGGGACAAAAACTATGAAGAATTCAGTGATGGAACAAATCAAAAGCAGGATCGATGCCCTCCCCGCTAGAAGCGCGTTCGTCGCATCGGACTTCACCGATATCGCGGATTATCAGAACGCGAAGAAGTGCTTGCTTAGGCTCGAAGAAGAGAAGTTCGTGCGGCGCGTGCTGCGAGGCGTGTATGACAAACCTTATTTTTCCGGTTTACTGAATGAATTCTCTTCTCCTGACCTTGAGGAAATCTCCAGGGCCATCGCCCGAAACTATTCCTGGGAAATCGCGCCGACCGGGGTAACTTCCTTGAACCTGCTTGGCTTATCCACCCAAGTCGTCAGTTCATATGAGTATTACAGTTCGGGCCAATACAAGAACTATGAGGTCGGGAAAATGACGATCCGCTTTCTTCACCGTTCTTCCAAAGAACTGCTCCACCTCTCCTATGAATCCGCTTTGGTGGTCTCCGCGATCAAAGAGCTGGGCATCGGTGTCGACGATGAAGCGGTAGCGAAGATCAGGCATCGCTTAAGCGAAAGAAGCAGGGCGGTTTTGCTTGAGGAATCCGCTCATGTTACCAAGTGGATCTACGAGGTCATCAAAAGGATTTGCCAGTGAAGGAGGAAGGGGAAATGTACGCATTGTTGAAGCATTCGCAAGAAGAGATCGATGCCGTCATCATCAACACCGCTGCGAAGAAGGGCGTTGGCGCCGCCATCGTCGAGAAGGACCTTTGGGTATCACTCACCTTGGATTATCTTTTCCATCATTGCCGGTGGAAGGACCGCATCGCGTTCAAGGGAGGAACCTGTTTATCGAAAGTCTACGGGCTGATCGAACGCTTTTCCGAAGACATAGACCTGATCCTGGATTGGAGGGTCCTAGGCTATGGCATCAATGAGCCATGGGAGGAACGCTCCAACACGAAGCAGGAAGCCTTCATCCTCGATTCGCGAGAGCGTCTTTTTGCCTTTCTTAAGAACGATTTCCTCCCCGAATTTAGGAAGGGGATGGGCGAGCTCCTTGGCAAGGAAATCAACGCTTATATCGAGGACGACGATCTTGGCACCGTCCATTTCGCCTATCCCTCCTCTTTTACGGATTCCGCCATCGTGAAGACCATCCGCCTCGAAATCGGCGTTTTGGGATCGTGGTTGCCGCTGCAAAAGGCGGTCATCAAGCCCTTTGTCGCGGAGGAATACCCAAACCTGCTTTCCTATAGCGAGGTCGAATTGCTCGCGACCACTCCTGAGCGCACCTTTTGGGAGAAGGCGACTATCCTGCACCAAGAGGCATTTCGTCCAGAGGGCTCAAAGGTTCCCGACCGTTATTCCAGGCATTACTACGATCTTTATATGATGAGCTTTAGCGCCGTGAAAGATAACGCGCTTAGAAAGCCCGACCTTTTGGAAGAAGTGGCCCATTTCAAGATGAAGTTCTACCCAAGAAAATGGGCGCGATACGATTTGGCGAAGTTTGGGACGATCAAGCTCACCCCGGCGAAGCATAGTCTCCCCCAACTAATTCGGGACTACGAAAGGATGGCCTCGATGATTTACGGCCCGCGTCCATCCTTCGAAGAAATACTCCAGGTGATTGCGGCGCTCGAAGACGAAATCAACAGTCTTTCCTAAATACGAAAGCCAGTTTGCGCTCCGAACCGTTTTCGTTTGCTTTAAAAGTCGCAAAGACGTCGATGAAAGAATCGTAAAAAATCGGCTCTGTTTTGCATGTCTAACAGAGCCTTTTATTGGTGAAAACCTTCAAGAATGGAGTTATAGAGATGCATCGCCCACGAGTCAGTGACGATGCAATGTGGCAAAGCGCCAGAAGCATTAAGGGCCTTTATTACGGCGTGCATCTCGAGTTCATATTCCGGCATAGTCTTTGATGGCCCTTCTTAGCCTCTTCTCTTCTAACCTCAATTCAGCAAGCGAGCGTTTCGCCAATAGGTATGCTTGCCGGTCTTTCTCGGCTTGGGCAACCTCCTTGCTGCCCGGAAGCCCGACATAGACGGAAACAATTTTCTTCCCTTCTCTATGTTTGCGATAAACGTAATCAACACCGCCGATGCGGCAGATGGAAAGATATCCTTTGGGATGGGTGGAGAGCTCAGCCTTAAACGCTTCCTGCTTCCGCAGATTGCGCTCCAACTCTTCTTCCATGACTCCTTGAAAAATGGGCATTTTCGTTTCCTCTCTAAATATTCTACTAAACTACTTTTTTATTTCAATACACTTATGTAGTTTAATAGAGAGGCGGTCCGCCATCTTATTCTGTTTGCTGGAGCAATGAAAACGTTCCTGACGATTACATCAAGAACGTATTAGTCACATGTGGTTGCACATCAATATTGATACATTTAGCCTTTTTGCAAGGGGTTGCACTACAACACTGATGCAATTCAAAGGGGATGGGAGGAATCAAAGCATTCCAAACGTCCGCCTATCTATTATTCGGTCCAACGGTAATTAATCTGGTCCACGGCGAGGTTCAATATGGCGAGGCCGGCCCCGCAAAGTTTGATTATGACCGATTTATACCCAACGTACTCGCAAAGGTATATGAGGCCTTCCTTGGAAAAATCCTCCAGCGCTTTGCCAAGAAGGGGAACCATCTTCCCATGTTTCTCTACATAGAGCTCGGGCTCACCGATTAGGTGGTATTCGATTTCCAGCGAATCCGCTCTCGGGTGGTGGGAACTAACCGAGTCATGGCGGGCGATATCCCTTTCGAAGACAAGGAGAAGGGAATCCTTGCCGACTGTGATTCTTTCAACTTTGCAGTCATGGATATTCGGTAATGTCGGGAGGCAATCAAAACCAAGATGATAGATGCCTTTGGCCTCATCCAAACTGTAACTGAGAAGGTCGGTTGCGCTGAGGCCAAGCGCCTCGGCGTATCTGAAAAGCGTATCGACGGTGATGTCGTTCACCCCCGTTTCGACCTTAGCGAGCGTCGAATGGTCCTTGTAGCCGAGCCTTGAGGCCAACTCGGATTGCGAAAGGCCGAGTTCCTTCCTTCTCTTCCTTATCGCCAGGCCAATGATAACTCTACCCATAAAACTATTTCTTTTTTAGGACGTCCAACAATTTGCCATCCAACTCACGCCCCATCGCGAGCTGCCTGGCGCTATCGAACTTCTCGTATTCCTTATGGGCCTTCTGCACCGCCAGGGCGTGCGAAATCTTGCCAGAACCCTAAATGAATTTGCAGCAGAGCTTTTTGCACGCATTCCGATGGCAATAATCATTTTGAGGTTATAGAGCTTGATGGTCCTTTTAACCGTCCTTGAGCCTTCATTTCGAACTAGTAAGTCAGACTTACTGGTTGCCTCCTCCGTAAGCTCGCCTTCCTTATAGATGTTTTGGATATGCATTGTAATGTTGTTTCTCGAGGTTTGAAAAAGATCGGCGAGCGCAGTTTGGGTCATCCAAATATCCTCGTCGCATAAATAGACTTCGACGTTAGAATCCCCATAAGGGCATTGAAAAAACAAAAAAGCCCTGAATGCATCAGAGCCATAGTTTACACATGGTGCGGGCGAGAGGACTCGAACCTCCACGGTTGCCCAATAGATCCTAAGTCTATCGCGTCTGCCATTCCGCCACGCCCGCGCCGCAATAGGATAACTCTATCACCGCGCCTTTTTCAAATATCTTCGTGCGCTATTCGAATAATGGGGTGGACATATAACGGTCCGCGCCATCGGGTAGGATGACCACGATGGTTTTGCCTTTTGCCTCTTCGCGCTTGCCAACCTCAATGGCGGCTTTTAGGGCAGCGCCCAATGAGCTGATAAGCGGAATCGTAAATTTTCATAGCGGTACTAATTGTGCCGTGGGTATTTTCTTTTCAAGCAACATGCACCTATGAAAACGGCTCTTTTTAAACCACTGGGTTAATGACGGGGCCCTATGGAGAGTGAGAGAATAATGGCCGTAAAGACAACAACTGCAACCATTTTTTTGATCCTGCGATCCATGGAAGAATGTTGTCTTGTACATTAAAGATGCCCACAGCAAACCCCATGATCCTGGCGCTTTTGCCAAAAATGCGTGGCGGCATGCCGCGCAACCTCTGGCATCTTGACCCCTAAAAGAAAGGAGGAGACACAAATGAGCTTCTTAACCATCACCCAAGAACTGTTGAACAAGACCCTCACGGAAAACGGGGACGCGTCTTTCGTGTCCACTGGCTCCCCCTGCCTTGATTATTTCGCCTTGATCGGCGGCAAGAGGGACGACCTTCCGGGGGCGGCGGCGATGTTTGCCAAAGCTTTCGTCGAGGACCCCAAAACCGCGGTCGAGCTTCTTTTCTATACCCGTGACCCCCGCGCTGGCATCGGGGAAAGGCGTCTGTTCCGTTTTCTCCTTAACGGCCTCGCCCTAAGCTACCCGGAAGTCGCTAAGCCCCTTCTTCCCTTCGTGGCCAAATACGGACGTTACGACGACCTGCTCGCCCTTCTGCATACGCCCGTTGAGGATGAGGTCATCGACCTAATCGATGCGACCCTTCAAGAAGACCTCGAGAACAAGAAGGCGGGCAAACCCATCAGCCTCCTGGCGAAGTGGCTTCCCTCCATCAATACCTCGAACGCCGAGGCTAGGCACGCGGGTCTTTACCTTGCGAAAAAACTAGGAATGGGCAACGAAAAATACCGTAAAACCCTTTCGTTTTTGCGAAAAGGAACCATTGTTGAGTCAAATCTTCGCGAAAAAGACTACACCTTCGATTACGCCGCGGTTCCTTCCGTTGCCATGATGAAATACCAAAAGGCCTTCATCCGTAACGACAAGGAAAGGTTCGGCAAATACCTAACCGACGTCGCTAGTGGCAAGGAGGAGATGAACGTCTCCGTTTCTAGCCCGGTCACCTTGGTCCACCGCTACCGCGAAAACAACTTTGAGAACGCGGACTACTTTGAGACCACCTTCGAGGCCTTCGTCAAAGACGGGAAAATCCACAAGAGGACCCTCGTCGTCCGTGATGGTTCGGGCTCGATGTATTGTTCCTTCAACGGCGCGCCGATCGACGTCGCCGACGCGATGAGCCTCCTTACCAGCGCCCGCCTCTCTGGTGAGTTTCACGATAAGTTCATCACTTTCTCCGCAAAGCCTGAACTCGTGGATTTAAGCTCCGCCAAAACCCTGAAGGACAAACTCTTCAAACTCGAGGCCTATAACGAAGTCGCCAACACGAACATCGAAAAGGTCTATAACCTCATCGTCGATGTCTACGCGAGCCCTTCTTTTAAAGATGAAGACGCGATTGAGCAAATCCTCATCATCTCCGACATGGAATTCGATGGCTGCGTGGCTGACCTTGAGGAAGGGACCCTCCGTTCCACTTTCGAGGCCTTTGACAAGAGGTTCGCGGACATGGGCAAGAAACGCCCCGAGGTCATTTTCTGGAACGTCGCTTCCCGTAGTCAGCATGTCCCGGTCAGCAAAAACGAATATGGCGTCAAACTCATCTCGGGTTCGAGCAAGAACATCATCGACTTAGTCATGAGCGACGACTCCCTGGACCCCGAGAAATTCATGAGGTCCGTCTTAGCGGCCTATGAGGAGATTGGTAACGCGATTGGGGAGGTCAAATCATGAGAAACTTCCCCCATATTTCGTTAGCAAAAACCGGAGAGAACATCACCCGCCTGATGGAAGAGGCGGGTCTTTCCGTGAAAGAAGTCCAGGAGGCCTTTGGTTTTGAAAACCCGCAAGCCATCTACAAATGGAAGCGGGGCGAAACCCTTCCTAGCATCGATAACCTCGTGGCCTTGGCGGTCCTACTCCATACGACCGTTGATAGAATCGTCGTCATCGAGCAATGAAAAACCGCGCAAGTCATTACGGCAAGCACGGTTCTTTTCCTTTGGCGCGCGATAACCTTACCAGCTATCACCGACGCTCATGCAATCCCAAGCGTTGACCTCGACGGTATCGACGAGGGCATCGGCGAGGCGGGAGAGTAGGTTTTCCCTCTCTTCCTCCTTCTCATAAAGATGCTCATTGAGGCCATGTTCGTCTTTTTTCATGGTTATACCTCCTTGATTCTTGGGTCCGGTATTAACCGGAAGCGAACAACTATAGACCCTTTTTGTCCCGAATCAAGCGTTTTTGGGGCGTTTTTTCTAAATTGGCCTACAATACCCAAAAAGAGGACTTTTTATGGAACTTTTACCAGCGATTCAAAAACGCGCTTCGATCCGCAAATACAAGGAAGGAAAGCTTAGCGACGAGCAGATCCGTCTGCTCATGGAAGCCGCCATGAAAGCCCCATCGGGCATGAACATCCGCCCCTACCGCTTCGTCGTGGTCCGCGACGAGGAGATGCTAAAGAAAGTCAAGACCGCGAGCAAATACGCGGGCTATAACGCGCCAAACGCGATCGTGGTGATCGGCAACACGAAGGCCTCGCCCTTTATGTGGGGCAACGATTGCGGCGCCGCGACCGAGAACATCCTTCTCCAAGCCGCCCACATGGGACTAGGCACCGTTTGGTGTGGTCTTTACCCAATCCCCGGCAATGGCGAGGCCATGAAGAAAATCCTCTCCCTGAAAGAGGAAGAGGAAGCTTATTCGCTTATCCTCATCGGCATCCCCGCCGAGGAGAAGAACTCACGCGGGACCTACGAAGAGGACAAAGTCACCATCATCTGAGGCCATTGGCCTCTTTTTCTTTCCCGTAATGGTATCGGTGTCGGAAGAAGAACATCACCGATAGGTTTAAGATCGTGCCTAGCCCTTCCGCTAAAGGCACGCTCCACCACACCCCTTCCCCGCCGATGGCCTTAGGCAAAAGGATGACGCAAAGAACCTCAAAGAAGGCAAGGCGAGTTAACGACAGGAAGATCGAAACTAGACCATTGTTCAGCGCGGTGAAAAAGGCGCTTCCGAACATATTGAATCCAAGGAACAAATAGGTGATCGAGTAGATCGCCGAAGCGTGCCTAGTGAGTTCCATAAACCCAGAATCCCCACCGCCGAAAGCAAAGGAAATCGGCACGGTCATCGCCTCGGCGAAAGCGAACTGAAATAGCCCAAAACCCAGCAAAACCACCATGGATTTGACGTAAAGGTTATGGAGTTCCTTGTGATTTAAGGCGCCTAAAGCATAGGAAATCCTTGGGGCGACCGCGACGTTATATCCGATGAAGCAGGCGGCGAAGATCATCCATACATAGCTGATGGTTCCATAGGCTCCCACGCCATCTTGGCCATAGTAGGCCATGAGGGCGGAATTGATGAGCATGCTGACCACCGCGGCGGAGATGTTCGTCGCGAATTCGCTGCTCCCATTCGCGGCCATCTTGCCGATGTCTCGGAAATGGAATGGGGCGAACCTAAGCCTAAGCAAGGAAGGGTTCTTCCTGGCGAAATAGACGATGGGGATCACCGCGCCGACGAGTTGCCCCGCGACGGTTCCGATTCCCGCCCCGACGACATGGAGGTCGCATCCGACGATTAAGATCGCGTCCAGGAGAACGTTCACCACCCCTGCCGTCAAAGTGACGATGAAACCAAGCCTAGCTTTCTCAGCGGCGGTGAAGAAAGCCTGGAATAGGTTCTGAAGGT
>Ga0256404_1009512_pt1 | contig 13885 bp, 18 predicted proteins | sample RumenRJG_01DNA_FD_185990 | JGI IMG/M metagenome (GOLD analysis project Ga0256404, IMG submission 185990) | Bovine rumen microbial communities from Lethbridge, Alberta, Canada - RJG_01 | ecosystem: Host-associated > Mammals > Digestive system > Stomach > Rumen | place: Canada: Alberta | collected...
ATCGCCGCAGAAGAGTTGCCGCTGGTGGAGACCGTCAGATTGCTGGCGTTGGTGGTGGCGCCGCCAGTGGTCATCAGGCCGCCGGAGTTGTTGCCCGTGGTGGTGATCGTGGTGTTGGATACGTTTACCGTGGTGCCGGAGCCGTAGCTGAACACGCCGTTGGCATGAGTGCCGTTGGTAGTCACGGAAGTGTCCGCAATGGTCAGTGTCGCGCCGCTTGTAGCCAGCACAGCCGCGTTGGTGCCGTTGAAGTCCGCGCTCTCGCCGCTGGAGGAACCCGTCTTGTCAACGTTGGCGTTGGTCAGGGTGACCTCGTTGCCGGAGACCAGCACAGCGTTCTCATTATCGTTGGAGGAGGCGTAGGAGGTGCCCTCGGCGCTCTCGGTCACAGTGGTCGCAGCGGTGTATTCGACATTGGAAGAATCACCGGGCATTCCAGGCATACCGGGCATCTGCTGGCCGTCCTGTCCAGGCATCGCCGGAGGCGTCTGACCGTCAGTGGTCTGGTTTTCCTTCTGCGCCGCACTGATCTGCTCATATTCCTGTGCGGTAATCACTTCCGCGTAAAGCAGTTCGTCCAAAAGGCTCAGCCTCTGGCCATCATTCCGGATCGTGGGCATCTGTTCCTCGGAGGGATCGCCATCACCCTCGGTGGGCTTGTGCTCATCCATATAGGTCTTGATATTGTCACCAGTCTCCTGGGAAATGACACCATTGGTCACCAGAGCATCAAAATCGATCATCTGCTCCATTGGGCCCTGCCCACCGGGCATCTGACCACCCTGCTGATCGTTCCCGGGCATCTGACCGCCCTGCTGCTGGCTGTCAGCGGTCTGGTTTTCCTTCTGCGCCGCACTAATCTGCTCATACTCCTGTGCGGTGATCACTTCCGCGTAAAGCAGTTCGTCCAAAAGGCTCAACCTCTGGCCATCATTCTGGATCGTGGGCATCTGCTCTTCGGAGGGAGTGCCTTCACCCTCTGTGGGCTTGTGCTCATCCATATAGGTCTTGATATTGTCACCGGTCTCCTGGGAAATGACACCATTAGTCACCAGAGCATCAAAATCGATCATCTGCTCCATCTGACCGGGCATTTGGGCGTTGCCAAGCATCTGGCCGCTCTGCCGCTGGTCATGCGAGCCTCTTGGAGGGCATCGGAGAGGCCCCAGGAGAGGATGCGCAAATAACCCCTCGCGGCGCTGATGATGATGGGCTTGAGGCGAACCACCAACAGTTCCAATCCCTCGTCCAAGGGGGCTGTCTCGGCCACCAGGGCCGCGTAGAGGGCTTCGTTGGACAGAGCGGCCAGTCCCTCGGCTTGGGTTGTGGCCGCGTTCAAGGCGGCGTGGTTGCCGCTCAGGGTGGTGGGGGTGGAAGTAGTTCTCATAATTATCGGCTCCTTTCAGGTAATGGATGTACTGCTTTTGTTGCTGTACATATTACCGTCAGGAGCCGAAAATGTGTATACCTGGATGCACCAATCTTTAGCGCAGGTTATTGTTCACATGGCGCGGGAACTGTGACGTCGCATTCTATAGCGCGGGCTCTCGTCCCTCAAAGAGCTCTTCCCGTGTTCCATCCCTCCAGTAGATGTTCTTGCGAATCCACCGATTCTTCTGGAAGGTCACGGTCACGATCTTATCGTGGAAAATGGAAATGTGGACTGTTTCCCCTTCTTCATTCGTGCCGGGGTAGAGGGTGTCGCTGTCGCCGTAGGTGTCCATGAGGGTGAGCATAGAACCGAAATCAGTCGGGTCGAGGTGGATGGTGTCGTTCATATCAAAATCCCCTTTCCTGAGTATAGTCTGGCTCTACAAGCCTATGACATATTACCGTCAGGAAGGGGAATTGTGTAGACGCAGGCCCACCAATCTTTAGCGCCGGTTATTGGTGGATGTGCGCGGGGGTGTGACCATCTTTAGCGCTGAGTATTGTTTAGAATCCCCATGATGATCTTGCCGGAATTGTCCGCGGCAATATCGGCCCAGTTCTCATAGGTTTCATGAGCCTCGCCATCTGCCTTATCGGACATCGTGCGGATGACGACGAAGGGCACATTGTACTGTTCACAAACCAGCGCGATGGACGCGCCTTCCATCTCACAAGCGATGGCGTTGAAATCCGCTTGCAGCTTCTTGACGTATTCTCCTGATGCAACGAACTGATCACCGGATGCGATGATACCCTGAAAGACGTGATCCGTTCCCACGACCTCCTCAGCCGCATCGAAGGCGAGCTTGACAAGCCCTTCATCACAGGGATAGTACTGAGGATCCCCCTCAAAAAACACAAAGCCATCATTCGTGATCTGGCCATAGTCATGCTGGACCAGATGTGTGCCGATCACTACATCAAGAACGCTTGTTTCATCGCCCACACCGCCAGCTATTCCGGTAAAGAATACTTGTGAGATATCGTAATTGTTGAGCATGGCGGCAGTACCGGCGGCAGAGAGGATCTTTCCGATGCCAGCTTTGGCAATCACAACGGGCCGTCCGCACAGCGTCCCAACATTGAAGTCAACACCGCCGATAGTATCCACACGGTCGATGGCCGTGTTCTCCAGGAGAAGGTCGATTTCATTCTGCATAGCAGAAATGATGCCGATCCGGGAATCTTCGGCTAAGGCGGCAGGGAACAGTAACAGGCAGATCAGGATAAGGGTCAGGGTCTTTTTCATTCTGGAGTGCCTCCTTTGATCATGGCGATCACGTCGTGGATGCTGCGCCCGGAGGACGCGATGGCAGCAAGCAATTCCTTGACCTGTTCCTCGTCTCGGAGGGCTGTGAGAGTGCGTAGCTCTTCCTCGGCAGCGGTGAGGGCTGCTTTCAGCTCTTCTACACGGGTGGTGGCAGCAGTGATCTGCTCATCGAGGGTCAGGGCGGGCTTGTTCTTTGATCCTTTCGGTCTGGGCATAGTCTTGTCCTCCTTATTCTTGTTGTCCACACTGGGTGGTGTGGCTATCAATCCGATTTCTTGAAATATCGCGTAGATGTAGGACGCGCCGAAGCAATGCAGCGCCTTCGGGCCTGGCACCGCCCCATGCAGTTCTGAAACAGTTTTGTAGGCCAGCTCCACCGTCGCTCTCGTGATTGGGTTGCTCTTTCTGTCGATCCTCATCACGCCGCCATTGATTATATAACTGAAGGGCATGCCGCGGAGCGTGTGGAAAACATGGCCCTGTAGAGAGCGGAGATGCCCCCACAACTCATCAAAGCTGTTCATCCAGCATCGCCTTCAGCTTCTCATATCGTTCCTTCTTCTCCACCTTCGCAAAGTGAACTTCCCGGCTCTGTTCCGGGCAGTTTTCATAGTCCAGTTTCTCGTCGCCAAACTGCTCACTGGTCAGATCGAAAACGCAATCCCCGACCACATTGAAACAGTGGTAGTTTCCACCATCCCTCGGCACGCCATATACCTTCCCGCCAAAGATATCCTGAGCAAGGAAGGCGGTGATCGAACACTGGCCCCAGGTCGGATTGGACGGACTCCACCTGTCCCTCATTCGCGGCGCACAGGTGTCAGCGCACCAGCAATGGAGGAGCGCATTGTAGAGGTCGTTCGGGGTTTGGAAGCGACCGAATGAGAGAATGGTGTTTCCGAAGATTTCGGATCCATAGTATGCCATTGTAATCACACGTCCTCGTCGGTTAGAATGAAGGTCAAGTCTGGGGCGGAAGAGGCAGTCACACGCTTCTTCGTCGCCAGCTCCTTCTTCCGCTCCCTCTGGCAGGCCTCGTACTCCACCTGGATACGCCTCTGGTCAACCTCCGTCAGGTTGAGCGTGTACACACCATAGCTCATCCCGGCCTTCTCCGCCGCCCACTGTAATGCGGCAAGGGTGGCGAGGGGTTTAGGGGAGATCGGCTTCGCCTTGAATTTGGAGACGTAGAAGGGGCCATCGTGGAGGTGGTGCATCACTGTTCACCCCTTCCTACAGTGTTTTCCTTGGCTTCGCGCCTATTGCCGGGCCTACAACACCATTCTTCTCCAGTAAATCCACAATGCGTACTCCCGTCGCATATCCTGTGTGCAACCTCCTCTGGATCATGGCGACAGAAATCTGACCCATCTCCTTTGCCAGCTGCACTGCCTGGGCATACACATCCTGCGATATGGGTTCCTCCCATTTCGCTTTCATCCGGCTGTGTTGATCGCTGACATATGCCTTGAAGGCGCTGATCTTGTCCTCCGCAGCGTTGTATGCATCCTCCGGAAGATATCCGGCCTCCCACAGCTGATTCATCAGCCGTTGGATGTGTTCGATCTTCGATAGGGCTTCTCCGAACGAATCCATTGAACACTCTTCCATAAGATCGTCGATGGACAGGCAATCGGCTTCAATTCTGCCAGAGACGCGATACTCCTCACGCTCTTCCCGCAGATAGCGATATATGGCTGTGATTGATGACGCGAAGGGGGCATACTGCTCATAGATCTGGTCGAGCATTACGCTTCCTCCGGGCTGAACGACACATCCGCGTCCCGCATCTGTGAACGCGCTTCCTCAAGAAGAGCGTCACAGCCCTTGCCGAACTTTTCAAGGCATTCCTTATTCAGCAGGGCAAATACCTCGACCTGCTCCGCCTCGTCAAGGGGAATGTTGACTGTCGTATCATCCGGCGCAACAGCGATGATGGCGTTGTCCAGGCCGGATTTTGTAAAACCGTTGATGCCGAGGTAGAAGGTGAAGTCCTCTGTTTCATCGCCGGCGTCAGAGAGAAGGGATCGTGCGGCATCAACCAAATCATCGGTGGAGATCAGTTGAAAGCCCACAGTGGGGAAGACCGTAGGATAAGTCACAAAGGCCTGATCGCTGCCGAAGGAAGGATCGGCGGAGCCGTCAATGATGATGTTGTACATGAGTGGTGAGCCTCCTTGTGGTGGGAGTTTATGATAGGTCTATTATAGCAGAGTAGGAGAGTAGGGGCAAGGGGAGATTTTTGTTTCGGGAAGGGGCTCCGCACGGTAGACACAGGGGTGTGTTTGGTTTATAATGGATATTGGAGATTTATACGGGGAGGCTGCAAAATGCCCACACTTGACTGGATCGGAAAAGACAAGGTTGTAAACCATCATCTGGACGTGCCCTACCGTGTGATGGAGCGCGTGTATAGCTATGACCAGGCTGGCCAACACGACGCTGACAACGGCAGCGAGAACATGATCATACACGGGGACAATCTGGAAGCGCTGAAGGCACTGTTGCCGCAGTATGAGGGCAGGATCAAGTGCATCTATATCGATCCGCCTTACAATACGGGCAACGAAGGCTGGGTCTACAACGACAATGTGAACGATCCCCGGATGGTTGCATGGCTGGGCAAAGTGGTCGGGAGTGAAGGCGAGGACCTGTCCCGGCACGACAAGTGGCTGTGCATGATGTATCCGCGGCTCCGGCTGTTGCAGAAGCTGTTGGCTGAGGACGGCGTGATTTTCATCAGTATTGATGATACGGAATATGCAAATCTGAAAGCAATCAGCGATGAAATCTTCTGCTCCAACTGTTTTGTATCCAATATATCGTGGCAACGGACGTATTCGACGCGCAATGACTCCAAAGGTATCGTAAACGAGGTCGAACATGTCCTCTGCTATAGTAAAACGCCCGGATGGCAGCCGAAGAAACTGCCTCGAACGGCTGAAATGGACTCCCGTTATAAGAACCCGGATAATGATATCCTCCCATGGAAAAACACGGATGCATTCGCTCCAAGTGCGGCGACACATCAGGGAATGGTATATGCTATTCAACAGCCTTTCACCGGTCAGTTGCTATACCCCGCAAATGGCCGCTGTTGGCCCTTAGGGCAGGATCAAATGCTGGAAATAATGAACGGCTGGACCGAATACGAGCTTCGTGATCTCCATGATGATTCGCAGCGTGCTATTGTTTGTGGTGTGCCTGCTGAAGACATTCGCCCTGAAGTAAAAGCAATCGTCCTTTCAAAGCCGCTGGAAATTGCTCAGAAAGAAGCCGAGACGGTTTACAATCGTGGACAATGGCCGCGATTCTTCTTCACAAAGAATGGCAAGGGTGGCATCGCCAGAAAAACCTATCTGGAAAACGTCGGTGGTCGTCTCCCCACCAATTTCTGGCCCTTCTCCGAAACTGGTCACACTGATGAGGCCAAGAAGGAGATGCTCGCCATCTTTGACGGACGTGCGACCTTTGATACTCCGAAGCCCAGCCGCCTTGTGGACTTTATTATGAGAATCGCCACCGACCCCGACTCCATCATCCTCGACTCCTTCGCCGGTTCCGGCACGACTGCTCATGCCGTCCTAAAGGCCAATGCCGCTGACGGAGGGCATCGCCATTTCATCTGCGTGGAACTGATGGACTACGCCAACACCATCACAGCCGAGCGGGTGAAGCGTGTGATTAACGGCTACGGAAGCGGCAAGTCCGCCGTTCCCGGTATCAATGGGTCGTTTTCCTTCTACGAACTCGGCGCTCCCCTGTTCATCGGCGAGAACCTGAATGAGGATGTGGATATCAACAAAATTCGCTCCTACGTCTATTTCACGGAGACCCGGCAGCGCCTAAGCCCCACATCCGAGCCATACTACCTCGGCTCATACGTCGGCAATGCCTACTACTTCTATTATGAGCGTGACAAAGTTACCATCCTTAATCGGGATTATTTGGACACCATCAAAACCCCGGCATCGCACTATGTCATCTATGCCGATCAATGTACGCTGACGGAAGAGGAACTCGCCTCGCTCCACATCACCTTCAAGAAGATTCCACGCGACATTTCGCACCTGTAAGGGAGGGCTTCAGCATGAGAGAAATACCGTATCAGCAGAATGTCCTCAAAGATCTGTCCACCTATATGGGTGATGTGGCCGACACAGGGAACCTCTATGCCGCATGGAACAAATTCTGGCTGCGTCAGGACATCCCTGTGGGCATGGGCGGTGTTCCCGCATATAACAACACCATCCCCGGTGTCCCGTATGTCTGCATGAAGGTGCCAACTGGCGGCGGCAAGACGTATATTGCCTGCTCCGCTCTTGCAACGATTTTTGACAGATTACCGCAGGGCCAGCCGCACTTTGTTATTTGGCTCGTACCGTCAGACGCAATCCTGACGCAGACCTATGAAGCGCTGAACAATGCGGCGCATGAGTATCGGCGGAAGATTAATCTTGACTTCTCCGGGCGCGTCCAGATCTACAACAAGGAACAACTTCTGAACGGCCAGAATTTCGATCCTGACACCGTGATGAACCAGCTCTCCATCTGCGTGTTCAGCTATGCCTCGTTCCGCATCAACAGCAACAGTGCCGATGCCCGGAAGGTCAACCAGGAGAACGGCAATCTGAAACGCTGGGCAGACTATTTCCAGGATAAGAGCCTTCTGCTGGCTGATACCCCTGACACAGCCCTTATCCAAGTCCTGCGGCAGCTCACGCCGCTGGTTGTCGTGGATGAAAGCCATAATGCCGGGTCAAAGCTGAGTGTGGAGATGCTCCAGCGCCTCAATCCTCACTTCATCCTGGCGCTGACGGCCACGCCCCTGAAAGGCTCCAATATCCTGTCCTATGTGGATGCGAGGGAACTCAAGCGCGAGAACATGGTCAAGCTGCCGGTGGTAGTATACAATCGCAATGATCGCAATACCGTCATTCGTGATGCCATCCAGCTCCAGCGAAATCTGGAGGACAGGGCGAAACAGGAAAGCAAGAAGAACGGACGCTATATCCGCCCTATTGTGCTATTCCAGGCGCAGCCGAATATCAAGGGCAAAGAGAACGACACCTACAACAGGATAAAAGAGCTTCTTCTTGCAGCGGGCATCCCTTCTGAACAGATAGCGATCAAGACCTCGCAGCTTGACGAGATCGGAAAGACGAATCTGCTCAGCGAGGATTGTCCCATCCGCTATATCATCACTGTGAACGCCCTCAAAGAGGGCTGGGATTGCCCGTTTGCCTATATTCTGGCGTCCCTTGCCAATAAGACCTCGCGCGTGAACGTGGAGCAGATTCTCGGTCGCATCCTTCGCCAGCCATATCAGACGAAACTCGATGTGCCTCTGCTCAACAGCTCGTATGTGCTGACATGCTCTAACGACTTCCGGCAGGTACTGGATAACATTGTCGTGGGCTTGAACAAGGCCGGGTTTAGTAAGCGGGATTATGTGGTAGGGGAGGAAGCGGCCACTGATCCGCAGCCTGCCACACAGATGTCCACAGACGATATAATAGTCAATCCGCCAGCTGTGACACCGACAGGCAATGAAGGTGGTGCCGAAGAAAGCGGAGCTGACGACAGCGGAGCCGACGACAGCTTCTCCGACATCAATACCCAAGACCTTCGTGACACTCTGACTGGCGGCGCGGGCTCAACCGATGCCGCAGAGGTGCTGGCCGCGATGCTGTCCGCCGCCCAAAAAACAACGGATCAATACGAGCAGGCTTCTCAACAGGACGATCAAGGGCATGAGGGCGGTGAAAAAGGCGCGATGAAGAATCAGATCGAAATAGATCCTCAGTTCCGCGATGAAGTGCTCGCTCTTCGACTTCCCCAGTTCTTCTATATGACCACGCCCAACCTTTTCGGCGATGGGAAGGTCAGACTGGAAAGGGAACACCTCAGCGAGGGGTTCAACCTCATAAATGCCGATTCCACAATGTCCTTTGACCTGTCTACGGGGGATATGTACAACGTGGACATCAAGGCCAGCGGTGAGGCAGTTCCTCAGTATATCAAGGCGGGGCAAATGCAGATCGATGCTATGAAAGACATCCTGGCACGCATCCCCTCCGAGAAGCGGCTGGAAGCCTGCATCGCTAACATCTGTGCCATCATCAATAAGAACAATCGGTATTCGACAAAAGATGTGGAAAGATATGTCCGGCGCATCGTAGGCCAGATGACCGAGGATGAGCTATCGGCCATTGAGGTTTCCCATGTGGCTTATGCAGCCAGAATCAAGGATAAGATTGAACGGCTGGAAGAGGAGCATCAGGAGAAGCAGTTCTATAAGTGGTGTGACAGCGGGAAATTGTTCCGAGACGGAGCCTATGCCTTCCCGCAGGTAATCACACCGCTGGATACGATCGACAGCATTCCGAAGTCCCTATACACGGCTGAAAAGAACGACATGAACGGCTTCGAAAGGAAAGTGCTGGACGTGATCGTCTCCCTTCCGAACGTCAAATGGTGGCACAGGGTGATTGATTCAAACAAGAAGGAATTCAGGCTGAATGGGTTCATCAACCACTATCCTGATTTCATTGTGATGTTCCAGAGTGGGCGTATTGCTCTTATCGAAACCAAGGGTGATCACCTGGCAAACGAGGATAGTAGGCGCAAGCTAAAGCTGGGACGGAAATGGGCATCGATGGCTGGTCAGGATTACCGCTATTTTATGGTATTCAATGAGGATGCCATACCTGATGCGTACACACTGGATGATGTCGTGGACGTGCTGAGGGATTTGTAATGCGCCAATACCTCTGTGAATGCATGGTATGCCACAAGCAGCGGAATATCCACCTCGATGAGCCATTCCCCGCCCCTGCCGCATCCTTCACCTCCCTCTGCACAGCCTGCGGCACTGATACGCCGCACACCCGCGTATTGACGAGGAAGGCCATGGCGGAGATACGGGCCGCCCAGGAGGAAGCCGCACTTCGGCAAGCCATCATTGACTGTTGTGAGAAACACGGCTTTACCGTCCGGTTCCTCTACGAGTCGGTGATCATAACCACACCGATATCGTCCTGGCAGTTCGGGTATCATGACCGGCTTAAAACCCTTCGCCATGAAAGCACCTACAAGGTGAACTTAAAGACGGGAGATCCGGCAAAGACGCACGAACAGTTCAGGAACAAGAAGATGACCAACGAAGAGGTTATTGAGTACATTGCCGCGCATGACCAATGGCGACAGAGCCAGAATACAGGAGAACCATAATGGCGCTCTACAAAGACTTCGATTTGACCCTCACCTCCGACCGCATCCGGATCACACCCCTCCGCCCCTCCGATATGGAGCCTTACACCCGGCTGATGTTCGGAGACATCTACGACCTCTATGTGGAAGCGACAGGCAAGGCCCCGTCCTCGGGACTGGAGAAAGAGCACGGTGATGAGATTCATGCGCTGCGGCTTCCCGATGACGAAGCCTTCATCGGCTGGATTTCGCTACAGAGGGATGATGAGGGGCGCCCCGACATAGGGATTCATCTGATCCCCGAGCAGCAGAACAAGGGCTTAGGGCCAGAGGCAATACAGCTCTTCGTCAACTATCTGAATAAGGCCCACGGCTTGAAAACAGTCTACATCCACGTCCATGAGACAAACTTTCAAAGCCAGAAGGCGGTGGGGAAGCTGGGTGCGGTTAAAGACGGGGAAGCGCCTGATTCGACGATGACGGGGCTGAGAGAACAACTGCCTGGTTATGATTGGAAGGAGCCGGGGATGATTTACTGCTATCACCTGGATTTGCCGGTGTGAACACTATACTGTACAGGGCTTACAACAATACACTGAGGACTATGGCTTGAAACAATGAACGTCATCCTGTCATTCACACTATTCGCTTTGATTATCCTGATTTACTGGATCATAGCGGAATTATTCACCGTGTTGTTCCGTTTTACTGGCGTGCCCGATGAAAAGGCACGGTTTCAGGTCGTGTCTCTCCTGACCGGAAGCGGCTACACGACGCGGGAAAGTGAGCTGTTCGTCTCTACAAAATCAAGGCGGCGCCTCGCCCGTATCATCATGCTGTTTGGCTATGTGTTCAACATAACGTTTATTTCTGCGCTGATCAACGTGTTCATTTCGCTGAAAGCCTCCGAGAGAACGCTTCATCATATCGTTGGAATGATCTTCCCGATCATCGCAGTTGCGATCATTATTCTGTTCATCCGCATTCCGAGGATCCACACATGGGGCGAACGCATTCTGGAAATGTTGGTTGGTAAGATTATGCGGCAGGGTAACGCAAACAGCGCCTTCCTGCTCGATTACATTGGAGATGACAGTATTGTACAGATTATCCTTAACCACGTGCCAGAAAAGTTTACGGACAAACCTCTGTCAGAGACAGGTATCAAGCCGGAGCATAATCTCCTTGTAATGCTCGTAGAACGGGACAAGCCGATGACTGTAAAAGCAGATACTGTATTCCAAATCGGTGATAAGATCACAGTGTTTGGAAAGTATAAAACGATATGCGATGTGTTTGAGGCGCAGGAAAGAGGGGCGATTGAATGAAACTACTTATCCCTTCCAAAATCTACGCCAACGTAGATAAACTGCCGACAGGACGAGCCGACACATCCATAACCCCCGGTACCCTTGTCCTCGAAGGCGGCGGCTGGAAAGGTCTGTACACACTTGGCGTTCTGGACGCGATGATGCAGGAGAACATCAACTTTTCCTCCGTGGTCGGAGTGTCCGCTGGCGCACTCTCAGCATTGGGTTACGTCTCGGGACAGATCGGCTGGGGCGCGCGTGTCGATCTGCTTTACCGCCACGACAGAAACTATGTGGGTCTTGGCGCCCTGCGCCGTGACCACGGAATCACTGGCTTTTCCCATCTGTTCGAGGATATTCTAAAGGAAATGCCTTTGGATGAGGGGCGATTATACGATCCAAAACGACGGCTGGCAGTGACAGCAACAAACCTTCTCACCGGCCAGGTCGAGTATTTTGAGAAGGGCCAGTGTGATCTGTTCCTTGCCGTGCAGGCTTCGGCAAGTGTGCCCTATGTGACCAAGCCGGTCATGATCAGCGGAAAGCCGTACCTGGATGGCGGCTGCGCGGAAAAGATACCCTACGACTGGGCGAAGCAGAGCGGCGAGGATAAAATCGTCGTCGTCCGCACGCGGGAGCTGTCCTTTCGGCGCAAACCGGGAACAGTGAAGCTTGCCAGGAGGGTGTATCATAAGTATCCAGCCTTTATGCACAGCCTGGAGAGAGCGAATACTGTATTCAACGAGACGGTTGACAAGATGCAGGTGGATGCAGAGAAGGGGAAAGTGTTCATCATCGCCCCGTCCGAGCCGGTGAAAGTCACTCGGTTTGATGGCGATATGGAAAAGCTGGGTGAATTATACTGGCTCGGGTACCATGATATGCAGGAGAAGATGGATGGGCTGAAGGGGTATCTGAAGCTGTGATCAATTCTCACTCAGAACCTAAACCCAGAAGGGAGCCAAACATGAACATAACCGTTGAACACCAAGTCAAACTGCTTCGTGACGGAGGTTACCAGCTCACTCCCGAGCAGGCCGCCATCCTACGCAGATACGCCGCCATAAAGCAAAGCCGTTATGATAACGGGGAGATGTTTGAGCTGGAGGAGGACTTTGAGGTCGTGGAGAAGCGGTTTGTCTCATTAAACGAGCTGGCTGAAGACACGGTAAAACTGGCGGCGGAGTATGTGCGGAAGTATGAGGGATGAACCCCACCGCAACAATATCCACACGATTGGAGAGAAGAACAATATGAACCATGAAACCACAGCTCGGATCAACCATCGTTCCGGCTACAACTGTTCACAGGCCGTCACCGCTGCGTTCGCGGATGCTCTCGGCTCCACACCGGTTGCCGTTTTGAAATACGCCCCGAAGCCACGCTCTGCTGGTGGGAAGTGCGGAGCGTACTTGGCGGGGTTAGCCCTGCTGAATGAACTGAAACCAGAGGCAGCGAGTACGTTTGCTGAGAGGTTTGAGAAGGAAAATGGAAGTACGGACTGCAAGGTTTTGATGGGCCGCTGTAACGACATGGTAGGCTGCGCCGCCCGCCTTGTGGAGGAGCTAATGGGGGAATGAATATACTCAACGGCCAAATCCTCCTGATCATCTGCTTTCTCTTCTATTTGATCTGGTGGTATAGGGGCTTTAGGCCCGGAAGTACCGTGAGCCGGGTGAAGGGGTTGAATGGGCTGTTACTCTTCATCACCGCTTTGACAGGCATCGGCGGAGTGATACTGTCCTTGACGGGAGACGCGCCTGCTTCGGTTATGATCAGCCCTTTTGCCATCCTCACCAGCGGCATCATCGCCTATATCGTTCTCCTGCTCGTCACCCGGTTCCTGTTCAACAGGATCGTGACGTCGGAGCTGTTCCTCATAGTAGCATGGACAACGCTGGAGGTGTGGGTGCTGAACTGCCTGGACGGGGCAGGGATGCTGTCAAACACACGCTTCTGGGTGATGACCACCGTGCTCGCCATCGCCTTTCTGGGCAGTATGGTTTGTTACGTCTTGTACTATCGTCTGGAAGAGAGGACGGCTTTCTACGTGGCAATGATCCCGCTGATCGCAGGGATAGTCAGCATGGTGACGATGATAGGGTTGGCGATGACCTGCCGCTGCTTAACCCCTCCCACACCGGGGTTTCTACTCCATCGTTTCTATACTTGCGAACCAATCCCCGGCGGCATGGTGGTGTATGACAGCTTCGCTTGGGCGGGGGATATGATGACGTTTCGGGAGTACTTTGAAATGACGGGGACCAGTACGCATCACCGGGAAGGGATGTACGCTCTATGAAACTCCAACGCACCATCGTTGAATTCGGCGACCACCTCTGCCGAAGGTGCTTTGATGCCAGGTATAAGGTGCATCTCAGTCACCGCGATGTGAAGGAAGTGCCCGGCACCTGTCCGTGCTGCGGGAAGGATGGAAAGCTTGTCGTTGACCTCAAACTGGGTGTTCGCCTAAAAATGATGGGGAAGTGGTAACAATGCCAAACCTTCGTCGCTCCGTTTTCCGCTTATTGCTGGTGACCGGCTTTCTCCTTGCCGTAGCTTGGGTTTCCCTAAAGCTGATGCAATACAATGGAGACTGGGAGAGGCTTTTGAAGGACCTGCAGGATAACCAAATCGCGCTCTTCGCCCAGGAGAAGGCGCT
>Ga0256404_1009514_pt1 | contig 13882 bp, 10 predicted proteins | sample RumenRJG_01DNA_FD_185990 | JGI IMG/M metagenome (GOLD analysis project Ga0256404, IMG submission 185990) | Bovine rumen microbial communities from Lethbridge, Alberta, Canada - RJG_01 | ecosystem: Host-associated > Mammals > Digestive system > Stomach > Rumen | place: Canada: Alberta | collected...
ATAGGTCGAAAAGTTTTCTTATCTTTGCCAAAACAAACAAGACAGAGCAATATATGGCACCGCTTACCGAAAAGAAAGTAAAACTCTATTATTCCATCAAGGAGGTGGCGCAGATGTTCGATATCAATGAGAGTACACTGCGCTTTTGGGAGACTGAATTTCCTCAGCTCAAGCCCCGCACGCAGGCCGGCACGAAGGTGCGGCAGTATACGGAGCAGGATATCGAACAGGTGAGGCTCATCTACAATCTGGTGAAGGTGCGCGGCTTCAAGCTTGCTGCGGCAAGAAAGATGCTCCAGGAAAACCGAAGTGGGGCAGAGAAGGCGTCGGAGGTGATCACCCTGCTCATGAATATCAAACAGCAGCTTCTCGATTTGCAGAAAAGCCTCAACTCGCTGGAGTAGCCCTCGCAGCGCAAAAGCAGGGTAAGAGTTGCCTTTGTTCAGACAATAACACACATCGCAATGCCGATCAACTATCTCTCACAGCGCATCACGCTGCGCATCAGTTACAATTCGCTCACCCTTGCCGTGCCCAACGGCGACAGTGAGAGCCAGATAGACTTTGAACCCTACATCGTGAAGAGCGGAATCTCTATGGCCGCCAATCTGCGCGGAGCCTTCAAGGAGGCCGAACTCCTGACGCGCGGATACAGTCATGCCACAGCTCTCATCGATTCGCCGGTGATTCTCGTCCCCGTGGAGGAATTCCGCGAGGACGACAAGGACCTGCTCTACAACCATTCCATCACTGGGCATCAGCAGGACCTGGTGGTCAGCACGGTGCTTCCCGACGAGAATGCCGTGGCCCTGTACAGCATCAACAAGGACTTGAAGCTCGTGCTCGATGACCATTTCCCCGACCTTCGCATCCGGCCGCTGATGTACAGCGTCTGGAACCACATGCATCAGAGCGGCTACGGCTCGCAGTGGCGCAGGCTGTATGGCTATTTCCACGATAACAAACTGGAAATCTTCTCGTTCGACAAGAACCGTTTCCGCTACTGCAACACTTTCGACAATGCACGGCTGCGTGATGCCATCTACTACCTGCTCTACGTATGGAACCAGTTGGGCTTCGATGCCCGTCGCGATGAGCTTCATCTCTCCGGCCGTCTGCCTGAGCCGGAACAGATGACGACAATACTGAAACGCTATGTGCAGAAGGTGTATGTACACAGCGCGACGGCAGCCTTCAACCGTGCTCCCATCACCCGCATCAAGGGCATACAACTCGACATGATAACGCATTTTTTGAATAAATGAGAATAATCACAGGAATCTATAAGGGCCGTCATTTTGAAATCCCCCGCACGTTCAAGGCCCGGCCGACGACGGATTTTGCCAAGGAGAACATCTTCAACGTGCTCCGTGGATACCTCGACTTCGACGGTATCGCAGCCCTCGACCTCTTCTCGGGCACAGGCAGCATCTCGCTCGAAATGCTGTCGCGTGGATGCGGTCAGGTGGTCAGCGTGGAGGCCGACCGCGACCATGCCCGCTTCATCCGTCAGTGCATCGCCAAGATAGGCGCCGAAAACCATACGCTCATCCAGGGCGACGTGTTCAGATTCGTGAAGAGCTGCCATCAGCAGTTCGACTTCATCTTCGCCGACCCGCCCTACCAGTTGGAGACGCTGGCCGACCTGCCCGAGCTCGTGCTCTCTACGGGCATTCTCGCTCCCGATGGCATCTTCTGCCTCGAGCATGGCAAGAACTACGACTTTTCCTCGCATTCTCGTTTCCTGGAGCATCGCACTTACGGCAGCGTCAACTTCTCGCTGTTCAGGTGAGGAATCTATTCTGAATGTTTCACGATACGGAAATCTCCCGGACTCGCTGGTCACAATCGGCCTACGACTCCGGGAGATTCTTGTTTTTCTCTTCTGTGTGATAACGCTCCGCTAAGCAGAATCACAAAGTCTGACGAAGAGTGATTGTGATAGGACCGGCGGCATTCCAGCCTATGCGTTCCGATGTTTGCTCCTCTCTCTCTGTAGGGAAGGGCCGGGGGTGGGTCTTCTGTCGGAGTTCTTTCTTGGCCGTCAGGAATGACGGCCCTCCTGCCATGCGGCCTCTACGCTTCTCATTTTACGATTTTTCTTCCTTCCCTGATGTATATTCCTGCTGGCAGACGTTGCAGGTCGGTACCCAAGGGCTGGCCCGAGAGATTATAGATTATGCCTGACGAATGAGTGGGGATGTTCCGGATGTCGTCGGCTACGGGCTTCGTCATGAATGAGAAACTCATGGTTTGGTCATCGTTCTGCGTTATCTTATAGATCGGCTTCCCCAGTTTGAAGGTTCCATCCACGTTTTTCACATAGAGCGTAGTGCGAGGATGGCTGTTGTCGGTGAGCGAGTCGAGGCATTTCTGGCCGTTCATATAATAATAAGGAAAGGCGTCGGTGTTGCAAGTATTGTAGTCGTAGATGCCGTCGGCAGGCAATAGCGCCATTCGCTTATGGTCTTTATTGGTGTTGACGCTGTTTTGATCCCACACATCAGCATCGTAGTGCACGTGGGTAACCACCAGTCCGCAGCTGTAGAGTCCTTCGTCGAAGCCTACTCTCTGTCGGTTGTCTATCAGATAGTATTCCGTGCTGTCGGCCTGGTTATAGAGAATGTAGGTCTCGCCGCCGCTCACCAAGGGTTGCCAGCCGTTGATGTACTGCGGTTCGGTGAGGGCCACTGGCGTGCGCCATCCGCAATACCAGCGCTCGTAGCCCGTATAGGCAGCGGGGCTGTAGCCGCCATGTCCGTTGTAGGCCCCTTGGTCCATCAGGTCCATGGCGTCCATGCAGAAGTCGGTCATGTCGGAAGTGTTGTAGAAGTCGGGCAGTCCCATGCAGTGGCTGAACTCGTGGCAGATGGTGCCGATGCCGTCGAGCTGCGTCCCCTCCTTGCCGTGGAGCTCGCACGAGCAGGCGAAGGTGTTGACCGTTATGCCGTTGAACACTGGCTGAGTATATTGCAGGGTCGACAGCTTTCCCTCGCAAGGCCAGATGGTCCAGTCCGGTCCATACTGCGCCTCGCCATATCCGGCATAGAGCAGAAACACCTGGTCGGCCTCGCCGTCGTTGTTCCAGTCATAGTCGGCCCAGTCGACGGAGTCGGCCACAAGGTTGAGCGCCTCCGTCACCATGCTCCCCAGATTGCTGTCCAAGCCCCAAGCGCTGTTGCCGCCGTAGTAGGATTCGTCCTTAGATACGCACACGGGTCCCACCACGTCGAAGTCGAGCTCAAACCTTCCGTCGCTCTGCTCGCGGAAGTAGTCGCCCACCGACCCCTTGAAGGGCTTGGTGTTGTAGCCGCTGTAGTTGCAGATGCTGTCGTAGACTTGGTGGATGTCGGCGCAAGAGAACTTGATGTCGCTAAACTCAACGAGGATGAACAGTCCCCGGCGCTTGCCCTCATATTTCGAGCGGCTGACAGGGGCAAAGTTATGATTCTGTGGCGCCTGGGCAGGCAGGTTCCTAAGCACAGCTTGCTTATAGTCTGTCGGCGAGAGGCCACGGCTGTCGGCGAAAGCCTGTTCGGCAAGGCTTCTGCAGGCTTGGTCGTGGGCGCAGACGTCCGAGACGACGAAGCCTTCCGAAGAATTTGCTGAAGCCGACACATAGCGGAAATCGCCATTCTCGGCGCGGGCCACGACCCGCTTGTCGGTTGTGACAAACCAGTGGGCACGCTCGTCGCCTTGCAGCTGCACGGTGATCTCAGTGCCGTCGCTCTGGCGAAACTTCTGCCAGCGGAGCCATGCCGGGACAGCCCATGCGGACTGGCCCAACACAGCGAATATAATAAAGAATAGTAACTTCTTCATGGGTTATGGTCGCTTGAAGATTTTTCTCACGTTGCTGCCTTGTCTCTCAATGACGATTCCACGTTCCTGTTCTGTCGTACGCCGGCCCGAGAGGTCATATACTTCTGTCGGCTTCGCTGTCAAGACCTCGCGGATGGCATCGGTGGAGCCGCCCATGAAGTCGAACGAGGCCAAGCGGTTCTCGTCGATGGCGATATGCGTGATGGGCTTGTCCATGAAATTGCGGAAGTGGATGTTGACGTTAAACACCTTGGCTGCAGGCGTGGAGCTGTTGGTGAGGCTGTCGTTGTCAAGATAGGGATAGGTGTTGCCCACCTCGGCGCTGTCCTTGTAGGTGTAGAGGTTGTTGGCGGGGATGATGGCCATGCCCTCTTTGCCCGCTGTGTTGTTGACGCTATTGTTGTTCCAGTCGCTCTCCTTGTAGTTGACGTGCGTGACGAGCAGCCCTCGGCCGTAGAGCCAGGAGTCGAATCCCGTCCACTGGCGGTTCTCGAGGATATAGTATTCGTTGCGCTTCTTGCTGTACTGGTCGTTGTAGACCACATAGAAGTCGCCGCCTTCCGACAGAGCCTTCATGCCCGAGATGCTTGTCGGGCTGTTCAGTTCTATGGGTTCCTGCCAGCCGCAGAACCACTTCTCGTAGCCGGTGAAACCAGCTGGGCAGTAGGTGCCGAGGTTGTAGCATCCGGCATCCATGATGTCCCAGTCCTCCATGCAGAAGTGGTCGTTGTCCAGCGTGTCGTAGAAGTCGGGCAGCCCCAGGCAGTGGCAGAACTCATGACACATGGGGCCAATGCCCGTGATCCATCGTTCGCCCCCGTAGGCTTCCTCGTTGCCATACAGCTCACAGGTGACGGCATAGCGGTCGACCTTCACACCGTCGAGCTGGAGCGGACGGCCATAGTCCGACTTCGTCAGTGTATATTCCTGCGGCCAGATGGTCTCTGCGGGAGCTCCCATCGCCTCGCCCCAGCCGGCATAGATGACCACGACCTGGTCTACCATGCCGTCGCCGTCCCAGTCGTAGTCGCTCAGGTTCACTGAGTCGGAAGCCAGCGTGCAGGCCTCAGCCACGAGTTCTCCCACGTGGAGGTCGCCCATCAGGTTGTTCTCTCCGTAGTAGGCCATCTTGTGCGACAGACTCACCGGACCCACGACATCGAACGAGAGATCGAACTTCTGGTTGCTGGCCTCAAGGAAGTAGTCGTGTACAGAACCCTGGAAGTAGCCCTTCTTGTATCCGGTGAAATTCATGATGCTGTCGAACGTTGCCTTTGAATAGGTGAAAGGCAGGTCGGTGTACTCGGCGAGGATGACGAGTCCGCGACGCTTCCCGGTATAGGCTGTGGCTTTGGACGAACGCTGACGGCAGCGCTGAGCGCGCAGGGCAGCCAGAGCCTCGCGGCCATTATTGAGGCGCGCCGCTTTTCTCAGACTGGCCTTGTCGGTTGTTCCCACGCGCAGACTGGTAGCTTTGAGTTGTCCGTCAGCTACTTGTGCATAGCAGTAATAACCATGCGCGTCGCGCACAACAGGCTCGCCCGTGGGGAGAGCAAGGTAATGCAGGCTTTCATCGCCCCTGAGAAAGAGCTGGACGGAAGTGCCGTCGGGTTGTTGGTAGGTTTTTGCCTTGCGCCAGGCGGGCAGGGCCACGACGGAAGTCCAGACAGTGGCGAGAATGATTAGTGTGGTGACAATTTTCTTCATATTCAGGTTGTTTCCTTTATCGTTATATAAAAGGGGGAGCGAGGGTAATGATCAATTTCCCCAGGGCTCCCCCAAGTGTTTATTGATAGCGTGCCGTTCTCTTGCTGACCACGGCCTCTATCTTTTTCATAAGTTTTTCAAGAACGTATCAGATTATCAGCGCAGAATTTTCTTAACGTTACCATTTCTCATCTTGACGAGGTTGATGCCCTTGCGCACACCGTTCATCTGCTTGCCTGCCATGTCGTATACGGCTGTCGGCGTCGTGTCTTCGGTGCTGCTGACATTGTTGATGCCATCGGTGACGGTGAAGAGATTGTCTTCATCATAGAAGCCTTTCCATGTGGGACTGGTCTTGTAAGCATCGAAGGCTGTGGCCGGTACGTAGACTTGGCAGTCGTCGTATTTTCCATACCAGGGCTCATCGCGCTGCTCTTCTCCCTCAGCGGGTGTTGTGCCGAGGCAGGTGATCTTCTCCACAGGCCAGCTGAAGCTTACACCGTCGCCTAAGGTCGTGAGTGAGGCAGGAAGCGTAATCTCCTTCAGTGAGCTGCAACCCTGGAAAGCATAGCTTTTGATGGTGGTGAGTCCCTCGGAGAGGGTGACTTCGGAGAGGGCAGCGTCGCTGTTGAACAAATCCTTAGGCAACTCCTTCACGCCAGAGCCGATGGTGACGGTCTTCAGATTGTCGCAATGGGCGAAGGCTGCGTTGCCGAGAGTCTCAACATTGTCGGGGATCTCTATCTCTTCAAGCGCCTTGCAGTAGGCAAAGGCCTCGTTGTAGATATTCTTTACCGATTCGGAGAAGTTAACCTGCGTGAGTCCTTTGCAGCCCCAGAAGGCTCCGGATCCTATTTCCGTGATATTGTCGGGAATGTCTACTTCTGTCAGACTGTTGCAATTCTCGAAACAGTCGTAGGGGATATAGTCCAGGCCTGTACCGAGGTCGAAACTCGTCAGTTGCTTGTTGCTCTGGAAGGCGTAGCCGCCAAGGCTCGTCAGACTGTTGGGAAGTTTCACTTCCTTGAGGTTACACTCGGCGAACGCATTACTTCCTATAGTGGTCAAACCTTCATGAAGGTCAACAGCCTCCAAATTGCTACACTTAGAGAAAGCGTTGCTATCGATGGTCTTCAAACCAGTGTTCAGTTTTACGTTCTTCAATTGCGTGCAAGAAGCAAAAGCATAGGATCCGATAGTCTCAATGTTAGTGCCAGTCAGGTCTAAGTTCTCCAATCCCTTGCACCATTTGAATGCTCCATACCCGATTTCCTTAAGTCCGGTTCCAAAGTGGATGGTCTTCAGCCCGTTGCAGTTTGTGAAAGCGAATTTGGCCATGGTTGTAAGTGTATTGGGGAGTGTGAGCTCCTCAAGGGCATCGCAGTCCGTCATGACTCCATATCCAATCTCAGTGACGCCTTCAGGGATGACAAGCGAAGTGAGAGCTGTGTTATTCACGAGAGCATAGGCCTCAATTTTATTAAGATTGCTGCCTAAGTTCAGCGAGACCAGTTTAGGACAGCGTGCCACCACGTGGCTGGGCAGCGTCTTGATTTCATTGGGAAGCGTGAGGGATACAAGGCCGTAGCAACGGTCGAACATGTAGGCGGGTGCGCTTCCGTCCTTCTCTATAGAATAGGTATCGCCGAGATACTCGTCGGTGAAGAATACGCCGCCGCCCTTCACCAAGTGAGCCTCAGAGAGGTCGAGCACAGCAAGTACGCACTGACTGTCGTCGTGGGGATAGACGGTACCGGGATCGTCTTCATCCCAATTGCTGGGCACGTTGTCGGGCATGAAGCCGCCCATGGTGCGCAGCGTCTTGATGTCCGCACTGTTGATGTTGCCCGTCACCTTGAGGTTGGTGAGGGTGTACATCTCCGGACCCAATTGCTGGGCCAGCGTTCCGGCGGTCTCCACGTTGATGGTCACTTGGTCGTCTTGTGCAGCGGCGAACAGCGTCACCAGCATACAGCATACCGTAAGTAGAATTTTTTTCATAATAGAACGTTTTAAAAACATTGATAAAACAGATTGTGAAGGTAAGATTCTTGTCGTTACCACAGTTGCAAATTTAGTTTTTCAGCAAAAAAGAAGGAAGAAAAAAGGCCTTTCCCATGTCTGATAATGGCAAAATCAGACAAATTCATGCCTTCTGAGCCGGTTTCAAAGCCAATTCTCCGCCAAGAAATCATACTTCCCTCATATACTAAAAACCATCCATGTATCGGTGACGGTCGTCATCTTCCTCGTCTTCTTTCCAAGGTTTCGTTTGTCGCAATACTACGTATTTACGTTTACAGACTTCTCCACTAACATTCTTCTATGTGTGAATGCCGCACTTGATTTCCATTGATTCCTAGGATTTTTCAGGTTAAAAACCGACGTTCCTTGTTTGATGCCACGTGGTAGCCTTATTGCTGCCACGTGGTAGCCTTATTGTTACCACGTGGTAGCCTCATTGCTACCACGTGGCAGCAATTATTATAATAGCGTTAATGCATCGCTTTTATGGCTCAGCTGTTGGAAGTGATTAGCTGTCTTTCAGGCAGTGTCCTTGCATTTACTTTCCGAATATATTGACCTGAGTGGCCGCAGAACGCAATCACCCGGCAAGGGAGTGTATATAAAAGTCACCTCTTATGCTGACGGAAGTAAGGTATCACGTAAGGTGATTCTCAAATAGTATTTCCCTACCTTTCAAATTCAATAAAAGCCTCAGGCAAGCACGTAGGTTTGTCTGAGGCTTTGCTTTATGTAATGAACAAGGTTATGCACGTTAAAAACTCAACGAGACTACGACTTTATTTTGCATTGTCGATAATTTACCTTAAATTTGCAGTAAACTATTCTTAAGGCAATATGAAATACCCCATCGGCATACAGAGTTTTGAACAGATTAGAGAGGGCGGATTTGTCTACGCGGACAAGACCGACTTGGTATACAAATTGGCAGACGAGGGAAAAATTTACTTCCTCAGCCGGCCACGCCGTTTTGGCAAGTCGTTGTTACTCTCCACTCTTAAATGCTATTTTGAGGGCAGAAAGGAACTGTTCAAGGGACTGAAAATTGACTCTTTGGAGACAGAGTGGAAACATTACCCAGTATTCCATATTGACTTCAATGGAACGAACTTCTTAGATGCCAATAGTTTGAATAATGCTCTTGACTATCTTCTTGACCAATGGGAAAAACAATGGGAAGTATCTGGAATGGCAGAGAGAGCTCGTGGCTTTCGCTTTGCCAATATTCTTCATCAGGCTCACCTCAAGACTGGACTTCCCGCCGTTGTGCTCGTTGATGAGTACGACAAGCCTATGCTCGATGTACTCGACACGGGACTGAAGATGATGTCGGGAGAAAACGAGGTGCTTGTAGAGGATTATAACCGCAACACGCTCAAAGCTTTCTATTCCGTGTTCAAACTTGCCGATGCCGACCTGCGTTTCGTTATGCTCACGGGAGTGACGAAGTTCTCACAGGTGAGCGTCTTCAGTGGTTTTAATCAGCCTAACGATATCAGTATGGCAGGAGACTACGAAGCTCTGTGCGGAATTACGAGCGAGGAACTCTCTGAAGTTTTTGCCCCTTCTATCCATGAGATGGCAGAGACGTTGGGATATACTGACGAGAGGATGATAGAACTTCTAAAAATACATTATGATGGTTATCATTTTGGTCCCAAACTCACGGATATTTATAATCCCTTCAGCATTCTGAATGCTTTTGCAAAAAAGAGTTTAGGAGCATATTGGTACCAAAGTGGTACGCCAACCTACCTAATTCGCTTGCTAAACCATTCCCATGAGAACCTGAACGAGATGGTAGGCAAATATTATATGCCTGAGCAGTTCGATGCCTACAATACTGACTTTAAAAAACTGCTCCCCATTATATATCAATGCGGCTATCTGACCATAAAAGATGTAAGGCGGATAGGCTTTCGCAATGCTTACAAACTTGACTTTGCTAATGCTGAGGCGACGAAGGGGTTTCTTACGCTTACCAACAATAACTAACAGCCCAGCAATAATGTTCGATCATACCCACATTGCAGACTGACGTGGGTACGAACTCCCAGTAAATAGTTTACTTCTGCTTGATGTGGCGGATATATTCTGCAGCCGACATACCTACTACTTTCTTGAATACAGCCGAGAAATACGTGCGCGAGGAGTAGCCCAACTGTGCGGCGATGGCCTCGATGGTGATGCTGTCGTATTGCGGGTCGGCCATGCGGCGACAGGCCTCCTTGATGCGGTAGCTGTTGAGAAGTCCCTTGAAGTTGGTGTCGTATTTGTCGCGGATGGCCTGCGAGATATAGTTGCGGTTGAAGCCGGTGAGCTGGCAGAGCGTGGACATGGAGAAAGAGTCCTGACAGATGACGTCGGTCTGGCTCATCACACGCTCTATCGCCTCTTCTATGCCCGGAGGAAGTTCCACAGATTTCTGTTTTGTCGGTTCTTCGGGACCGGGTTGTTCAACGGCTACAAGCAACTGGTTGTTGGCCAAGAGTTGCTGGTTGCGGCGATAGAGCAGGTCTACGTAGCGCTTCTGTGCCCTTGCTGCCCTCACCTGCAGGACGAGGAGCACAGCTATCACCGTCAGGGCAATAGCGGCAAGGATGAGGAAGAGGGTGACGAGGCGCTTCTTTGCTGTCTCGGCCTTGAGCGAACTGTTTATCTGGCTAATCTCGTTGAGGAAGCGGTTCTCTTTCATCTTGTTCAGATTGTTGTCCTCGTTGAGCTTTTCCTTAGTTTTCAGTTTCAGATAGTCGTAATGCTCAGCCTTCATACTGTCGCCTCGCTGTTTCCAATAGTCGGCTATGAGTCCGTAGGCACTGTATTTCTTCACCGTGTTATGGCTGCTGGCGGCCTCTTTGTCAAGCCTCTCAATGAGTTGAAGAGCCTTCTCCGGCTGATGGGTCTTGTTGTAGAGCAGTACGATATCGGAGAGGACCATCTGTTCCACAGCGGGCTTCAGAAAAGCGTCCCTGCCTGGCTTGTAGCTCTCGAGCAGACTGATGCACTGGTTGTAGTCGCGGTTGAGGTAAGCCAAACAGACTTTATAGAAAAGCATCGACTCGCGGTACATCTCCACACTGCGGGGTATTCGCAACTCTCCGAAGCGTCGCACCTCGCTGCTTATCCCAGACACGTCGTTTTCTGATATTGTGTAAATGGCCATATTGTAGAATGATGTGGCTACTACATCCCACTTCTTCTCTTTAATGGCCATATAGAAGACCTTGCGCTCTCGGCTGAGATAGTTGGCTCCGCCATTTGGCTTGTGGTTGACCACGTCGCTGGTATAATCGATGATGGACTGGTTGCCATATATATAAGGTAGTAGGTCGTGGAAGTTGTTGTCCTCAGCCAACTTGAATGCACCGGTCAGATAGTCGTCGCTCTTGTCCCACTCATTATAGGTGAACAGATAGATGGTACTCAGTTGCATCATGGCCCACACGCATTGCCGGTATTCACTCTTCGGCAGCGTACCGTCGACGAGACGGTTAGCCACTACGGTGTAGCAGACGAGTGCGCTATCGGGCTGATTGCGCCTTGCGTAGAAGTCCTTGGCTTTGGTCATCAGCTGCTGGGTAGACAGCCGTTCGTAGCGGGCATAGAACGCAGGCTTCTTCATCCTTGCTCCAGAGGCAAAGGTCGCCGTAGCCCAAAGCACCGCAATTAGCAGAGAGGCCAGTCGTAAGGCTGGGAGAATATTTGTCTTTTTTATTATGGTCGGTGAATCAATCATGTTCGGCAATAGAGCTTGAAATCGTTCTCTAGAGCCAAAAGTAATAAAAAAAATCCAAATCAAAGACAGTTTGTCTTTTTTATTAGCAAGTTTGATTCATGTTTTTAGGTATTGTTGCGGGAATAAGCATGCTTAGATGATGGCGCAGCAGATATTTTCGGAGCATTTAGCCATGCGTAGGAGCGGCGGCATTCCTGCCGCCGAATGATTTACTCCTGAAGCATAATCGGAATACTTTCGTGGGCGGCAGGAATGCCACCCCTCCTACCATGCGGCTTCCGCTTCAATCTTGGCCGTCAGAAATGCCGCCCCTCCTACCATGCGGTTATTTCCCTAAGAATCTGGAATTGACATAGCCCAGGAAGCCTTCCTTGTAGAGGTCGCCAATGGGCAGATAGGTGTCGGCGTTGAGGATGACGCGGTTCTTGTTGACCTCTTTCACCTCGTCAAGGTTGATGATATAAGACCGGTGGATGCGCATGAAGTTGGAGGGCAGGCGCTCTTCGAGCTTCTTCATGCTCAGCAGCGTCACGATGGGACGCGGCTGGGAAAGCAGATGAATCTTGAGATACTCGCTCATGCCCTCAACGTAGCAGATGTCCTTGATGAGGATTTTCACGATACGGCCGTCGGTCTTGACGAAGAGCGACTGGGTGCCCTGTGGGGCGGTGCCGGTGAGCGTACCGTCGGCCGCGGGTTCTGCGGGTTCGGCTTTCTGTGTGGGCTGAAGGAAACGTTGTATTCTCTCTGCGGCATGTGAGAACTCCTCAAACGAATAGGGCTTGAGCAGATAGTCTACGGCGTCCACCTTGTATCCCTCAACGGCGTATTCGCTGTAGGCTGTGGTGAAGACGATGGCAGGAGGATTCTCCAGACTCTTGACGAAGCTCATGCCGTCGAGGTCGGGCATGTTGATGTCGCAAAAGATGGCATCGATTTTCTCTTTATCCATAATCTTCTTGGCCTCAAGGGCACTGTGGCACTCGGCCACGAGCTCCAAGTAGGGTACTTTCTTAATATAGGCGGCGAGCTGTCTGAGAGCCAACGGCTCATCGTCGATTGCAAGTGTACGTATCATGTGGTGGTCTGTTTTAAATTTTCGTTAGTTTTTGGGGGCATCTCGGCGGTCAGCTGCTCCAGTTTGGTGGGACGGAACGGCAGGGCGAGAATCACCTCGTACTGGTCGTCGCTGTCCTTGATGGTGAACTTATAGTCGCTGCCATAGATGAGATGCAGACGGCGGCGCACATTGGTCAGTCCCACTCCGCCTTCGTTGCCGACCTTCAGCGCGTGGTTGGCGGGCTGGCTGTTGGTGCAGTGGAAGACGAGCTGATTGTCGGCCACGTAGAACTCGATGTAGATGAAACTCTCCTTCTCGTAGGACACGCCATGCTTGAAGGCGTTCTCGACGAAGGTGACATAGAGCAGGGGAGGAACATTGCAGTCGGGCAGCGACTCTGGAATGTCCACCGTGATGACCACATCCTCGGAGTAGCGAATCTTCATCAGTGCGATATAATGGTTGAGGAACGAGAGCTCACGCTTCAGCGGCACGATGATGTTGTTGGTATCATAGAGAATGTAGCGCATCAGTCGCGACAGTCTGACAATGGCTGATTTGGCCTTCTCTGGATCGATGTCGATGAGCGCATGGATGTTGTTGAGCGTGTTCATGAAGAAGTGGGGATTGATCTGATAGCGCAGATAGGCCAGCTGTTCCTGCAAGTGTTGCTGCTTGAGTTCGATGTAACTCTTCTCGTCCCTTTCTTGCTTGAAATAGAGCTTCACGCCTATGTTCAGTCCCAGCAACAGGATGAGCATGATGCTCCCCAGAAAGTCAATCATCTCAATCATGGGAGGCGGCCCGATATGATGGTGGCGCTCCATGTTGCGGGCTTGCATGATGTCGATGGAGTCTTCCTGCTGGGCCGCAGCCTTCGCAAAACTGATGGAATCGCCTTCTGCAGTTTGTTGTCTCGCCTTCTTCATCTTGCTCTCTGTATGGAAGCGTCTGTCTCTCGGATGGGGGCGCGGATGAACATAAGCCTGGATAAAGAAGAATACGACGACGAGAATGCTGGCCGAAGCAAAGTAGACTTTTACTTTCTTCTTGAGCAGCAGCGGTGCGATGAAAAAGTTGTGGATGATAAAAGCAACAAAGTAGATAGCATAGATTTGCCACAAGTCAAACACGGGTTGCCAGTGGAATTCCATGACTCGACCTGCTTTCGTCTCGATATACATGCTGATGACGGGAGCCATGATCAGTAACCACCAATTATCCCAAGCGGGTCTAACCATCGGAAATGAAAGGATAGTAAGGTGATGTAATATCACTGATTTACAGTCTATTAGGAATGAAAGCCGATTTTTGATTGGTTCGTTATTCTTTCCTAAATTAGCGGATTGTTTACCCACTTTTGTCTCGTTTTTGTCCCTCGCTGTATTATCTTTGTATCGCAAGTTAAATGCTTGATAATCAGTGATAAAAGAATATATTAACATCAGAAAAGAAAGGAAATAAAATGGGACGAAAGAAGAAAGAAATCCGTTTGAAGGAGCCTGTGCGCATCCGAGAAAAGAAGATAGCAG
>Ga0256404_1009516_pt1 | contig 13876 bp, 16 predicted proteins | sample RumenRJG_01DNA_FD_185990 | JGI IMG/M metagenome (GOLD analysis project Ga0256404, IMG submission 185990) | Bovine rumen microbial communities from Lethbridge, Alberta, Canada - RJG_01 | ecosystem: Host-associated > Mammals > Digestive system > Stomach > Rumen | place: Canada: Alberta | collected...
GACAGATCTTCGAAGGTCGTTCCTTCTGGTATCTTTCCACCTGCCAACTCATTGGCTACCTTTGACATGCATACCGCTCCGACAGCAGCCATAGTCGACAGGTGTAGCTTATTGGCAATGTAAGTTGTAAGCCTTGTCAGCAATCTCTCTATTTCCAGTTTATCTGTAATCATAAGTTTAATATTAATTGTCTAATTCCTTTTTCTGTACAAAAGCAATATTGGATGTACTCCGGGCCAGGATATTTCAGCTGTTTTGCCAACTTGTTGAGGTTAGTGCTATTGTCGTAGGCATCGCCATAGCTCCTACGATATTCCTGTAATATGGCATCTACACGCGAGTCAGCAACAGGACCGATGACAATGTCATAGTCATGCTTGTAGGCATGAAGAGTACTCTTTTCTCTGTTCCTTAGCACAAAGAGCGCCCATTCAGCCGTTCTGCCATCGAACTTCTTTATTCTAACATCGGTGGGGCATCTTGATGGATTGAATATGAACGGTGACACTTCCGGACTGCCTTCTCCAATAATAGCAGTGGTCCGCTGAGCCATAGCGACTGCACGTGTATAATCCTTAGTCAGATAGAAACCACGACCAAAGTCCTTGAAGTCCTTGCTCTTTGACAAGTCTATTCTGGTAATCAGTTGGTTACTGCCGTGATAGAGAATCATAGACGACCACCGTTATTTGCACATACACGTGAGACATCATTGACAATCTCATGATTGCTGAGGGTCTTCTCAATGTCTTGGTATTGGCGCATGAAGTCCATCCCCTTGAAAGTCACGATATAGTTGTAAGCCTTAGTGAGAGGAATCTTCTTCTCATAGGCAAAGTTGTTGATAACAGAAACAATAAATTCGCTTTCCTCTTGGTTAAAGCCAGCTTTGTCAACAACGTTAATCTGCAATGCCGACCCCATCTTGCCAAGAATGAAAGATGCCACCTCTGGCGTTATCGGTGCTCCATGCTCAATCTTTGACACACGAGACTCCTTCAAACCTATCAGCTTACCAAGCTGGGTTTGCGTAAGGCCTTTCCTCTTTCGCTCCTCGCGTATAATCATTCCTAAGCTCTTGTTCTCCATATCTAACTATCTATTGTTGTTCACCGCAAAGATAAGCAAAACTTTCCAATTATGGAAAGTTACGGATAAAAAATGCACTTATAAAAAGTTAAAGACTAGAGTCTTTTTCTTAATATTTCATAACAAGAAGTGGAATAACTGCCTTAGCAGTAGTTTACCATAGTCTTTTTGGTCATGCATATTTTTGTATCATTTACCTCGTAACTATTTGAAAATCAAGCAACATTATATTTCCACATGAACAGCGTCGTCCGTCAGCTTTTGGAGCAGAATACCGATGTGGTCATGGTCGACACCGGTGACAGTTACGAGGGGATATGCCGCTATTTCAAAGGCACTTACATCACCTACTCGAAGGAGAAGCCCATCTCTATGAACCCGTTCAAGATTACGGATACCGAGTACGCGCAGAACTTTGGTGAGAAGAAGAACTTCCTAAAGTCGCTCATCTTCCTCATCTTCAAGGGCAGCGAGGCTCCCACGAAGATTGAGGACATGATTGTCAACCAGACTATCGTGGAGTATTATGAAACCTTTTTCAAGCCATTCAGTCACTTCACAGATATTGAGCGCGACCAGCTCCGTAAGCGTCTGCTCTTAGAAGATAAGAAGAACGGCACCTACGAGAAGCACAGCAAGGAATTGGAAGAGAAATATAAGCAAACCGAATATGAAACAGATATCCCTACCTCCGAAACACCCGAAGATCCATCTGCCTTTGGCGGACAGGATTCTGAATACAATTCTCTCCATACTGCTGATGGCTGTCGTGTGGCCAGTGATGGTCCTTTACATACTGCTGAAGAGAAGGAAGCCTACGCACGAATCCAACGGAAGGTGAACAAACTCCATGACCTCATCAACGACAAGGCCGCCACCGACGGCGAGAAGGTCGCCGCCAACCGCCAGCTCATGCGACTGATGCCCCAGCTCATCGAGGGCAACTACCTCGTCACCATAGAGCAGCGCATCGACCGCATGGAGCGGCAACGGCAGAAGATGAACGTCAGTGAGCTGAATTTCAACAGCTACTATGAGTTCGCCATCGAGCGCATCCCGCAGATCATGCGAGAGAAAGGCATCACCTTCGACATCGACAACTTCGCCGCCATCCTGGAGCAGTTCTACAAAGGCGGAGAACTTGAGCACACGCTGAACAACGACGTAGATGCCAGCCTCTTCGACGAGAAGTTCATCGTCTTCGAGATTGACAAGATCAAGGACGACCCCGTGCTGTTCCCCATCGTCGTGCTCATCATCATGGACGTGTTCCTGCAGAAGATGCGCATCAAGAAAGGCCGCAAGGCACTCATCATCGAGGAGGCGTGGAAGGCCATCTCATCACCGACCATGGCAGAGTACATCAAGTACCTCTATAAGACGGTGAGAAAGTTCCACGGCATAGCAGGTGTGGTGACGCAAGAGTTGAACGACGTGATAGACTCACCCATTGTCAAGGAAGCCATCATCAACAACTCTGACGTGAAAATTCTCCTCGACCAGTCTAAGTTCAAGGACAGATACGATGCCATCAGTGCCATCCTCGGACTGACGCAGGTACAGAAGCAGCAGATCTTCACCGTCAACGCCCTGAACAACCATGATGGCAGGAACTACTTCAAGGAGGTTTGGATATGCCGCGGCCAGTACTCCGATGTCTATGGCGTGGAGGAGCCACCCGAATGCTACTGGGCCTACACCACGGAACGTGCTGAGAAAGAAGCCCTGAAAGTCTATGAGCGGCACTACGGAGACATCCAGACTGCCATCACTAAAATTGAGGAAGACCGCCAGCGACTCGGCTTCAAGCGTTACCTTGACTTCGCCGTGAAAGTCAATCAGCAACAAAGTGTTATGGATGATAATTCAAGCATTACAGAGAGTAGCTAAACGATAAGTTCAACCACTAACCGATGCAAGCCATGAAGAAGAAAACGGCGAGGGGCATCGTCCTCATCCTTGCCTCATTTACATTTTCCCTCCCTGCCTCCGCCTACTGGAAGATAGTCGCCGATCCGTGGACAACAGCGCAGGTGACTGCCAACACCACAGCTCAGTTACTTATCGAGAACAAGCACAACGAGCGCATCGACACGATTTCGGCCAAGAAGAAGAAAACGCTTCAGTACACTGCTGTCATGGAAGGTATCAAGGAACTCTACCAACTGTCAATGACCAATATCAAAGGCTTCGGCGAGGAGACCACCTATTACAAGGAAATTTTCCTGCTCAGTGCCGACATCCTCTCGGGCATCCCCACGGTGACGAAGTTCATCGCCACTCACCCCGTGAAGAACTCCATACTCTGCTATAATGAGCTTGCCGACGTGGTCATCGAGACCGAGGGGCTCATCCACGACTTAATCGACATCGTGAACAACGGCAAGATACGCCTTCCCGACAATCCCGTCATCCGCCAGAAGATACCCAATGGCGGCGGACGCTACAACATGGGCCAGGGCGACGGCTACAACTTCATGGACCGCTACACCCGTCTGACGCTGGCCAACAAAATCTACAGCCGTCTGTTGGAGATGAAGTACAAGATGGACGTGATGGTGATGATGTGCGAGTACGGCACTTGGAACGACGCTTTCTATACCCTAGACCCCGTTACCTGGGCAACCGTCTTCGAGACCAAGTACATTGTTGATGGACTCATACATGACTGGAACGCCCTATAACTCCGAAAGAGAAGAGGAGTAATCACCATCAAGAACCGAAGAACTATGAAGTACCATACCATTATAATCTGTATCTTGGCCGTCGCGATTCTCTGTCCGTCAAGAGCCCTTGCCTTCGACTACCCGAATGACCAGCCGACCATCGAGGCGCTCATCAGTCTCCACAAGCTTCTCAAGAAAGAGGAAGAGAAAGCTTTGGCACAGGTGACGGCCAGCTATGGTGAGCAGAGTCTCATAACAAAGGGCGCAGAGGGCTTCAACAACGTGCGGACAACCCTCGATACCAAGCTCAGCAACGCCCACAGCTACCTTATCCTCGGCGCAGCCATCGCCACTACGGGCACCGACCTCTACAAACTCATCCGTGACTACGCCGACTTCACTTCCAACACGGGCAGGTACGCTTTCAAGAAGCCCATGGTGGCGTGGTACTACACAGAGGCCAACCTTGCCTGTGCCCGTGAGATCAAGAACATCAAGCGGGTGTACACTACACTGGTGGCCAGTGGCATGAATGTGATGAAGGCGAGCATGGACGAGAAGCTCAACCTTGTCAACGAGCTCCACGGCTATATCACCAATATGTGCGGCATCATCGACCAGGCCAACCTGTGGTGCAGCATCGTGGTCATGGGCGGATTCCATTATGATTACATCTGGGACATCCTCAACTCTGAGGTTACGGACGAGATTGCCAACCAGGTCATCGCCAACTGGAACAGCGCATAGCCTATGCTAAGAAAGAGCAACCACCATCTTCAAAAACTAAAACCATAATCTAATGAGAAAGACACTTTGCCTTATACTTCTGACCATAGCCCTTGCTTTCCCTGTCGGTGAAGGCGGCAGAGCCAATGCGCAGAAGATAGTACATGACAAGCAGAAAGAAAAGCAGTGGCGCAGCATCGAGACAGGTCCATGGGACTTCGCACCAGACTGGTACTACTACTTTCTGCATAAGAAATACTCCGGTGCCGAGACCTACTGGAAATGGTCGGGCTTTAAGTCCGGCTACCGTGTCCGCTTCAAGGAACACAAGTCCAATGTCAAGACCGTCATGCCACGCCGAGTAGCAGCTGAGGAGGTAGATACCGAGAAAATCAAGAAAGCCGAAGAGGAGCGAGCCAAGATCAAGGAGATGCATGACGAGGAAGTGATCCGTGCCGCTGACCGAAACGTTGACATTGTTTATTCTACGTTCAAGGATGATTTTGCCCGTATGCAAGGGGCAATTTCTGAGGGGCTGTCCTTCTGCCTGACAAAGAGCAAGGGCAAGATGTTCCCGCAGGTTGATGAGCTCCGCCGGCAGAACGATATTGTTTGCCGCAACATCTCCTACATTCACAAACAGGGTGTTGGCAACGAACTTGAGAACGCGAAACGTGAGAAGGCCTACATCGAGTACAAACGGCAGATGGAAGAGCTCGTCTCGCGTGTCGCACACCTTGTAGGCATGGCGCAGCAATACTACTAAAAGATAAAGAAGTAAAAGAACAATGATGTAGAATGAACAAAGAAGCAACACTATGATAGACTTACAACTATCTTCACTTTTCATCAACCAGCTGCTCACGATGGGTCTCCCTGCAGTAGACCAGAGTCTGATGAAGCTGTTGGAGGCGATGGAGACCTTTCCCAAGTCCGCCGTCCTCTTCAATGCCGTGAGTATCGCAAAGACGCTCGGGCTGCTGCTTGCCCTTTGTATGGGCAGCTATGAGTGCTGGATGATGATGCTCGGTCGGCGCGGCATGGACGTGATGAAGCTCCTGCGCATCGCCGCCCTCTCCATCTGTATCACCACGAGCAGCTATATCTGTTCGGCTCTGAAAGCACCTGGCAAGGGACTTGAGACAACTGCTATGATGATGGCACAGGCCAAGAACCGTGAGGTCGCTGCGCTGGAGTTGAAAGTCGCCGAGAAACAAGCAGGCTACCTCAAACGCTTGCGAGAGGTGCAGGACAGTATCGAGACTGCCAAGCAGGTACAGGCCATTGGCGAGGATGCCCACTGGTGGGATCGTCTCATTTATAACATGGAGAACCTTGGCTCCACCATCAACAACTACGCCCAGCGTGCCGCCGTAGCCGCGGAGACGAAGGTCAGCGAGTGGATAAACGATGTGATAAGGTTCATCGGAGAGCTAATCTTCCAGATGTCCTATTACGGCATGCTTGTCGCCCAGCGTATCTTCCTGACCATCATGGCCACCTTTGCTCCAATCATGTTCGCGCTTAGTATTGTCCCACCTTGGAGCAACGCCTGGTCGCAGTGGATCAGCAAGTATCTCTCCCTGTCGCTATGGGGCTTCGTTGTGTATATGTGCCTATATTACATTGATTTCATCCTGATGTACAACCTCCGGGCGGACATCAAAGCCTATGAATCACTCTTGCAGGGTACAGTAAACTCATGGGATCAGATAGGCGCACTGGGCTTGCAGGGCATCGGCTCCAACTGCATGTACGCCATGGGCATGCTCGTGGGTGCCTACGTCCTCCGCTTCGTGCCCGAAGTGGCTTCATGGCTCATCCCCGGTGGAATTAGCTCCAGTGCTGGAACGGCAGCCGGTTCTACGGCAACTACCATCGTACAGGGAGGCATCAGCCACGGCATCAGTGCCACGACAGCTACAATCGGTACAGCCGCCGCTGTCGCCACAGGTGGCGCGAGCCTTGCCGCTTCCGTGGCAGGTGCGGCACAGCAGTCCCGTAGTGATGGCGGCAGCAAGCTCGCACAAGCCTCACGTACCGTCATGTCACAGACTGGTCTCGGAGCCTCCTACATCCGTGGTGCGGATTCAGCCCGTAGTATGAATAATGTGGGCAAGTCCGACTCCAACTATAAACCGGGGGGAGCGGATGGAAAATAATTATGAGTGAGAAGTGAGGAATTAGGAGTTGTCGAGCCAACGCGAGGCAGCTCCCAATCTCCAAACTCACAGGTAGGAAAATCTGATCCTGTTACAATAACTCCTCACTACTATTTCCTCACTCCTAATTAAAGATAACTCCTACTTCCTAACTCCTAACTAATAAAGTTATGCTGATTCAATCCTTAGAACAAAAGACCCGCCTGGCACTGATGACCGTGCTGCTGACTGTCATCGGCAGTGTGGTTATCTGTGGCCTGACCGTCTTCTACTGCACCCGTCTCGTAGCCCAGGAGCGCAGCCAGATATACATCCTCGATGGTGACATTCCCTTCCTTGCCGAGAGAAGCATGCAGGAAGCCAATTTCGTGATGGAAGCCAAGGCGCACATCCAGCTCTTCCACCAGTACTTCTTCACCTTGCCTCCCGATGACGACTACATCAAGTGGTCGCTTGGTAAGGCTCTCTACATGGCGGACGGAACGGCCATGAAGCAGAAACAGGCGATGGAAGAGAACGGCTTTTATTCCGACATCATATCCAGCAGTGCTGTTTGTACCATCAAATGTGACTCCATCCAGTTCAACGAGCACGAGAGAAAGTTCAAGTACTTCGGCACGCAGCTCATCAAGCGCCGCAGCCGTGATCTCAACCGCTCTATCATCACTGTTGGCGAGATTGAGAACGTGCCGAGGACACAGAACAACCCTCATGGACTGCTCATCACGAACTGGCGCACGCTCGAAAACAAGGACTTAGATTATTAGACCCTCCCTGACCTCCCTAAGAGGGAGGGGGAAAGCCCTCAGACAAATACAATTTATATGAAGATACTCAATCGAACCAAGGCCATGAAGGATGCCCACATCGCCCAGGGCATCCGCAGCTTCCTGTCGCACTTCAAAATCAGGGAGCGCATTGACCGAATGAACCTGTGGGCGGAGAAACATAAGAAGCGTACCGTTGCCATCACCATCGGTGTTCTCACTCTGTCACTCATTCTTGGCAGCTGGCTGACATTCAGCTCAGACAGCAAGGAACCTGATCTCTTCGGTGGCATGACGGACGTAAGGCCCGACTTTGAGGGCATGAGACGCATACAGCGGCTGAAGAGCCTGCAAGTGGAACAGACCACCGACCTGACCCACCGGGGCCAGCGGCTCAAGCACGACCTCGACTCCCTCATAGCCATCCCGGTGAAGAGCCATAAGGATTCCGTGGACATCATGGTCAAGTACCGCCAACTGGAGATTGTGGTGGACTACCTTGACAACAAGCATCCGAACAAGAACAACTAAAACACAGAACTATGAACCTAAGTCTGAAGAAACTCAAGAAGGTGAACTTCCGGAAGCCCAAGTACATCTTTCCACCTGTAATCATACTGCCCCTGCTCGGAGTCATCTACTATCTCATGGCAATGTTCGATGGCAAGGGAAAGACTGAGGCTGGAGGCGTGGTCACCGATTCCATCAACATGACCCTTCCCGATGCCCGTGGCGCTCAGATGGAGGGCAAGATGGCTGCCATGAACAAACGGTTCAGCGAGGGCGGTGCCTTTACTGCCATCGGTGCTTTGGGTGACGAGGTGGAAGAGAAGGACACCACGACAAGCGGCTACAACGCAAGCGAATGGAGTAAGATTGAAGCAGAGAATGCAGCCCGTGAGCGTGAGCGCAAGGCACAGGAAGAACTGCTCAAGAGCCAGCAGGAGAACATGCGACGCATCAACGGCTACACCGGCTATAGCGGACGTTCCCAGCAGGACGATCTCAACGACTATGCCCGTGAGCTGGAACGTATACAGAACCAGAGCATGGAGCGGCAGCGTAAGTACGTGGCCGAGCAGGAACGCCGTGACAAGGCTGAGGAAGCCGAGGAGAGGCAGCGCCAGCAGGAGATGATTGATGCGCTAACAGGCAACACACGCAGGAAATCGAACAAGAAGGAAGAGAAGGCCGAGGTTGTGGAGAAAGTCAAGGAGGACAACTCCGAGCGGTTCAATACCGTCGCCACATCTGAAACTGTCGATGCTCCGCTTATCCGTGCGATGATAGACCGAACCACCAAGGCACGTGAGGGCACGAGACTTCGCTTCAAGCTTCTTGATGACGTGACCGTGAAGGGCATCCGTCTGAAGAAAGGCTCTTATCTCTATGGTGTGGTGAGCGGCTTCGGCCAGCAGCGCGTGAAAGCCAACATCACAAGTATCCTTGTCGGCGGCAAGTTCATCAAGGTAAATCTCAGTGTCTATGACAACGACGGCATGGAGGGTTTCTATGTTCCCGAGTCCACCTTCCGCGAGATGGTGAAGGATGCGGGCAGTGCCGTGGCTGGCCAGCAGTTGCAGTTCGATACTGGCTCTTCGTCTGGCATATCTCCGGAAATCATCGCCCTGCAAGCCCTGCAGAACATGTATCAGAGTGCCAGCTCCGCCGTGTCGAACAACATCCGCAAGAACAAGGCGCGCATCAAGTACAACACTATTGTTTATCTCGTCAACACACAACAAGAATAGAACCTAACAACATCAAGCAACATGAAGAAGAAACTTATCCTTTTCGCTCTGTCTGTCTTTTCCCTCTTGTCCGTCCATGCGGAGAGCAGCACGGGAGGCATCCAAGAAGCCAATGCCAAGGGCGACACTGTCCGCATCCGTTACATCCACAAGTTCACGTCTGATGATGAGCGCATCTTCGAGAGCAATCTCGGCAAGCCCACCGTTTTCGTCAATGACCAGGTGACCACGCACATCATCATGCCGGAGAATATCAAGCTCGTGGACATCTCCACCGACAAGCTCGTCGGCAACCAGTGCGCTGACAACATCGTGCGTCTCAAGCCCAAGTCCGTGCTGATGGACGGAGAACTCGGTGGTACTGTGACCATCATCGGCGAGCGGCACATCGCCCAACTCAACGTCATCTACACCATGGGGCCGAAGAAAGCCAACTCCGTCTATACCGTCACCCGTGAGGTTATGCGTGACTACACCCATCCTGAGGTAAGTATGACGCAAGGCGACATGGCACGTCTCTGCTGGTCCATCTACACAAGCCGCCGGAAGTTCTACAACCTCCATTCCAAGCAGTATGGCATCCGTGCGCAGGTGAACAACATCTATACGGTCGGCGATTACTTCTTCATCGACTTCTCCTTGGAGAACAAGAGTAATATCAAATACGACATTGCCGAGATACGCGTCAAGCTAACGGACAAGAAAGAAGTGAAGGCCACGAACTCGCAGACCATCGAGCTCACGCCGGTGTATATGGTCAACCATGCCGACCACTTCACAAAATCCTACCGCAACGTCATCGTCCTCAAGAAGCTCACTTTCCCCGAAGAGAAGAAGCTGCGCCTTGAAATCACAGAGGACCAAATAAGCGGTCGTGTCAGTTATCTCGACATCAACTACCGTGACATCCTCAATGCAGATGGCTTCGCGCCTGAGCTGTTGAGCAATCTACACTGAGACTTCTTACAAAAAGGTATGTATGATTGAACGAACTCTCATAGTCTGTGAGAATCACTATAAGATGTCCTTTGCACCAGAACGACCATGCCGTGCCTCAAGAAGCGTCTGACATCAGTCCGTGCACAGACCATGAGATAGGCACCGCCGAAGGTAGCAAAGACGGGAAAGAGACTCACATCTCCCGGAATGGCAAATGGCAACAGACTGGTGGCTGCCAAAGGAGGCATGATGACATGAGTGACACGCATCACAGAGAAAGCAAGTGCCCATGTCAGCGGCATGACAATAGCCAGGGGCAGAGCCATGCTATCCATAAGTACCATCCGCCCCACGATGCCACAGCAGGATACAAGAAACAAGGTGGCGAGGACACGGCGCGGATGCCGATGTTTTTTGTCGCCAGGCTGGCAGAGGGTGATGAAGATAACAAGCAACGGGGGTGCGATAAGGGCTCCTTGATGTAGAAACTCGGCAAACAGCATCAGTGGCAGAATGGCTGCGCCTATCAGCGTCCACTGACGTACCTGTACGGAAGTGATACCTCCAAGTCTTGGAATTTGTGGGGATGCCATGTCCTGGCACGAACTCCGGCTGATTCCTGCCGAGAGCAACACAATGAATGAAGACATCAGCAGGACACTCACCGGATAGGTCCACGACGTGATATGCAACACCACTGGCAGCAGACATGTAGCCAAGGTCGGAAAGAGAGTGGCATGGGCAAAGAGAAGGAGCATGGCGGTGAGAAGGAATCCGATTGTGAATGCGATGACGGGGTAACCTGCCAACCATATGGCGAGACCTGTTCCCGTTAAGGCTGCTACAGTCAGGAATCCCGGTATCTGCCACGCGACTACCTTCCATGGCCGACGGTCCATGACCAACAGGCCTGTGGCCAAAGCTGCTGCAGGAGGATAAATGGCCGACCTGTCGTGCAGAAAATGGACCAACACGCCCATCAGTGCGAGGGTGGTCAGTACCAACAAACATCTTACAGCATACATACCATTCCTTGTAATGACGCCACAAATTGATTTCATTTGCCTTGATTTCCTTTTCTTGTGCAAAGTTACTCAAAATGAATGAATAACGTTAACTGTCGCCCTCAAAGATTGCCAGCCTTCTAATATCTAATACCTGAATTCTCATTTACTAACACTTAACCAATAATATCATCGTGGAAGAAACCCGTGAACAGCAACAGATGTACAACTTCTTCCGTTCGTGCATCTACCTTATTCTGATTGTTGAGATAGTGATGAACCTTCCCATCACCTCCGACAACCGCATGACCGCCTTCGTCCTTGAGCTCTTCCACCGCTTCAAGGTCTTCGACAGCGTCCTCTCCTGCAAGGTCATGGAGCTGATCTGCGTCGGTGTGACCTGCATCGGCACCAAGGCACGTAAGAGCCTGAAGTGGAACATGAAGACGATGGTCGTCTATCCGATGGTGGCCGGATGTACGATGACGCTGCTCTGCTTCGTCTTTCATAAAGGAGCATGGGACATCTATTTCTCCGGCTTCCCGTTGAACCGCTGCCTCTACGCTCTCTGCTCTGTCATCGGCATCATGCTTATCCACCAGAGCCTCGACGCTATTGCCAAATACTTCAACACAAAGATTGGTGATGATAAATGGAACTTCGAGAATGTAACATACATTGATTATCAAGTAGTTACATAACTTTTGTATCATTAGTTGATTAACTTTTGATTATTTGCTACCCTTGAAAGCACTCAAAAGAGGAGTAAAAAGGAAGGGAGCAGAACGGCAGGACTACCATGCAGCACGCTCCCTTTGGAAGGAGCTATAGGAGTACTCTGCAAAGATAGGGAATATTACGCAGACTGACAACTCTCTCGACTTCTTTTTGCGATGTAATCTTCAAGAGGGGAATACCCCCCAAAAGCAGGAAACGAAAACACAGTATTCACTCCCCATCTGAATTTTTTAATTTTCATTTTCCTCTATGTCACAAAAAATATAGTTGAAGTTTACGTGTTTACAGTTTACAAGTATTAAAGTATTGTTTATTAATGGTTTAACCTAATATTCGTGTAAACTTCATCTTTAGCCTAACATAGATGGCAGGCAAAGGGGTATCTGTCACGGACACCCCTTGTATGCTTTTTGTATGTTCGAGTTTACAAGTTTACAATTTACATGGTCTAAATTGCTGATTACCAATTATATAACCTAAATATGGTGTAAACTTCACCTAAATGGGCTTTTCATCTGCCATAAAACTTTTTACAGAAAAACGGCTGTTTTCCTTAATACTAATTGCGTGAATTTACGTATTTACGTAATTTTGCGACAGAGTTTAATTAAAAATATTACAATATGGAAAAAACAATTTTCGGCTATCCATCTGAGTTTTTGGAAACCCTCACAACGGACGAGATGAACAAGGTGCTCACTGCCAAACATATCCTTCAGGAAATGGAGCAGAAGTTAGATGCTTGGGCGCAGAAAAATGGTGGCTACAACCCTCAGACCACAGCGTATATTAACGAGATAGCAGCACGTCAGGAACAGCAGAGAAAGGACGCTGAGGCACTTAGAGCCTCGTTTAAGTAAGGACATTTTTGGTATAAATCCTATAGGTGCTGAGATTCCGCCCACCATAGCGGCAGCACCACTTTTCCCAATAAATAAGAGAGCCAGTAATGGTATTTCCATTTTGGGTTTAATGTCGAGAGGGCGGGCGAAAGGAGAACCCAAGTAGCCCGCCAATTTAGAATAAGAATTAAGGATATGAGTATATTAGTCAACGGAAAGCCTTGGGATGGCTCAGCAGTCATTTCCCTCGGCGACATACAGAAGAAACAGAAAGAAGCCGAGATAGCACGGCAGAAGGCGCAGCTGTCAGAGGATAGGGGCGCAGTGTACACTAACACTTTGAAGGCGTTTAATCGCAACATGAACACGATAAACGGCTCGTATATTGGTGCTGACCCAATGAGGGTAATTAGTGTAATTCGGGACGACAAAGATAATATTGTCGTTAAGCTATCTAATCGAACACCCGACAACGTCACGGATGCCGACAAATTCAGCATCAGCGCAAGCACGACCACCATCCTGAAGTCCATTGAAGCTAACGAAGATGGAGAGACAACACTCACATATCGCTTGGCAGCTGAGCCTTCACCAATAGAGCAAAAGTAAGGAGGCGGATATGATAGCCAGACGAGAGCGGAAAAGAGAAAGTGAAAAAGATACCCTAAGTCTTAGGGTTACTTACACCCTCAGCGATATTAGGAATTGCATCAGCGCAATATCAAAGGACTATAACGCATTAGGACTTCATGTGGTAATTACTGCTGACCTCACAAAGATGGTGGGCGTTTACTTGTTTGGGTTTCTTTGTGTTGAGGCTCAGAGGAGATTTGCACAATGGGCTATCAATAAGGCGGTAGCTCATGGACTTCTCACTCAGGTAGACGACAAAACACTAAAATTTAGTGTGTAAAATATTTTTATTGTCTCTATATAACACGATACTTCTAAGTTTGCATAGGGGAGCCAGTACGAGAGTATAGGTCTCCCCATTATTTATTGTCATAGAACACATTATTTGTATAATGTATTTACGTAAAAATTACGGGTTTATTTGTTGGATAAAAATACTTGTTTGTTTGCTTGCTTGTTTGTTTATCTTATTAGAAATCAGCGTGTTACGATTAAAAAATTCAAGAAAAAGTTTGGAAGTTTGAGTTAAACAAACTATCTTTGCAAATGTAATAATTCG
>Ga0256404_1009517_pt1 | contig 13875 bp, 14 predicted proteins | sample RumenRJG_01DNA_FD_185990 | JGI IMG/M metagenome (GOLD analysis project Ga0256404, IMG submission 185990) | Bovine rumen microbial communities from Lethbridge, Alberta, Canada - RJG_01 | ecosystem: Host-associated > Mammals > Digestive system > Stomach > Rumen | place: Canada: Alberta | collected...
CGATATTTACATACCGCTTATTAAACATGTTTAAAATTCATAAAAATAATTTTAAAAATTTTTTTAAAACTCTTGACTTTAGTTAGCAAGTTTCCTTTGTAAAAAGGATGTTTACATTATACTTTGTTTTTCCTCAAAAAACAAGCGAACATTTAATATTTTTACTTATTTTTCCAATTTTATTGAATTAAATAAATATAAAGCCACTTGATTTTGTTGCTCTACTGGCGATTCCATTAGTTTAGCCTCTGCAAACATTACAGTAAAATATTTAGCCATATTTATATTTGTAGTTCTATATTCTTCATCTATGCTTTTTAGCATATTATCAAATTTCTTATAATTTTCTTTTGTATTGAATTTTAGTCCAAACCATTTGTCTTGGCTCAAAACAAATTACAAGTCTTAATTTATAAAATAAAAAGAAATTCGAATTTTTTTTAAGTTCGAATTTCATGTCATTGGAGCTAACACCGGGAATCGAACCCGGGACCTCATCCTTACCAAGGATGCACTCTACCGACTGAGCTATGATAGCAAATTTTTTGAATGTCTATTTTCTAGACATTCATTTGTAATTTTATAATTCATTTGCAATATTTTTTATTGCCTTTTTTCTTATTCTTTGTATAGCATTATCTACTGATTTTACAGGTGCTTCAAGCTTTTGTGCAATTTGATTGTAGCTTTCCCCCTGCATATATCTATTTAATACTTGTTTTTCAAAATCACTTAATGTTTTATCAATAGCTTTTTCTACCGTTTTATAGTATTCTTTTTTTGTAATAGTTTCTAATGGGTCTTCCATTCTATGTGCATCAAATATATCAAGTAAATTAGTTTCTTCGTCATTTTCATAGGCTGCAGTATTTAGTGATAAATACGAGTTAAGAGGCATGTGTTTTTGGCGATTTGAAGTTTTAATTGCTGTTATTAGTTGTCTTTCAATACATAAATTTGCAAAAGTCTTGAAAGAATTTTGCTTATCAGGATTATAGCATTTTACAGCCTTAAAAAGCCCTATTAACCCCTCTTGAACAATATCCTCTCTTTCTGCGCCAACCATAAAAAACTTATTTACTTTTATATTAACTAATTCTTTATATTTGTTTATTAAAAATTCTAAAGCAAGTTTGTCCCCCGACTTAATTACATTAATTAAATCCTCGTCGCTCATGTCTTTATAATTGTTTGTGGCTCTAAAGTATACACTGCTTTCTTTCATATTGTATATTGCTTCCTCCAAAATTAATTTGCTTTTGCTTAGCCCTATTATATTCTAGATTTCTTAATAATGTCAATACTATTTTTACTTTTTATTATATAAATTCTTCCCATACCAAATTTGCAAAGTCTAATCCTTTACTTGTAAGTTTTATTTGATTTAAATCTATTTCTAGCAATCCTTCTTTTACTAGTTTTTCTAATTCTTTATGAAATAAATAAATAGGATTTTGTACAAATTTGTTTTTAAAATCCTGAATATTAACTCCTTCTATCATTCTAAGTCCAAGTAGCATATATTCTTTCTGCTTTTCTTCATCTCTCTGTATTTCTTGTATAGTTCTGTTTTCTTCTATTCTATCTTCATTAATATTTTTACAATATTTTTCTATTTGATTCAAATTATTATACCTTTTATTCTTATAATATGAATGTGCTGCAACTCCAAAGCCTAAATATTCTTTTTGTTTCCAACAATTCGTATTATGTCTTGAAAGAAATCCATTTTTTGCATAATTTGATATTTCATAATGAAGATATCCATTTTCTTCTAAAATTCTTTTTGTTTCCCAATACATCTTTCTTTCTAGCTCATCAGAAGGCAGTTTTAAAGTTTTTTTACTTATCATCTCTTCTAATGGAGTATTTTCTTCTAATATTAAAGAATATAATGAAATATGTTCTGGGTTAAGATTTATTACTTTCCTTATGCTTTCTTCTAAATCCTCTATTTTCTGATTTGGAAGACCTAGCATTAAATCTACATTTATATTTTTAAATCCTACTTTTCTTGCAAAACTATAGCAACTTAGAAAATCTTCATAAGTATGAATTCTTCCAATTTGTTTTAAAAGCTCATTTTTTGTACTTTGAAGTCCTATGCTTATCCTATTAACTCCGCATCTTTTATATATTTGTAGTTTTTCCTCTGTAACTGTTCCAGGATTTACTTCAATTGTAATTTCAGCATTTTTATCAACATTATAATTTTTCATTACTGTTTCTATTATTTGATTTATAAAATTTGCATTAATAGAAGAAGGTGTTCCACCTCCTATATATATAGTTGTAATGTAATCTTTATTGTCTAATTTATTAGATTGCATTTTTATTTCTTTTATTAAAGCATTTACATATTCTTCTATTTTATCATCTCTATTTGCGTAGGATATAAAATCACAATAATAACATTTTTTTATGCAAAATGGAATATGTACGTAAATTCCAAGTTCATTCATTCTTTATCCCCTTAATCTTTATCTTGTTGCCACATTTCGATCTGCTTTAGTCTATGGTTTACTCCTGATTTTCCAATTGGATCTTTTAACATTTGTCCAAGTTCTATAAGTGATGCATCTGGATTTTCAAGTCTTAACGTTGCTATTTCTTTTAAAGTATCAGGCATGTTGTCAAATTTACCTTCATTTTGTATCTTTTTAATAATTTCTATTTGCCTTACTGCAGCTTGAACAGTTTTATTTAAATTTGCAGTTTCGCAATTTACTTTTCTATTTACATTATTTTTTACATCTCTTATAACTCTTATTTCTTCAAATTTTAACACTGCAGAATTAGCTCCAATAAAGGCTAAAAACTTTGAAATTTCTTCTCCATCCTTTATATAAAGAGAATATCCATTTTTTCTTTTTAACTCTTTCATATTTATGCTCATTTTTTTTAGAACACTAGCTATGCATGTAGCATTACTTTCAGTGCTTAAAATAATTTCTAAATGATATTTGTTTTCAGGGTTATTTACACTTCCGCTTCCCAAAAACACTCCTCTTATTAAAGATTTTATAGCTTGTTCCTCTTGTTCATTCATTTTATCTATTCTTTCTAAAAATTTTTGGTATTCACTTGAAAGTTCAATATCATTTTCTTTATATGTTATTTCTTCTATATTTTCTATTCTAGGAAGAATAATTTTAAACGTTTTTCCTTTTACTTCAATTTTAAAGTCTAAGATATTTAAGTTAGATATTAATTTACTAAATCGATTTATATTATATTCGTTAACTGTTGAATAAAAAATATTTTTCTTATCACATACTGTGTTGTTACTAATTAAATAACCTATTAGCTCGTATTTAACTAACTCTTTATTATTTAAATTTGATATTTTACTTAAATCTTCCTTCATTTTTGATGAAAAAGACATCTACTAATTCCTCCTATTTTTTGCAAATTATTACTCTATCATTTCCGACATAAATCTTTATTCGTTTGAAATTTTGAAAAAATGTTCATTCCCTGTAACAAATTGATAATCGAATCTTTTTGATTATATCCAATCTCCATACATAAATATCCATCATCTTTTAAATACTTTGGTGCTTCTTCTATAAGAATTTTATAAAATTTAAGTCCATCTTTTCCTCCATCTAATGCAAGATATGGCTCATTTTTTACTTGACTTGACAACGTTTCTATTGTGTTTGTTTCAATATATGGTGGATTTGAAACTATTATATCATATTTTTCTTTAATGTTTTCAAACATATTAGATTTTATTATTTCTATATTTTCCATTACATTATTATTCCTTGCATTTTTTTTTGCAATTTCTAATGCTCTTTGGCTTACATCACTTAATGTGATTTTCACATTTTTTAAATTTTTAGCTAGTGAAATTCCTATACATCCGCTTCCTGTACATATATCTAATATTTGTTTTGCATTATTATCTTTTGCTATTTTTAAAACCTCTTCTACTAAAATTTCTGTATCTGGCTGTGGAATTAATACATTCTCATCTACATAAAAATCTAAAGAATAAAACTCTTGATTGTTTGTTATATATTGAAGTGGAATCCCTTCAATTATTTTATTTATTAATTGTTTATATTGTTCTATAATGCCTTCATCAATAGTATTTCCCTGTATTAGTACAAACTTATTTCTATCACATTTTAATACAAACTGCAATAAGACTCTGGCAATTATACCAGCGTCTTCAATATTGTTTTCTATTAGTTTTTTTCTTGCTTCATTTAGTACTTCTTCTATTTTCATACTAGCTTCCTACTATATAAAAAATCCCCACCTTAGCCGTATAAAAGAGAGAAATTTTTAATACCTGTTTGCACAGGTGGGTGTCTTGTTGAAAGCTACTGGGCTTCTTACTACTTTATAGTAAGTGCAAGCTTGCACGCCACTTTCAAAGGCGGACTCCCTTATAAAAATTGTTGGTAATAAAATTCCTGTCTACACGTACCACGCAGGGAAAATTTATAACTTATTTAATTGTTATAATAATAATAGCACATTACTTTTATATTTTCAATAGTAATTATTTCTAAAATTTGTTATAATTTATTTTATTTTCTATTATTATCTCTTTTTTTCTTGATTTTACTCTATGAAATTTCATTTTTTAATATTTGCATATTTTTTATTTTTATGCTACATTTATTTTTATAGGGAATGAGAATAATAATTTATTAAATTACAATATCTCTTTTTAGTTCATTATCTTTTATAATTCCTATTCCTATATATTTCCCTGAATAAATGTTATAAATACCATCTTTATTTGCATCATTAATTAACATTCCATTCAAGAACTTGTCTAGCTGTTTACTATCTAAATTTATAGATGGCAAATCTTTAAAAAACTCTTCCATTTGTATTATTTTTCTTTCTGCTTTTTCTTTATTGTTTTCTAGCTCTTCTATTGTAATCGCCTCATTTATATTAAATCTTCCTACTTTTGTTCTATTTAGCTCCTTCATATAGCCATATGTTCCAAGTTTTTTTGCTATATCTTCGCATAAACTTCTAATATATGTACCTTTTGAACATGAAACTTTAAATTTAATTATATTTTCTTGTTCAAGAATTCCTTGTAGTTCTATATTATATATCTCGATATTTCTAGGTTTAACTTCAATAGTTTGTCCTTTTCTTGCATATTCATATAGTTTTTTTCCATTTACTTTAATTGCTGAATACATTGGTGGAATCTGTTCTTGTTTTCCTATAAAAGAATCCAAAATATTATTTATGTTAGACTCTATGTTATCCCAAACTACTTCTTTTTTATCTATTACTTCTCCTTCTTCATCAGCTGTTGTTGTTTTTATTCCAAGTTTTAAAGTTACTTCATATTCTTTATCATGCTTTATTAAATATTTAGAAAGTTTTGTTCCCTCATTTAATAAAAGTGGTAATACACCTGTTGCATTAGGGTCTAATGTTCCTGTATGTCCCACTTTTTTAACATTTAATATTTTTTTTACTTTTGCTACAACATCATGTGAAGTAAAGCCTTTTGGCTTATTAATTATTAAAATTCCATTTAACCCTTCCATTTTATTTTCTCCAATTAATAGAATACAATATTATTTATATGTACATTTTAACTTGATTAATAATTTTTTCTTTAGCTTGCTCTAAACCTTGTGCAATATGGCAACCTGCAGCATGTATATGTCCTCCGCCACCAAATATTAAACACACATCTGATACATTTACATAGCTATTTGAGCGAAGAGATACTTTAAATCCTTTATCATTTTCTCTTAAGAATATAGATACTTCAACACCTTCAACAGCTCGTCCTTCATCAACTATTCCTTCAGTATCTCCGCTTTCTGCATTAACCTCTTCTTCATCTTTTTTTGTTACATAAGTAAATGCAATTTTTTCCTCTTCAAAAAACTCCATTCTTTCAATTGCTCTTTTTCTAAGTTCAAAACTAGCTTTAGATTTTGTGTTCATTACTCTTTTATATATATCATATATATTAATTCCTTTTTTTAGAAGTTCTGCAGCAAACTCAAATGTTTCTGGTGTTGTGCTTTGATATTGAAATCCACCTGTATCTGTAATTATACCTGTTAATAAACATGTTCCTATTTCTTTATCTATATCAACACCAAAATATTCAATTATATGTATTAATACCTGTGCACAAGCTGGTGCATCAGGATTTACGAAATTCAAATCTCCAAACATTGTATTTGTTCCATGATGATCTATTGAAATTTTAACTTTTGCTGTTTCAAAATATTCATTCCATCCTGCTATTCTTTTTAGCTCTGCAGCATCTACTGATAATGCTAAATCATATTGTTTATTGCTACTTTCTGTTTTTATTTCATTTGCAGATGGCAAAAAATTATATATTCTTGGAAGTTCTGGAATTATAACATCTGGATTTTTCCCCATCTTTTTAAGAGCACTATACATAGCCAAACTACTTCCTATTGCATCTCCATCTGGATTTTCGTGTGTTAGTATGGCTATTGTATTTGCTTTTTTTATTTCTTCTAATATGTTATCTAAAGTCATTTATTTTTCTCCTTCATTTAAATCTTTTAAAATAGAATCTATTTTCATTCCATATTCAATAGAATCATCTTTTTCAAAGACTAGTTCTGGTGTTATTCTTAAGTTTATTCTTTTGGCAATAAGCATGCGAATATAACCTGCAGATTGCTTTAATGCTTCAATTGTCTTTTCTTCATTTTTTGAATTTAATAAACTAACATAAACCTTTGCATACTTTAAATCTGGTGTTATTTTAACTTTAGTTACACTTATTAGCCCTGTTGCCTCTGGATTTTTAAGTTCAAAAGAAATTATTTGACTAATTTCTTTTTTTAGCTCTTCGTTTATTCTGTTTAATCTAGTTTCATTTTTTGGCATAAACTTCTGCCTCCTTTTATAAACTTAAATAAAATTATCTTTCATCTTGTTCTTTATTTTCATTCCACATTTTTCTGAATTCTGAAGATCTTAGAATATTCTTCATTGAATCTCCAGAAATTCCTCTTACATTTGTTTTTTTCTTTATATTGTCTTGTACTATTTTTTTATTATTTTGTTTTCTTTTGTTTCTTGCTTTTTTATCCCTTAAATCTAATTTATTTTCTAGTTCTTTAGATTTTACTCTTAGTCTTGCTAAAAAAGCTTTTCTTCCTGTATCAATTTGATTTGCTTTTTCTTCCATATTTACAATTGCTTTAATCATTTTGTCCTTTCTCTCTTCTTCTTTTTCAATTGCATCTTTTATTTGTACATACATATCTGCTCTGCTCATATTTTCCACATCCTTTTTTTATATTTTAGTAAGTATTGTTAAATTTCGAAGCTTATTTATTTAACAGTTTTAACGTTTGACTTCTTCCATAACAAACACTTCAATAATATCTCCTTCTTTTAAGTCATTATAATTTTCAATTTGCATACCACATTCATATCCTTTTGCTACTTCTTTTACGTCATCTTTGAAACGTTTTAGAGATACTAATTTACCTTCGTGGATAACAACATCTTCACGTATTACTCTTACTCCTGCATTTCTTTCTATTTTGCCATCTAATACATAAGCTCCTGCAATTGTTCCAACATTTGAAACTTTGAATGTTTGTCTTACTTCTACATTTCCAATTACTTTTTCTTCATAAATTGGATCAAGCATTCCTTTCATCGCAGCTTTAACATCATCAATTGCTTGGTAAATTACAGAATATTGTTTAATTTCAACTTCATTCTTTTCAGCTTCTTGTTTTGCAGTTGCAACTGGTCTTACATTAAATGCAATAATAATAGCATTTGAAACTTTTGCTAAAGTAACATCAGATTCTGTAACTGCTCCTGCTGCTGAATGTATAACTCTAACTCTAACTTCTTCATCAGACAATTTTTCTAGAGATTGTTTTAATGCTTCTGCTGAGCCTTGTACATCTGCTTTTACTATAATATTTAGTTGTTTTAATTTTCCTTCTTCCATTTGGCTAAATAAGTTGTCTAGAGTTACTGGAGACATTTGATTTATTGATTTTTCCCTTTGAGCACGTTTTCTTCTTTCTATTAAGTGTTTAGCCATTTTTTCATCTTTTACTTCATAGAAAATATCTCCTGATTCTGGAACTTCTGTTAATCCCATAATTTCAACTGGTGTTGATGGTCCGGCTTTTTTTACTTTTTGACCTTTATCATTTTTCATTGCTCTTATTCTACCAATTGAAGAACCTACAACTATTGTATCTCCAACATCTAAAGTTCCTCTTTGTACTAGAATTGATGCAATAGGTCCTTTTGATTTGTCAAGGCGTGCTTCAATAACAGCACCTTTAGCTTGTTTATTAGGATTTGCTTTTAGCTCTAATACATCAGCCTCAAGTAATACCATTTCAAGAAGTTCATCTATGTTCATGTTCTTTTTAGCAGAAATTGGAACATAAATTGTATCTCCACCCCATTCTTCTGGTACTAATTCATAGTTCATTAACTCTTGTTTTACTTTATCTATATTTGCTTCTGGTAAATCTATTTTATTTATAGCAACAATAATTGGAATACCTGCAGCTTTAGCATGATTTATTGCTTCGATAGTTTGTGGCATAACACCATCATTTGCAGCAACAACTAATATTGCTATATCTGTTATTTGTGCTCCTCTAGCACGCATGCTTGTAAATGCTTCATGTCCTGGTGTATCTAGGAAAGTAATATCTCTTCCATTAATGTTTACCATATATGCACCAATTGCTTGTGTAATTCCTCCTGCTTCTCCTTCTATTACGTTTGTTTTACGAATTGCATCAAGAAGTGATGTTTTACCATGGTCAACGTGCCCCATAACAACTACTACTGGTGGTCTTGCTTGTAATTCCTCTATCTTATCTTCAGACTCATCAAATAAAATATCTTCTTCTTTTACTTCAACCTTTTTCTTTGCAGTAACACCAAATTCTTCTGCAACTAAAAATGCTGTATCAAAATCAACATTGTTATTTATTGTTGCCATAACACCAAAGTTAAATAATGTTTTTATAACTTCAGCAGATGTTTTCTTAAGCTCTTGAGCCAAATCTTTTACAGTAATAGATTCAGGAATGGTTATTTCTGTTAGCTTAAATATTTTTTGGTTACTTTCTTTTTGTTCTTTATTTTGTTTTTTCTTATTTTTCTTTCCTCTTGAAGATGATAAATCATAGTAATCAAGCATTCCACCTTCTTGATCATCATACATATTAGAAAGTCTGTCTACTTGTTTTAGTCCCTTTAATTTACCACTATCAAATTCTTCACCATTAAATCTTGAACCTCTTTTATTTTTATTATTTGCTTTTTGATTTCTTTCTTCTTTTCTCTCAAATTTAGCTTTATCAATTGCTTTATTTGAAAAATCTCTTTGATTTTCCTTCTCTACTACATCTGATTCCATTATGTTTTTAATGTTTCTATCAATTCCTCTTTCATCAAGAGGTCTTCTGTTATTAAATCTATTTTGACCATTATTATTACGATTTTGACCTTGTCTAAATCCATTGTCTCTATTTTGTCCATTTCTATCTCTGTTTTGGAAATTTGGTCTGTTTTGATTGTTATAATTTTGATTATTACGATTTTGATTATTTCTATTTTGGAAGTTATTTCTATTTTGAAAATTATCCCTATTTGCAAAATTTCTATTTTCGTATCTATTATTACCATTATTGTTTTGTTTATTATTATTTTCAAAATTTCTTTCTTCTTTTTTTACTTCTATTTCTTTTGTCTTTATTTCTTGTTCTTTATTTTGTTTTTCTTCAACCTTCTCAGGTTCTTTTTTTAAGGCTTCCTTCTTTTCTTCTTTTTTATCTTCTTTTTTTCCAAGGCCAAATAGCTCACTTACAGTCATTGGTTTATTAGGTTTGTTTCTATAAACAATATTATAATCATTGTTTTTATTTCTTTCTACAAAACCCATATGTTTATTTTTTTGTTCTCTTTGTTTTCTTTCTTCTTTTTTCTTATCTTCTTCATCTGTAATAATTACTTCTCTTCTAATTATAACAGGTGCAACTTTCTTTTCATCTTTTTCTTTCTTATTTGTTTTTTCTTTTGATTCTACTTTTTCTCTCTGTTTTTTTACTTGTTCTTTCTTTACTTCTTTTTCTTCTGATTTTTTATTTTCATTATTTTTTGAAAAAGCCTTTTTTATTTCTTCTTCTTTTTTTTCTTCTACACCACTTAAATGTGATTTTACCTCATAACCAAGCTCTTTTGCCTTTTCTACTACTTCTTTACTGGTTAAGCCTATTTGTTTTGCTATTTCATGTAATTTTATCTTACCCAATAATTTCACCCCCATCAATTCTTTTTATAATCTCTTTTGCAAAATTCTCATCTTTTACAACAATAATAGCTTTATTTGTTTGTCCTATACTTTTGCTTAAATCTTCTATACTTCCCATTATTCTAAATTTAACATTTAAACTTTTACACAAATTTTCAAAATTGCTTTTTGTTCTATCACTTGCATCTTTTGCAATAATTACTAATTTTGCCTTTTTCTTTTCTATTGTTTCTTTTGAACTTTCTGCTCCAAATGATATTTTGCCTGCTCTTCTTGCTAAACCGCAATAAACCATATATATTATTTTTCAAGTATTTCACCTCTTAAGTCGTTATAAATTTTACTATCAATTCCGTATATTAAATGTTCTTTCCAACCTTTTTGTTTTTATAGCTTTTTCTAAACATTCAATATTATTGCATATATAAGCTCCTCTGCCATTTGCCTTTCCCGTTTTATCTATAAAGACGCAATTATCAGCTGTTTTAACAATACGGATTAACTCGTTTTTTTGTTTTACCTGATTGCAACCTATACAAGTTCTCTCTGGCAATTTTTTCAAATTTCTCACACCTTTACTTTATTGTATTTTAAAGAATTCTGCTTTATTCTTAAGCTTGGTCTATTTTTATTCCTCTTCCTGTTCTATTTCCTCGCTATTTTCTTCTATTTCCTCTTCAGGTTTTGCATTTTGCATTTCTTCAAGCATTTGTCTAAATTGACTTTCGCTCTTTATATCTATTTTCCATGTAGTTAATTTTGCAGCTAATCTTGCATTTTGTCCAGCTTTTCCTATTGCCAAAGATAATTGATCATCTGGAACTATTACTTGTGCGAAATGCTCATCCTCTTTTATATCAACTGCCATAACCTTTGCAGGAAGCAAAGCTGATGAAATATAAATACTTGGATCTTCATTCCATTCAATTACATCAATTTTTTCTCCATTTAGTTCGTTTATTATATTTTGAATACGTATTCCCTTTTGCCCTACGCATGAACCAACTGGATCTATGTTTGGATTTTGTGAATAAACTGCAACTTTACATCTTTTACCTGGATCTCTTGAAACACTTTTAATTTCAATTAATCCTTCATAAATTTCGGGTATTTCAAGTTCAAATAGTTTTCTTACAAAATCATTATGTGCTCTTGATATCATTACTTGTGTACTTCCTTTTTGTCCTCTTTCCACTGCTATTACACAAGCTCTTATTTTATCATTTACATGATATTGCTCTGTTGGTATTTGCTCTTTTAATGTCATTATTCCTTCAAGTCTTCCAAGGTCAACTACAACAACTCCCCCATCAGCCTTTTGTACTATTCCTGATACTATTTCTCCAATTCTTTCATTGAACTCGTTATATAAGAACTCTCTTGATGCTTCTCTTATTTTTTGAATTATAACTTGTTTTGCTGTTCCTGCTGCAATTCTACCAAAATTTCTTGGCACTAGCTCTTTTTCATAAATACTTCCGACTTTAAGCTTTTTGTCTATTGTTTTTGCCTCTTCTAATGACATTTGAGTCTTTGGATTTTCTACTTCTTCTACAACTTCTTTTTGCATGTAAACATGGATTTCTCCTGTTTCTTTATCCATTGTTATTTTTACATTTTCGTCCTCACATTCAAAGTTCTTTTTATAAGCTGTAACTAAGGCCGTTTCAATAGATTCTAATAAATAATCTTTTTGTATTCCACTTTCTTTTTCTAATTGTTCCATTGCAATAATTAGTTCTGTGCTATTTATCGCTGGTTCATTTGTTTTCTTTTCTTTTTTCTTCATTTTTTCAATCATTCCTTTCTTTCTTGAGAATTGGGGACGGTTCCGTTTTCTCATTTTTCAATTTGAGAATTGGGTGAGAATTAGGGACGTTCCATTTTCTCATTTTTGAATTTACCAATTAAACTTTAGTTTCATTAGCGATATATTTTTTCTATCTATTTTTATATCTTTATCAAGATAAATATAGTCATTATCAAATTTTTCTAAAACACCAAATATTTCTTTTTGTTTTTCTAAAGGCTTAAATAGCTTTATTTCAATTTCTTTACCTATTGCATTTTTTAGATGTTTATCTTTTCTTAATACTCTTTCAACTCCAGGAGAAGAAACCTCTAAATAATACATTTCTTTTATGTAGTCAGCTGTATCTAGTATTGGATTTATTTCATTTGATACTTTTTCACAATCGTTTAGGTCTATACCATCTTCTTTGTCTATGAATATTCTTAGGAAATAATCTTTTCCTTCTTTTGCATACTGAACATCATAAAGTTCATACCCTAGCTCTTCAATTTTTTTTGAAAGCAAGTTTTCTACTTTATCTTCAATACTTGCCAAAGTTTTCCCTCCTTTTTTCATTATCTAATTTCAGGGGACATACTTTATTATTGGCTAAATATTTTTAGATAAAGTATTTTTTCCCCTTGTTTTTCTTGTTTTACAATATATTTAATATTTTTATTAATTTAGCATTAATTAAGAGCGGAATTTGTTTCCGCTCTTAACTCACTCTTTTTGTTTACATTAATAGTATACACTATTTTGGTAAAAATTACAAGTGTTTTTTGAAAAATTTTTGATTGTTATTATGTTTACTCTCGAGCTTGTTATTATTTTATTCTTTTTTGAATGTATCCTTAATAGCAATCCTAAAAGTATAACTGTATATTTTATTTAAAAAAAGGGAAAATAACATTATGTTAATATTTTGCTTGACAAAATGACTTATAAAAGTATATAATATTAATATAAAGATGAGAGAGGTCCTGCTTTAGTGGACGATTAAAGATGAGAGAGGTCCTGCTTTAGTGGACGATTAAAGATGAGAGAGGTCCTGCTTTAGTGGACGATTAAAGATGGGGGTTTTCTAATAGCAATATTAGGACCCCCCTTTTATGTATTAATATTCGGAGGAAATATATGAAAATAAAAAACGGACAATTAATGGTTTATCAAGTTGATAAAAACTATTTGAATTATCTAGCAAGCATTGATAGAAACGTAAGAAAAAAATATCAGAGAAAATATTATGGAATTATTATTACAAACAATAATATCGATTATTGTGTTCCATTTACAAGTCAGATAAAGAAAAGAAGTAGCAAGCTAACAGTAGATATTAAAGATGGCAAAAAGGTTATTGCACAATTAACACTAAATAATATGATCCCTGTTAAGACATCTGTAGTAAAATTAGTTGATATATCGAATGAAAAAGATAAAGATTATTTAAACAAAGAATTAAGGTATCTAAGACATAATCAAATTAAAACTTCTATAATCAGTAAAGCTGAAAATATATTTAAAGTATTAGAAAATAAAGAACATGTAGATTACAGTTTTTTTAGAATATTATGCGGTGATTTCACTATGCTTGAAGAAGAATGTGATAAGTGGAATAAATAATTGCTATTTTCTTTAAATTATGTTAAACTTTTATACAAATAAAGGAGTGTTTTGTATGGCATTTGATGGAATTGTTTTAAAACAAATAATTGCAGAGCTTAATTCTTGCCTTTTAGGTGGAAAAATAAATAAAGTATTTGAGCCAAATAATAATGAGATTATA
>Ga0256404_1009518_pt1 | contig 13873 bp, 10 predicted proteins | sample RumenRJG_01DNA_FD_185990 | JGI IMG/M metagenome (GOLD analysis project Ga0256404, IMG submission 185990) | Bovine rumen microbial communities from Lethbridge, Alberta, Canada - RJG_01 | ecosystem: Host-associated > Mammals > Digestive system > Stomach > Rumen | place: Canada: Alberta | collected...
CCTTTCTGAACACTCTCAGGATGACCTTCGACATAGAATCCGGCCAGAATAAAACCAGTTATGAATGTGGCATCACCGTCAATCCGCAGGGTTTGATTTCAAACAAGAGAATGGCGGAGGGCTATCTCGAGAAGAACAGCGTGGCATTCATATCGTCGGATCTGGCAGCCGGCAACCCTGCCAACGACTTGGTTGAGCTGGCAAAGCGCAAAAGAAAAGACATCGTGACAGAGCGCCTTCAGCATTTCGACAGCCGCATAACCACATTGGAAATACTGAACAACGTGGCCTACGTCGGATTGGAGGGTATAGACCAGTTGCTGATGGTCAATATGCAAGGCGACGGCCTGCGCCGCTACCTGAATATCGTCGCAGCCTCAGCCAACCCGATGAACAACATTCTGTTGGTAGACGAAATTGAGAACGGCCTCCATTATTCTGCTTATAAGAAACTCTGGGAAGCCATCTTTGCACTTGCAGTAAGAACCAACAAACAGATATTCGTCACCACCCACAGCAAAGAGACTCTACTGAAACTCAACGAAATGCTGGAAGAACACCCGGAATATCAGAACGAGATGGCCCTATACACTCTTGAGCAGACCAAACTCAAGGGGCACCAAGCCTACCGCCTTCCCTACGAGGGTCTTGCGGAAGCTTGTAAAAACAATGTCGAAATCAGAAGCGTTGCCCTATGAGCGAGAGACTGTTCACATTATACGTCGAGGGCATTGCTGACAAGGTGTTTTTCAAGCAGTATCTTCAGCATTGCTTGGGGATTGTCGTCCCCGAGGAACAAATTGTCATCCTTGAAGGATGGACAAATATCAAGGGCATCGCTGCTTTACGGCGTATGCACAGTACCACCGACAATGGCGGCGTGAACATTGCCATCCTGGATGCCGATGAAGATATTGATGCACGCCGTAAAGACATCCTGAACTGGAAACAGGAACACGCCGTTGAGTTTGAACTCTTCCTCCTGCCCAATAATCGAGATGCCGGCACGTTGGAAGACCTGTTGGAAAACATCATTAATCCGAACAATCGCCCCATCTTCGACTGCTGGGAGCATTATGAGCAAGAGTTGGTGCAGATAGATATCCCAGGCCGCACACCACCGCCCCTTACAACACCCGCCAAGAAAACCAAGATATATGGTTACCTTGAAGCCCTGTTGGGAGAAACGAAGAGTCAAAAAGAGTTGATAAAAGAAGCAAACCGCAACTACGAGAACGCCCAGCACTGGAATCTGGATGCAGAATATTTGGAACCGCTGAAATCATATATTTCCAACAACCTTTCAATTTGATATTATGAAAGTCAATACCAAACAGGCCATTAAGCTGTTTTTTCAGAACCCATCATTAGAGATGGTTTTCAAAGAGGCAATTGCAAATTCATTAGATGCGAATGCCACTAATATTGACATTCATATTTTTGTTGATTCTTTTGAAAAGCAAGAAACCCTTAAAGTTGAGATCATTGACAATGGAGAAGGTTTTACTGATGAACGATATGACAAATTCTGTGAGCTGTTAAAGGTTGAAGAAGAAACACACAAAGGAGTAGGGCGATTGGTTTATTTGAATTATTTTGATGAGATTGCTGTAAGCAGTTATTATGGGGGATACCATAGAGTTTTCTCTTATAATCAAGACTTTGACAGAGAAACTGCCGATATGCTCAATGTCCCTTGTGAGGAATCTAAATTGGAAACAAAACTCACATTTAACAAATGCTCTCTAAAAAGACTTAGCAGTTATACCGTAATAACACCTGAATATTTAAGTCATGTTGTGATCCAAGAGTTCTTTCCTCGGTTATATGTTATGAAAACCGATGGAATTGAATTTTCTATAAATTTTTCCATCACGATACCAAATAAAAAACAAAAGCAAATTGTTGGTCGCCATAGTGTTTCTATAACGAACAATGATATTCCTTCACTAAAAACCGTTCCTATAAATACAGACCTAATCGAATGGTTTACGGAGACAAAAATGGATTATGCAATCATAAAAGAAGAACCTTCAAAACCAACCTTCTTAATGACTGCGTTGTGTGTGGACAAACGGACCAATGTCTTAAATGATATTATAGCAGTAGAAAATCTTCCTGCAACAGGATATTCATTATATTTTCTGCTACGATCCTCTATATTTGATGGTAAAACAGATCTGTCCAGACAATCCCTTACTCTATCAGAGACGATATTAAAAACGACGAAAACATTATTTCGGGAGAAAGTTGCCGAGGTTATTGGGGAAGAGATTCCATCCGTCAAGGAAAAAAGGGGAAAGGAAAAAGATAATCTGACAAAAACATATCCTCATCTTGTAGGATACTTTAACAATAATGAAATAGGTGTAATCCCAAGAGCAAAAACTATCGAGGATGCACAAAAGTCATTTTTGCGTGACCAAAAAGAAATTTTAGAAGCAAGTGCATTGGATGATGCGAAATACGATAAAGCATTGGATGTCTCTTCGCGGACACTTGCCCAATACATACTGTACCGAGAAAAAATAATTGATAAAGTAGAAAAGTATACCGACAAAAACTCGGAAGCTGATTTGCACAATCTGATATTGCCAAAACGTTCTGTACTCAAAAACGGAGATATGGAGAGTATTTACACTAATAATCTTTGGCTGTTAGATAATAAATACATGACATATACCACAGCTATGAGTGAGAGAACGATGACAGAGGTTCTTGACGAAATTGCGGAGAGCGCAAACAACATTCAAGATGATGGTAGACCTGATATTGCGATTATTTTCTCTAATAATCCGGAAAACGCGAAAGAAAAATCCTTAGATGTTGTGATTATTGAACTAAAAAAGAGAGGTATACCACTTGCAAAGACAGAGGAAGTAGAAAGCCAATTACAGCAACGAGCTGTAAAACTACTTAATTACTATCCGAATAAAATACAAAGAATGTGGTTCTATGGTATCGTTGAATTTAATGATGAATTTAGGTTGTCTCTTGAAAATAGAGAGTATACTCCGCTGTTTTCTAAAGACTATTTATACTATAGAGAAAACTCGTGGAAAAAATCATTGGAAGATGATTCAAAGTATACGGTAGGAACATACATTCTATCAATTGATGCATTTATTAAAGATGCAAAGGCAAATAACGAATTATTCCTTAATATTTTGAAAGAGGGATTTCGAAAAAAATAATGATATGGCAAGAGACAATTGGACAGAAGAACAGATTACGGTAGTACTCTATGAGTATTGCAGGAATCCTTTTGGCCAGTTCTCGGCGACGAAGCAGTTTGTCAAAGATTTGGCGCAGTTACTTGGTCGTTCCCCGGGTGCGGTTGTTCGTAAAGTTGGTAATCTCGCCAGCTTTGACCCTCAGATGAAAGAAAGGGGCGTAGGCGGTCTTAGCCATACGGGAAAACTTGATGAGGAGGTTTGGAATAAGTATTATGGACATTGGGATCAACTTGCTTATGATGCAGAAGTGCTACTGGCTAAGTTTAGGAACAAGAAACTTGAAGAATCTCTGACTATTGATGTTCACGATTTGCCACAAGGCTCCGAACGGATTCAAGAGGTCAAACGCAGAATCAATCAGAGTTTCTTTAGGGATACTGTGTTGTCTTCGTATGAGAACAAGTGCTGTATTACGGGTCTCAACAACCCCAAGCTTCTTCATGCGTGTCATATTATAGGGTGGAGTGAGAATGAGTCAAACAGAACTAATCCTCAAAATGGATTATGTCTCAATGTTCTTTTCCATAAGGCTTATGACGAGAACCTAATCGGCATCTCACCAGATTACGAGGTTTTCGTTTCCGAGGAGTTTTTAGGGACTAAATTAGATTATGTCGACACATCTACCAGAGATTATGTGAGAAGTATAAAAAATAGGAAGCTGATTATGCCCAAACGCTTCGTTCCCAACAGGGATTTGTTGGCCGTTCATTTTGATAACTTTAAAAAAAGCAATTTATAGACTTCCTATGCCATATTTCAGATTGAGAGGATATATCAACCGACATGGAGTAATGAGTTTATAGACAAGTACTATGACAAAGAACGCATATAATATTAATTCTTTTTTTGCAGGAATAGGTGGCTTTGACGTGGCTTTTGAGAAAAATGGGTTCACAACAACATTTCTATGTGAAATAAACCCATTCTGTAATCAGATTCTAGATAGGCATTGGCCACATGTAAAAAAAACAGGCGATATTAATGCTATTATACCAGACGACATCCCTCAATCAAATGTGTGGTGTGGAGGATTCCCTTGTCAGGACATATCTGTTGCTCGAGGTGCTTCTGCAAGGTTAGGATTGAAAGGTTCCAGGTCTGGTTTGTTTTATCGTTTTGCAGAACTTATCGAGGCGAAAAAACCTGAAGTTGTGATTATTGAGAATGTTGCAGGTCTGTTTACCTCAAATAAAGGGAGAGATTTTGGTGTTATTTTACAGACTCTATCATCATTGGGGTATGCTGTTGCCTGGAGGTTGTTAAATAGCCGATATTTTGGTGTTCCACAATCTCGTACACGTGTTTATTTGTGTTGCTGGAGAAACAACCCTCAAAAAGCATTAAACGTCATGTTTGACAAAAAAGGTGCAGTAAAACCACAAAACGAAAGAATTGATTTTATTACAGAAGATAACGACCGCAATACATATCCAAAAGTACCTAAAGTGGCCTATTGCCTTGCGGCTTCATCAGGAAGACATACTGGAACGGACTGGAGTAGGACATATGTTGTATGCAAAAATGGTGTCCGTCGTTTGTCTCCTGTTGAATCAGAAAGACTTCAAGGGTTTCCGGATAATTGGACATTGCCGTCGGAAGAATTAACAAATGACGAAAACATAAACACGCTCAGATATACAGCAATAGGGAATGCAGTATCTGTTCCTGTTGTTGAATGGGTCGCAAAAAAGGTGAAGAAACAACTTGGAAGTAGAACCAAAGCAAAAGATTTAAAAGATGAAATATTATCATATCACGATTTAGAGAAGTCAAATTGGTCTGATGTAGAATTAAATCGTATTGACTTTACCGATATTTCAAAAACATATAAATGGGGAAGAGGAGGGTTGGTTTGGCAAAATCGGTTTATGGAATGCAACGTTCCTCCAACTCCTTCTGAAATTGTTAATTCGTCTTTGTCAAACTTGATTGAAAAAAAACAAAACAATCCTGTTTATTTTCTTTCGCCAAACGCAGCAGAAGGAATTTTACGACGTGTTGATAGCCAAAATAGAAGTCTTTTTGCACCATTGCGAGTCGCTTTAGAAAAATTAAGTTCCCAAAATAACAAATAATATGATGAACTTCAATTTTATTACAGTCCGATTAGGCAAAGATAGCATTCCTGACATTGAAAGGATTTGCTCGTCGGAGGTTGGTGCTCTGAATGATTCTTTCGCCATAAATGTGAAATGTACTCAGATTCCTGAAAATTATAATTCGGGAGATTATGCTTTTATTTGGTTGGGCTCAGACAACAATAAAGGAATGCCAACAAAATGGAAACAGGGGTTTAAAGCAATAGGACGGGTTGGTACTATTATGCGTGGTGCCAGTTATAATGAGACATCTGAAACCACTATTGACATTGTCTACGTTTTTTATGACGCAATCAATCGTCTTGATTTTTTAAGGTCTGCACCTATTGAGTATTATTGGTGTTCAAACATGCCATTGATTGGAATTGACGATCATGCTAATCAAACGATAAGAAGTGTTAGTGGTTCATCTTTATGTGATATTCCCGCACTCTTTTGCTCAATAAATAGAATTTGTGACACCTTTAAAAGTGATATCTTAAAAATAGAACCTGGTTTTCTGCACCTTTTCTCTTTTTCAATACCAAAACCCAAAGACTTCCCTGATGCAAAATCAATAGTTGAAGTCAAACAACAGAATAATAAAAAGACAACTACAGGGAATGCTTATCTACCCTACCTCACCGCCTTGCGGACGAAGCCGTTTATGTTGCTGGCGGGAATCTCGGGGACGGGAAAGAGCAGGATTGTGAGGGTGATGGCGAAGGCTTGCTGGAAGGAGGGCGACCCTGAATACGGGAAGCCCCTCCCAAGGAATTTCTGTATGGTGCAAGTGAAGCCCAACTGGCACGACAGCAGCGAGCTGATAGGCTATGTGTCGCGTCTGAATGGCGAGAAGTTCGTCGTTGGACCTTTCCTGCGTTTCTTGGCGGCGGCCATCAAAGAGCCCGAGGTGCCTTACTTCCTCTGCCTCGACGAGATGAACCTCGCCCCAGTGGAGCAGTACTTCGCCGAATACCTGTCGGTCATCGAGAGCCGCAAACTCAACGATAGTGGCATCATCGAGACCGACCCCCTCATCGACTATGTGGACGAGCCATGGTATCACAGCTTGATAGCCCAGCTCTTTGACGAGGAGGACCGCAGGGCCAGCCGCCGGCTCACCATCCCGCAGAACCTCTTTGTGGTGGGTACGGTGAATATGGACGAGACGACCTTCTCGTTCAGCCGCAAGGTGCTGGACCGCGCCATGACCATCGAGATGAACGAGGTGGACCTGCACGGCGGCCTGGAGAAAGACGCCAGTAACGATATCGGCCATATCGGCAATTGTATCATCGGCGATGCCGCCGAGGGCTGCGATGTGTACGAGGACAACCGCGAGCTGTGCGACCAAGTGCTGGCCTACCTGGTGCAGGTAAACGCCATCCTGGAGGGCACCCCCTTCAAGATAGCCTACCGCACCCGCAACGAATTCCTGATGTACGCCGTAAATCGCCAAAAGCTGGCGCCAGAGAGCCAGCTGTGGCAGACCCTCGACGAGATGACCTCGATGAAAATCCTCTCCCGCATCGAAGGCGACGAGGAGCGCACCAAGAAAGTCCTCGACAGCCTTAAAGCCTTGGTAGATGAGCAAATTGTCGCACAAATGCCAACCGATGCCGGCGAGACGCCGGCGCTCCAAAGCATCTCCGCTGCCAAAATAGACGAGATGCTCGCCAAGTTGAAAGCCACCGGCTTCACCAGCTACTGGGCATGATGAAAATATATGACGATGAATGAGAACCAAACAATAGAATACAAAAGCATCCGCAAAATACGGACAGGCGACAATGGATTCCGAGACTTGTCTGTAACCTGTGTAGCATTGGCAAATGCCCAAGGGGGAACAATTTATGTCGGCTATGAAGACAAAACCAAGGAGCCTCTACCTGACCAACATGTCGACACAAAAGAAATCAACGACACGCTTTCTCGACTTCGTGGACTCTGTTTCAATGTTGGTATATCTTCATCGGAAGTAAAAAAACACCCCAATGGTGGAGAGTTTTTCGAGTTGTATATTGCCCCTTCGCTCAAATCAATTGCAACAACATCCGATGCAAAGATATATATGCGCATTGGCGACAAGTGCGAACCTGTCCGGAACGAAGAGATACAGCGGCTATCCATTGAGAAAGGCGCCTATCAGTGGGAAGTACTTCCAACGCCTGTAGATTACAAAGACATCCCACAGGACAACATAAAGAAATTTGTGCAAGACATCCGAGAATCAGATCGCGTGAAAGCACATGTGAAACAGATGAGCGACGAAGAAATCATCGAACACTATAATCTTTTTGACGGAAAACGGGTTACCAACCTTGGCGTTCTTTGGTTGGGAACAGCCAGTCAGCGCAGTAGAATATCTTACCCCATCACTGTTCAATACATAGTTTACAATAATCTGGAACAAAAAGTCAGGAAGGAAGAATGGCACGACAACTCACTAAACCCCAAAGAGTTATTGATAGACATAGAACGGACTGCCACCGAATTGAATTACGCATACGAGATTCCAGATGGTCTCTTCAGAAAACAAATACGGCACTATCACCCCAAAGTAATTCGCGAGCTTCTGTTAAACGCCTTTGCCCACCATTGCTTCACCATTTCAAATGACATCATGATATGTGTTTTTCCCGATCGAATGGAAATATCGAGTCCAGGAGGGTTGCCATTAGGTGTTACAAAAGACAATATTCTACACCAACGCCACCGCAGAAACCCTCATTTCACCACAATCATGAGTGACTTGAAGCTGATGGAAGGCGAAGGCTCTGGCTACGATTTGATATATGAAATCACCTCTATGGACTCCAAGAAGCCTCCAATAATTGAGTCCTCCTTCAATGAAACCAAAGTAATATTGTATTCTGAGATTCAGAACGCCGATATTATACCCCTTCTAGATTATACCCAACGGAACTACTCATTATCTCAGAAAAATTTCATCGCATTCGGTGCTATTGCAAAGGCTGAGAAAATTCGATCCCTTGACCTAACGGAATATCTGCAATTATCCGATGAGGACCGCTTACGCAATTATATTGGTAATCTTTTAAAAGACGAAATTGTATTAAAAGACGGTAGAGGCAAAGGCACCTACTATAAAATCAATCCAAAGTTAATTTCCAACGCAAAAGTCAACAAGAGAACCACCCTTAAAACGATAGAACCATATCGGCTAAAGGCATTAATCTTGGAAGATCTGAAAAATCATCCCATGAGCATGATTGATGAAATGGCTTATAGACTCCCAGATGTTGATTTTGATGAACTACAGAAAATGGTTCGCAAGATGGCTACAAATGGTGAAATAAGTCATGATAATAGTAGAAGATACAGAAGATACTTTTGATAGTATTTTCTAAGTTCATTTTGATGGCAGAAAAAATTAACATCATAAACTCAAAACAAACTTTGCAAATAGTAAACATCAAATTATCAAATAATTCCAAACTTCAATATTAAAAGTCATTTAAACTTTGGACCTCCTGCGCATCACACACGACGACTTCATCCTGACGGTGGAGAGTACCCAGTTCCAACGAATGTGGGACAAGGGGAGTCGCATCCTCGGCAGGGAGAAGTTGACCTCCTCATACCAATGGGGTGAGGGGGTGCAGAAAGTGGTGCTGGTAAAAGAGGATGTTGAACGTGAGATTGTGCAGGACGATACCGAGGTTCCTGCTGTTTTTTTCGAACAGACGGACTACAGCGTATGGGTGGATTTCACCAATTCCAAGGTAACAAAAGCATGGTTTGACAGCCCAAGGAATGATGTCAACGACCGCTTCTCTTGGAAAGGGAGCAAGCAGATGTTGGCTGGATTCCTGAACTACGGTAACGAGATTGGCCGTGCCGACATGCCGATATGCTACACCGTGAACGGAGTGCAGAAAAAATTTGTTTTCTCCTACGACGTCATTTCAGCCAAGCTCGACTACCATCACGACTGGAAGATTATCCTTCAGGACATCGAGGCAGAATACCGTATGCTCTCGCTGGATTATCTGAAGCGCACCTATCACGGCATCAAGGAAGAGCAGGGAGAGAGTTACGACATCATTTGGTGGAATATCTTCGGCGGACTGCAAGAGCAGTTCCTGCGTACCGTCCATAACATCATCGACCGGCCACGTCACCGGCTGAAATCCATCGAGACCTACAAACGGGCCGACCAGATACGCCGCCTCACACCACAGCAGGAACAGCAACTGGCCGAGCACCGCACGGAAGAGGCCCGCCTGTACCGCGTGGAGGAGCAGCAGAACACCTACAACACCCCAGAGAACCGATTCCTTAAACACGCTCTACTGACAGTTCAGAAACGCTATGCGACTCTAGCCGAGAGAGTTCTTCTACAGGACACCCGCATGGCCGACACCCATCGGGATAGGATAGCCCGCACCCGTGACGAGCTGAATCGCCTGTCGCGACACCCCTTCTTCCGCACCGTGGGCCCCTTCGACGGCATCAAGCAGGAGTCGCTCATCTTGCAAAAGGATGTAAATTACTCGAAAGTGTTCCGCATCTACACCATCCTGCAAAAGTCCTTCAGCCTCAACGACGGTCTCTACCGCATGGAGACCAAGGACATCGCCACCCTGTACGAGATATGGTGCTTCATCCAGGTGGAGAAGGTAGTCAAAGATCTGACTGGCGCAGAAGCCGAGCAGCATAGCCGCACGGAGATGAGCGGACTCTTCTCCTACTCACTCGGCAAGGGCGAGCACTCGAAAATCATCTTCAAGAAGGACGATGTGACGCTTGCAGAATTGGTCTACAATCCACGACACAGCGACAAGGACGACATCAAGGGTATTGGTGAACTGGAGTCGAAGACCGTGCCACAGAAGCCCGACATCGTGCTGCAGCTCACCAAAGACGACCTGCAAGAGGGCATGAAGCTCACCTACCTCTTCGATGCCAAATACCGGTTGGAGAAAGATGGTGCGAACGATGTGCCCCCCGACGATGCCATCAACCAGATGCACCGCTACCGCGATGCCATCTATTACAATAGTAGGCACCACGACGAGAAGATAAAGAAAGAGGTCATCGGCGGCTATATTCTCTTCCCCGGCCAGATGGACGAACTCTCGCGTTTCCGCAAGAGTGTCGACGAAGTGAACATCGGTGCCTTTCCCATGCGTCCTGGTGACAACCAGCACGAACTATTGTCCGACTTCATCAAAGACCTACTGAACAAACACGCCGTTGAAATCGTCGAGCAAGTTATTCCACAGAAAGGCACCACCCTGGAGATAAAGAACCGAGTCCTGATTGGCGTCGTCAAGCCCGATAATCCACAATACACTAACTTCCTCAATGGCACTGCCACCAGTTATTACTCTGGCGACACCTTCCCAACCACCATCCCATTGGATGGCATAGATTATTTCGCACCATATATCCCCGACAGAGGAATACGTGACCTCTATCTCGTGTCAGGCATCCACACCTCAACCAAGGCCAAGGGGGCTGATGACGACAAACTTCGTATCACTTTTGAACTCAAGTATGCCCGTACTTTATTTACAGACTACAAAAAAGTTCCCCTCCCGATACAACACACTTTCAACGACACCTCATTGGACATACTAACCGTGGAGTAACTCACCCTGGCACCCGAACAGCGGAACCGTCGCATGTAATTTCCGTAAGCCTTTTAATCCTCTATTATCCACAGGTACTCTTTCAGGGGGACCTTGCCGGAGGGGGTGAGGCGGATGCCTTCGGAGGTTAAGAGGGAGGCTTGGGCGGGGTAGTGCGGGGCGAGGCGGCCGGAGGCGTTGACGACACGGTGGCAGGGGAGGTCGGCATCGGAGGCCGTTCGCATGATACGGCCAACCAGGCGGGAATGATTGGGCCAGCCACACAAGGCGGCGATACGGCCATAGGTGAGTACCCGTCCACGCGGTATCTGGCGGACGATGTCGTAGACCTCGGCACGAAGGGCGGCCTCGCTCGGCTGTGCTGCAACGTTTATCATGAACGAATAACGCAATGCGCTGCTAATTATTGTTTCTCCTTTTATCATATTCCCCTGCTCGCGCTACGCGCTTGCAAGATCTCGCGGATCTTGTAGATTGACAAAAAAATTATTTGGCCATTCCGGCGAAAAGTGTTACTTTTGCATTCGAAATAACGAGACAACGAACGAAAACCAATGAAGCAAAATAGAATCAAAATCTGGCTGCTCGTCACGCTACTGGCGCTGGCGGGAACGACGGCACTGGCGGCGTGCAGCGAGAAAGAGGACTCCCTCGCGGGGAGGCCCACCGTTGAGCGCGTCGCGCAGCGGGGCACGCTGCTGGTCGGCACCACGGGCGACTACCGACCGCTGTCGTTCCGCGAGCCGGAGACGGGCAAGTACTGGGGCTTCGCCATCGAGTTGGCCGAGGCCATGGCCAAGCGGATGGGCGTAGCGGTGGACTTCGTACCCACCTCGTGGCCCACGCTGACCGCCGACGTGCAGGCCGAGCCACAGCTGTTCGACATGGCCATGGGCGGCATCACCATCACCGAAACGCGCTGCGCCACGATGCTGATGAGCGAAGGCTACCTGGCCAACGGCAAGACCATCCTCTGCCGCACGGAAGACACCCTCCGCTTCCGCTCGCTTGATGACATCGACCGCCCTGAGGTGCGCGTGATGGTCAACCCCGGCGGCCTCAACGAGCAGTTCGCACGCCAGCACCTCACCCACGCCACCCTCATCGTCCACCCCAACAACGAGGAGATCCCCTCGCTCATCGCCCAAGGCGAAGCCGACGTGATGATTACCGAGATAACCGAAGCACCCTACTACGTGCAAACCGACCCGCGCCTGGCGGCCCCACTGCTCGACGCGCCCTTCACCCACGGCGAGATCGGCGTGCTCATGCGCCAAGGGCAGGACGACCTGCTAGCGCTCGTCAACAGCCTCATCCGCCAGATGAAAACCGACGGCACCCTCCGTCAACTGACCGAAAAGTATGGCCTTGTGTATGCATATTGAATAGACCCTATGACCGACCGCATGACACCCGAGCAGCGGCACCGCTGCATGTCGCACATACGCAGCAAGGCCACGAAGCCGGAACTGCTGGTGCGGCAATGGCTGTGGAGCCACGGGTATCGGTATCGACTGAACGTCAAGAGTGTCCCCGGCAAGCCGGACATCGTGCTGCGCCCCTACCGAACGGCGATATTCGTCAACGGGTGCTTCTGGCACGGACACGGCGTAAGAATGCGTGAATGTGGGAATGCGTTAATGTGTGAGTGTGTAGAAAACTCGGCGTGCTGCAAGATTCCGCAGACCAACCGCAGCTTCTGGCTAGAGAAGATACGCCGCAACCAGGAGCGCGACCAGCGCAACTACGCCCTGCTGCAGGACAACGGCTGGCAGGTCATCGTCGTCTGGGAGTGCCAACTGAAGCCCGACAAGATAGAACGCACCATGCGCGAGGTGGAGCTGGCGCTGAACAACAACCTGCTGTCGCTCTACAAGCACAACCCCCTCCCCTACTCCACCGACGAAGACGAACCCCTGCCCATGGCGGCGGAAACTCCTGATGTGCAGACACGCATGAAGCATAATAATCGACAAACACAAAGCAAACAATAAAAACAAAAAAACTATACAACAATGAGAAAAACACTGCTTATACTCACTTTTGCCGCACTGACCCTGGTGTCGTGCGAGAAAGAGAACACCACCCCCAACCAGGGCGAACCCGTAACGCTAAACTGCGTCACGCCCGAATACCTGCAGGCCGGCGACACGGTGGCGCTTATTTCGCCCTCCTATTACACTCCGATGGAGAATGTGGAGCGCACGGCCGAAGTGCTGCGTTCATGGGGTCTGGTACCCGTCATCGGACCCAATGTAGGCAAGGTGGTCGACGGCAAATATGCCGGCACCGTGGCCGAACGCGTCAGCGACCTGCTCTGGGCCTTCGACCAGCCCGGCATCAAGGCCATCATCTGCAACCGCGGCGGCTACGGCACCATCCAGCTCATCGACCAGATACCCCTGTCGCGCCTGGCGGCATCGCCCAAATGGTTCGTCGGCTTCAGCGACATCACCACCCTGCACGGCCTGCTGAGCCGCGCGGGCGTAATGAGCATGCACGGCACCATGAGCTCGTTCCTGGCGCAAGGCGGCACCGACGAGACCAGCACCCTGATGCGCGACCTGCTGATGGGACAGGTGCCCCGCTATCAGCTGCCGGCCCATCCGCAGAACATCAACGGCACCGCCACCGGCGTGCTCGTGGGCGGCAACCTCTGCACCTTCACGCCCAACCTGGGCAGCCAGGCCGATGCCACGATGGGCCGCGACCTGATCCTCTTCGTCGAGGAGGTGGGCGAATCGATGCACAACATCGACCGCCAGATGCGCATACTGCAGATGAACGGCGTGCTCGACCGCTGCAAGGGCGTCGTCCTGGGCGAGTTCTCCGACTGTGGCTCGGAGTTCACCTACGAGAACGTCGAGGCCATGATACGCCAAATCATAGAACCCTACGGCATACCGATGCTCTGCGGCTTCCCCGCCGGCCACGG
>Ga0256404_1009519_pt1 | contig 13873 bp, 18 predicted proteins | sample RumenRJG_01DNA_FD_185990 | JGI IMG/M metagenome (GOLD analysis project Ga0256404, IMG submission 185990) | Bovine rumen microbial communities from Lethbridge, Alberta, Canada - RJG_01 | ecosystem: Host-associated > Mammals > Digestive system > Stomach > Rumen | place: Canada: Alberta | collected...
GAATTCTACGTTATTCCAAAGAATTATTTTATGAAGGGTAATGATTCTGATTCTGAAGGGATAATGGTTAAAAAGAATGGTGGAAATGAATTCGTAAGTCCTACAATCTATTATGAAACTGATGATGCATATTATATTGATGATGAAAAGGTTGATGCTAAAGACTACATTTTAAGACCTAACTCTAGTGAAGAATACAGAATTGATACAAAAACTGATGAGCTTCAGGGAGTATATAACGTCAACAAAGGATATGCTGTATTTAAGCAAATAGTAATCCTTAATCAAAACAAAGAATATGCTATTGTTGATAAGAATACAAGTTATGGTATATCGTTATATGATAGAATTGCATTAGATGGTTCTTCCGTTAAGGAGAATGATTTACTATAGGAGGCATGATGGAAGATTTTAAGAAGAATCTGGAAATAATAGAAGAGAATATATGTAAGGCTTGTAAGAAGGTAGGTAGGGAGCGAAGTGAAGTTACTCTAATTGCTGTAAGCAAAACAAAGCCTTTAGAGGACTTACAAGCCGTATATGACCTTAATATAAGAGATTTCGGTGAGAATAAGGTACAAGAGCTTACTGGCAAGATAGAATCTATGCCTGATGATATTAAATGGCATATGATAGGACATTTGCAGAGAAACAAGGTCAAATATATCGTAGATAAGGTAGAATTGATTCATTCTGTTGATTCGCTTCGATTGGCCGAAGAGATTAGCAAGCAGGCTATTAAGAAGAATGTAAATGTTAATATACTAGTTGAGATTAATATAGGAGACGAGGAATCCAAATTCGGAATTAGCGCCGATGAAGTAAAAGTATTAGTTAGAGATATAGCAAAACTTGACAATATAAAGGTCCAGGGATTAATGTGCGTAGCCCCATATGTTGTGGATTCTGAAGAAAATCGAGCATTTTTTCACAAAATAAAGGATTTATCTGTTGACATTATGAAGGAAAACATAGATAATGTTAATATGAATGTTTTATCAATGGGTATGTCTAATGATTATCAGGTTGCCATCGAAGAAGGTGCAACAATGGTAAGGATTGGTTCTAATCTATTTGGTAAAAGAGATTATTCAAATCATTAATCAGATAGGAGATTAACATGAGTTTTTTTGATAAAATTCTTGGTTTAGACGAAGAAGAAGATTTCTATGATGATGACGATCTATATGAAGAGGAATACGATGAAGAGCCTAAGAAGAAGAAATCCCTCTTTAAGAAAAAGGATAATGATGATGTAGATTCGCAGCCAAGTGAGCCTAAACGCCCTGCGAAGTTTACACCAATCAGAAATAACAATAAAAAAGGAAGTGCTGCTCCAATGGAAGTATGTATTATTAAACCAACTAGTTTTGAAGACTCAAAAGATGTCGTAAGTACAATTTTATCCGAAAGAACTGTTCTTCTTAATATTGAAGGACTTGATATAGGAATTGCTCAAAGGATTATTGACTTTACTTCTGGTGCCTGCTTTGCCGTAGGTGGTACGCTACAGAAGGTTAGCAATTATATCTTTGTTGTAACGCCATCTTCTGTTGATATATCAGGTGATTTGGCGGGAATCATTGACGCATTTGATTACTCTGGAGTTCAGACAGGCTTCAAAACTCAATAAAAGCTATATAACCTGTGATTAATTCACAGGTTTATTTTTTTAATTAAAGGGAAATATAATATGAATGAGACATTAATAGTTAATAAAAATGATGCAAATAACAGATATGATATTTCATTGAATACAGATTTTGTTAAATTAAGAGATTATTTTTCTGATTTACTCGAGAAAAAATATGCTAAAATTTGTATCGTGACAGATGATAAAGTGGCAAAATTTTATTTGGATGAGGTAAAAAGTGTATTATCACCCCTAGATTCTAAGATTTTTTCACATATTTTCCCTTCTGGAGAAGCATCAAAGAACTGTAATACCCTAAATAAATTATATGAAGATTTAATTATTAACCATTTTGACCGAAATGACTTGCTTATAGCCCTTGGCGGAGGTGTTGTTGGCGATTTAACTGGGTATTGTGCTGCAACATATCTTCGGGGAATTGATTATATACAGGTCCCAACGACGCTTTTGTCCCAGGTAGACTCAAGCATTGGTGGTAAGACGGCTATTGATTTTATGCAGTATAAGAACATGGTTGGGGCATTCTATATGCCTAAGCTTGTATATATTAACGTTAACACTCTTAAAACACTAGATAAGGCTCAGTTCGATTCAGGAATGGGTGAAATAATCAAGCATGGACTTATTCAGGATAGTGAATATTATGATTTTATAGACAATAACAAGGCTGATATAGCCGAATTTCGCCCTGAGACCCTCATAGAGCTTATTTTAAGAAGCTGCGCTATAAAGTGTAGGGTAGTAGAGATTGACCCCAAGGAAAAGGGAATTAGAGCCTATCTTAACTTCGGACATACAATTGGGCATGCAATCGAGAAGCTAAGTGATTATAAATTATATCACGGTCAATGTGTTGCAATAGGTATGGTTAGTGCTTTGTATATCTCATGCAAGCTTGGAGGCATTAGTAAAGACGAGATGGATAAAGCTATTGAGTTAATTGAATATTTCGATTTGCCAACATGCGTAGAGGGCAGTGAATATGACGCTCAGACCATTCTCGAAGCGACCAAATCCGATAAAAAGATGGAGAATAACGCCATTAAATTCGTTGTACTAAATAGCATTGGAGAAGCCCAAATCAATAAAGAAATAGACGATGATTTGCTTCTTGAAGCTATTAATTACATCATTAAATAACTAATAACGAGGCTGATTATGAAGGATAAAATCATTAAAGCTCGTCCCTTGATATCTATTCTTATAATTCTTGTCTGCGTTGGAATAGATCAGTTGACGAAGCTTCTTGCAATTAACAATTTAAGAGATTTGGCAGATGAAATTCCCGTAATTAACAAGGTTTTTGGCTTGTATTATGTTGAAAACAAAGGAATTTCTTTTTCTATGCTTAGCTCTAAGATGGCATTAATAATTATTATTACTAGTATTATTATGCTAATTCTAATCTATGTAATGATTAGAACGCCAAAAACTAAGTATTTTATGCCATTTTCTATTGTGCTTTCTGTGATTGTTGGCGGTGCTGCAGGCAATATGATTGACAGAATATTTAGAGGATTCGTTATTGACTTTATAATGCTTGACTTTATCAATTTCCCGATATTTAACGTTGCGGATATATTCGTATGTGTAGGACTGTTTATACTTGTGATTCTTATAATATTCAAGTATAAGGACAAGGATTTTGACTTTATAATTCCAAAAAAGGGAGAGAAGGTTGGATAAGATAACAATAAACAACGACCAGTCTGGCGTTAGAATAGATAAATTTCTATGTGAATATTATGATGATTTGTCCAGAAGCCATATAAAGAATTGCCTTACAAATGGTGATATCCTTGTTAATGATAGCAAAATTAAAGCAGGATATAACTTAAAGGTTGGAGATGTTATAACTGTTAACGATATAGCCCCTCAGGAAATAGATATAAAGGCGCAGGATATTCCCTTAGATATCTTATATGAAGATGAGGATTTATTGGTCGTAAATAAGCCAAAAGATATGGTTGTACACCCAGCTCCTGGACATTACGAAAATACATTAGTTAACGCTATTATGTATTACTGTAAGGACGAATTATCAGGAATAAATGGAGAAATCAGGCCTGGAATAGTTCATAGAATCGATAAGGATACTACAGGCTCTCTTATAGTATGCAAGAACGACAAAGCTCATAATTATATTGCTAAGCAGATTAAAGAACATAGTGTAAAAAGGAGCTATATTGGCATTGTATGGGGAGAATTTAAGGATTTAGAAGGTTTTATTGATAAACCAATAGGAAGATCCACGAAAGATCGCAAAAAAATGTGTGTAACAGAAAAAAATAGCAAGGAAGCACGCACAAAATACAGAGTATTATCGCAAAATGGCAAATACTCACTTGTCGAATTTTGTCTAGAAACTGGGCGCACTCATCAAATAAGAGTTCACATGTCCAGCATCAACCATCCACTTCTTGGAGACGAAGTTTATGGTGGAAGCAAACATTTTAGTACGCCTAAGGGAGTAGATGTTATGGGGCAATGCCTTCACGCTAAAACAATCGGTTTCCATCGACTAAGTGACGGAAAGTATATTGAGATCAATGCCCCTATTCCTGAATATATGGAAACTCTAATTAAAGAATTGAATTTATCCATGGAGAAAACTGATGAATAGTAGTAGCAAAAAGTATTTAATAATTGCATCTGTAATGGCAGGTGTGTTAATTGCCGCTTTATTAGTTTATTATTTTGTTTTTGTTACAAACGATAATTCTGGGAACGAGAATATGAGTGATAAATCGACATCCCAGGCAAACTATGAGCCCAAAGAAGAGGCTACCTATAAAAGCGAGATGACTAATAAAATAAACAACGAAAATCTTGTTGATTCAAGCACCAACGAGCAAATAGCCGCTAAAATACGTGGCTCTGTTGATTTGCTTGAAAATGTTACCTTAAGCAATGTAAAGATATACCAACATAATCCTGAGATTATAGCAATGACAGGGAATCAAGCACCAACTAATTTTGAAGAAACAGGAATCAACAACCAAGGCACAAATCAAAATGGTTCGGGCAGTGCTGTGCCTTCAGCTCCAGGACAAGCAAATAATATAGATGTAGTACTTAATCTTAATATCAATCCAGAGTCTAAGAATGCTGATGAGATTAATCGTGAGATGGAAACTACATCTACTTATCTGTCTGAATCAATTGCTCAACAAATGCCTGATATTAATGTATTAGTTATCAATTATTACATTAATAAATCAGATAATATTAGAGCAGAGTTTACTTATGTTAGAAGTGGTAGCAACTTATTTTTGCAAGAATTTACGATTCCTTGATTTATTATATGTAGATTTAACAGTATTAAATAGGAAGGTTTATTATGAAATTTGTAGTACAAAGAGTTATTAATGCAAGCTGCAATATTGATGGAGAATGCGTATCTAGCATAAACAAAGGATATGTTGTATTAATTGGCATATCAAATGAGGATAACGAAGAAATAGCTGATAGAATGATTAAGAAGCTAATAAACCTTCGTATATTTGAAGATGAGAATGGTAAAACCAATCTGTCTATTGATAAAGTAGGTGGAGAGATGATGTTAATTTCACAATTTACATTATATGCTAATTGTAAGAAAGGCAATCGACCATCATTTATTGAAGCCGGTGCGCCGGATGAAGCAAACCAATTATATGAATATATAATTAAAGAAGTTCGTTCTAATAATATTGAAGTAGCTACAGGAAAGTTTGGGGCTGATATGAAAATTAGCCTAATTAATGATGGACCATTTACAATTTGCTTAGATTCTAATGAATTATTTTGACAAAAGAGAAGTAATGGTCTAATATATATCTATGTGATAAATATCAGTTTATCATATAGATAGTATGTAAATTTCACAATATGTGGTATAAACTTTATTTGCATCCACAATTGTTCATCTTACACTAATTTAAATATATAAACTAATTAAGGAGTTTTTATGGGTAAAGATTCAGAATTTTATAAAAACAAGAATAAAAACAAGAAAATCAAACTACGTTCTCTTATTAATGAGCTTCCAGGCTTTGCTAAGGATTATATTTACAGCAAGGAAGTCACGGCTCAGACAAGCACTCTTATTAGCTATTGTTATGACCTTCTAACGTTTTTTAGATTCCTTCAAAGCAATAATCCTGCCCTTAAGAACACTGAAATCGTCAATTTCGATTTCAAATTGCTTGAATCAATCACTGCTGAAGACATTATCGAATATCAGAGATACTTAGAGTTAAATGTTGATGGTGAGCTTCATGAAAACGGCAAAAAGGCAATTGCTCGTAAAATGACAAGTCTTCGTGGCTTATATGAATATCACTATATGCATAAGAATATTTCGGATAATCCAATGCTTCTTGTGCCTTTACCACACATTAAAAAGGACAAAAACATCGTTAGAATGAATAATTACGAGGTTCAGTCCATATTACAGGCTATTGAACTTGGAAATGCTCAAATGACCGAAAGACAGCGTAAATACGTGAAAAAAACGCAAAAAAGGGATCTGGCTATACTCACATTGATGCTTAATACTGGTATTCGTGTAAGCGAATGTAACGGATTAGATTTAACTGATGTCGATTTTATTGTTAATTCTTTGACAATCGTTAGAAAAGGTGGCGGTCAAGATGTAATCTACTTCGGAAATGACGTACATAACGCCTTATCAGACTATGTTGAAACAGAAAGAAAGCTTATTACACCTGTTGAGGGCCACGAAAATTCTTTATTCTATTCACTCCAGGGAAAACGAATTAGCGTTAATTCTATAGAGAATCTTGTTAAGAAATATGCTCGTATGGCCGTTCCTAACAAGAAAATAACGCCACATAAGCTTAGAAGTACCTATGGTACTGCCCTATATCGTGAAACAGGGGATATTCGCCTTGTGGCAGATGTTCTTGGCCATGAAAATGTCAATACTACAATTGACTACTATGCAGCTATTGAAGATGAACATAAGCGTCAGGCTGCCAATGCAGTTAACTTTCAACGTAGGGATAATATATAAGATTAGCTTAAACAACTCTGCGCTCATGAAGAAAATCGCTTTAGAGTTGTTTAAGCTAATCATTTAGTATACTCTACGCTCATGAAGAAAATAGCTATTGCTCTACACCGAATTCAGCCATCTTAGCTATGATGCGGGATTTAACTTCCTCTGCAAGCTGTGTTGTGTTCATATCAGCATATTCCTCTGGCATAATTGGCTCTAAGAATATTACCTTATTCTTTACTGGCTTAATAGATAGTGAATTAAAAGGCTTATATGTATCAATAAGACATACTGGAACAACTGGAACTTTAGCCTTCGTTGCGCTTTTAAAGCTTCCAGGCTTAAAATCCTGTAATGTGTTGTGGTTATTAGTATATCCACCTTCAGGGAATATAATATAACGCTTGCCAGCCTTAACCTCACGAACAAGATCATTAATTACAGTAAGAGCCTGACGAACATTGTCAATCTCCATGCGCTTTGCATCCATAAGATTAACAAGCTCTCTTACCATGAACATATAAGACTTCTTCTTATCCATTACGAAGGAACACGGCTTATCATGTCCACATACAATAGCTAGCACATCGTATTTCCCTTGATGATTAGGAAACATCATATAACCGCCTTCTTTAGGCAGATTCTCCATACCATAGCATTCAGTCTTAATATGGCCAGACTCTCTAATGTATTTGAAGGTCTTTCTCGCCATAAGATAACGCATTTCAGCAGAATATTTATCAGGGTTTGCAGCCATTCTTCTTAATTTAGTTACAAGATATGGCGCCCTAAACATATTGGCAAAAATAACATATATGAATCTAAACATTGTATCCCCACTTAATGCACAAAATAATCCTTTAAGAAAATTATAATATTATATTGTATACATTTCAAGGATAAGCCCATATAAATGCTAGAAGAACCTCATAACGCCAAATACTTTACCAAGAATAAGACAATCATCTACAATAATTGGCTCCATATTGTCGTTCTCAGGCTGCAATCTGATATGACCATCTTCCTTATAAAATGTCTTAACTGTGGCAGAATCTTCCACAAGGGCCACAACAATATCACCATTCTTAGCAGTCTTTTGCTGTTGAACTATAATTGTATCACCATCAAATATTCCTATATTAATCATGCTGTCGCCCTTAACTCTAAGCATAAAGCTCTGAGTATTAGGCATGTACTCAGCAGGAATTGGGAAATAGCTCTCAACATTCTGGACTGCAAGCAAAGGCTGTCCAGCGGCAACCCTGCCTACCATAGGAACAGAAACTGTCTCTCTTCTTAACATATTAAAGTTATCATCAATAATCTCTATTGCCCTTGGCTTACTTTCATCTCTCTTAATGTATCCATTCTTCTCTAGCTTCTCTAAATGTTGAAAAACAGATGATGTAGACTTGAGATGAACAGCCTCACAAATCTCACGAACTGTAGGCGGATAACCTGTGCTTAGTATTGTATTCTTAAGAAAATCTAGAATCTCCTGTTGTTTTGCTGATATTTTACCGTATGCCATACGAACACCTCCTAATACTAATTCATATTATAATACGCACCTCGCTTTGCTCGGAATGCTGTCTTAAGGCATCTTCCCGCAAGCGGGTCCCTTCTTAAGACATATTGTAACATAACGAAAATATTTTCGCAAACAAATTTTCGGAACATATTTTTGCGAAAATTTGTTCGAAAAACTCTTGACAAACAATTGTTCGGATGATAATATACATTTCAAGAACAAACGTTTGCGAACATTTATTTGGAAATGTGAGGTGTTTATTATGAGATATACAAGAAATATGAGAAATAGAAGAAATAATCAGGTTAAGGCAATTGCGCTATCTAGAGGAATAACTACATTCCATAAGAGAATAGCAATATTAGTATGCGTTCTTATTGCTGTATTAGCCCTAATAATGCTATTTAATGTAACATCATCAGCTAAGAATACATATAATTATGATATATCTTATACTAATGTTCATATAAATAATGGAGACACACTATGGGATATTGCCAAGAGCAACTATAGCGTGGAATATGGCGATTTTGATGATTATATCGAAGAAATACGCACACTCAATCATATAAGTGGCGATATGATTCATGTAGGAGGTTATTTAGTTATTCCTACAATTCGCTAGGGCTTACCTCAACACCATCTCTCCAGATGCGTTCAAGATCATAGAAATCCCGACCCTCTTCAGTGAATAGATGAACAATAATATCTCCATAATCCATCAATATCCAAGGAGATGACTTGCCCCCTTCTATTTGATTTGGGAGAATATCTTGTTCGTACATTATTTTATCAGTTGCATCTTCAAGTGCTTCTAGTTGGTTAGAATTGCTTGCGGATGCAATTATAAAATAATCAGCAACAATAGATACGCCTGATATATCGATAATCTTAATATCAATTGCTTTCTTGTCATCTATTGCATTATATATCTTTTTTACTAATTCTTTAGAGTTGTTCATCTTATTTCCTTTATTAATAAATTATTTATATATTAAATCTATTCTACTAATTTCTTGTAATATTCTATCTATTTTACTAATTTCTTGTAATACTCGTATGTATTAATTGTTCTTTCGTCTATATAAGCATCAATATCCTTAAGATAGTTAATAGTATCCTGAAGAATCATTGCAGTTGCAATATCTATATCATAATATGCCATAGCGCGTATTTCGCTTAATCTATTAGCTTTATAACGTCTAGGCTCAATATAGTCGGCCACGAATATAATTTGCTCTAATAAGCTCATATCAGGCGCTCCAGTTGTATGATTAAGAATTGCATTGAGTATTCGTACATCATCCACATTGTATTTGTTCTTGGCGATATAAGCTCCAACCTTACAATGTAACAGATGAGGAGCCTTATATTCTGATTTGGTTATTGCAATGCCCTTTTCTTCACAGAACTTTATTAGCTCTTCCTTAGTATAGCTTTTTGCATTATCGTGCAAAAGCCCAGCATATCTACACAATTCTAATGGTACATCATATCTCATGCCCAGATTAATTGCAGTAAACATAACGCCCATGGTATGCTCATACCTTGTAGGCTTTAATATATCTGATAAATCAGCCTTAATATCTTCATAGCTTGCGAACTTAGAATAATTAATATCTTCATATAGCATATGCTCATGAATATACTTTGACGCTTCAATTGGTATCTCAGCTTCATAGTCTATGCCATCTTTTATCATCTTATTTCTTAGAGCTGTTGAAGATACATCAATATAATCACAATGAAGCAATATAAACTGACTATTATATTTCTTAGAATAATCACTTATAAGATTAACAATGGAAGTAGAATTATTACTTCTGGTTGCAACAACAATAGTTGCATATTGACAAATTAATTCTGGCTTACGCCATGTTCCAAAAGACTCTAAAGAATCCTCTCCCATAATAAAATAATAACTATTATTAGGAAAAGCCTCATGAAGCTCTCGTAATGTAATATGAGTGTAATTATAATCTATTGAACTAAGCTCAATATCATTAATATAGAAGTTAGGTTCTCTTGAAACAGTTGCTGAAACCATATTATATCTGCTAATAGCAGTTATACTGTCTTCAATATTCTTATGAGGCGGACAACCATTAGGTATAAACCATACCTCATCAAGCCCACACTCAGTAAGTGCAGCCTTGGCTATGTTAATATGTCCATTATGAATAGGGTTAAATGTTCCACCAAGAATCCCTACTTTTTTACCATCATTAAGCTTATTAGCGTGCTTCATATGAATCCTCTTTAAGGTAATTGAATCTTAGGTTTCTTTTCAGGTCTATATAGAATAATCTTTCTTCCAATTATTCTTACAACTTCACTTTTTGTTCTCTCTGACATAGTGATCGCTAATTGACTAACAACATCATCACAATTTTTTAATACAGATACTTTAACTAGTTCATTAGCTGTTAGAGACTCATCAACACTTTCTACAACCTCAGGTGTAAGTGACGATTTCCCAATATTAACAGATGGTTTCATATCATTTGTTAATGAAAATAGATATTTTCTTTGTTTTGAATTAAGCATACCCTACTGCTCCTTGATTAGAATTATTTGTAATATTCAAAAGCAAGACCATACATCATAACAGTATCCCCTTCTTCTATGCCCATTTCCTCAAGCTTTTCATTGATCTTTTGCTCTTTAAGAAAATTCTGAAAGAATAGAAATCCTTTTTCGGATTCCAGATTAGTATAAGAAAGCATTTTCTCAATCCTAGGTCCTTCAACAATGTAGTTGCCATCCTTGTCAATTTCTATAGTAATTGGCTCTTCTTCATTGATTAGATTGCCAGGATCGAATTCCTGCTCATATGTAATTATATCATTATTGCACTCTTTAAGTAAATCATTTATGTGCCATAATAACTCTTTTATGCCTTTTCCTGTAACCGCCGATATTCCAACAACTTTAACATTGTCAAGCTTTACATCTTTGGTTACTTTCTGTATAATTTCCTCTTCCCTATCGGGACATACATCCATCTTGTTAAGGGCAATTACCTGAGGCTTATTTAACAAATGTGAATCGTACATTGACATTTCTTCGTTAATAGCGTTAATGTCTTCTATTGGGTCACGACCTTCCACAGATGCTCCATCAACTATATGTACAATAACCTTAGTCCTTTCTATATGTCTAAGGAATTCGTATCCAAGTCCCACTCCAGAAGAGGCGCCTTCTATAAGACCTGGAATATCAGCAATAACGAAGCTATTAGAATGATCCAAGTCAACAACGCCTAGATTAGGTTGAATTGTTGTAAAATGGTAATTAGCAATCTTAGGATTAGCATTAGTTACTCTTGATAGAAATGTTGATTTTCCAACATTAGGAAATCCTACAAGCCCAACATCAGCAATAGACTTAAGTTCAAGAATAACCTCAAGCTCTATAGAATCTCCACCTGGCTTGGCATATTTTGGTGCCTGCATCTTAGATGTGGCAAAATGTTGATTGCCAAGACCACCTATTCCACCTTCTAATACAACTACTCTTTTGTTTTCACCAGACATGTCGCAGATGACCTTGCCAGACTGGGCTTCATACACAACAGTACCTTCAGGAACCTTAAGGACAATATCTTCACCGTTTTTACCATGGCAATTCTTCTTGCCACCTTCCTGTCCTGCTGTTGCTGCGAATTTATGCTTGTGACGATAATTAGCAAGGGTATTCACTCCTGAATCAACCTGGAATATAACGTCACCGCCTTTGCCTCCGTCGCCACCATCTGGACCGCCATTAGGGACATACTTCTCACGGCGAAAGCTAACATGACCGTCACCACCCTTACCGGACTTAATTATTATTCTGGCTCTATCTGCAAACATCATCCCTCTCCTTAAAAAAAGCCCTTCTATTTTTCTTAGAAGGGCTTAAGAATTATTTCTCTACTGGATATACAGAAGCGACTTTCTTGTCTCTTCCTTTTCTTTCAAAGTGTAACACACCATCAGCCTTAGCAAAAAGTGTATCATCTCCACCGATTCCAACATTAGTACCAGGATGAATTCTAGTACCACGTTGTCTATAAAGAATATTACCTGCCTTAACGAACTGACCATCAGCTCTCTTAGCACCTAATCTCTTAGACTCTGAATCACGTCCATTCTTTGTGGAACCCATTCCTTTTTTATGAGCAAAAAATTGAAGGTTCATTTTCATCATGTTCTACACCTCCTTATAATAGATCTCTACATATTCACCATATGAATCCTTGATTCCTTCTAATCCAAGAACCAGAGATTTCATAAGTAATTCGCTGTCAGCTGTAGGATTCTTAATATAACAATTAATATATCCCATATCATCATCTGTCTCAATCTCGCAAGCAGATTCGGTAAATGCATCGAGAGAATTAACAGTATTAATTACAAGAATTGATACTGCTGAACATACAATGTCTTTCCCAGGATCATCATACTCGGCATGGCCACTAACAGTGAATCTCTTGAATTGTTTATCTTGCGTAGTAATTGTAATCTTAATCATAATCGATTATCCATTAATCTTGTCAATCTTAACCTGTGTAAATGGTTGTCTATGACCATTCTTCTTATGATAACCAGTCTTACGCTTAAACTTATAAACGATAACTTTCTTAGCTCTGCCTTCACGGACAACAGAAGCCTCAACTGTAGCGCCATCAACTGTTGGATTTCCAACCTTAAGTGAATCGCCACCAATTGCTAATACTTGGTCGAATTTAACCTTTTCTCCAGCCTCAACGCCAAGCTTCTCAATTGTAATGATATCGCCTTCAGATACTTTGTACTGTTTACCACCTGTTGCAATAATTGCGTACATAAGCTTTCCTCCTTTTTATCATTACTCGCCAGTGCAGGTGAATGTGTTATACATTACTTTGATACCCTTCCTGAGCGGCACATACTCTAGTATAATACAGAGTTTATAGTGATTTGTCAATGTTTTTATTGTAAATCAGCCTTTTAAATGCGTTATCTTAAGGCTTCTTCAATTGATTTCAATAAATCCTCTAATACAGGTGGCTTCTTAACAACTCCTTGTACATTAAGCTCTGACAAATCGTTAATTGATTTATCATCAGCTCCTGTCAAAAACAAAACAGGAATATCAGAACAATCTGGCAGTTTTCTAATCTCTTCAAGTGTTTGAACACCATCCATTTCTGGCATAAGATAATCTAAAAGTATGATATCAGGCTTCTTCTTACTTAGATAACGAACACCCTGCTTACCTCCAGGGACTATTACAACCTTGTATTTATCGCTTAACAAGGCTTTGATACTACTTAGCATGGATGAACTGTCATCAATTACCAGCACGCTTTTATTAGGCTTATTAGCGTCATAAGTCACATCTGATATATCATCAGACGATAGATTATCATTGGAAATATTATCATCCAAGTCAAAAGCCTTATCACTAGCATTAATCTTATCAGCGTATGATAGCTCTAATCGTTCTATTAGCTTATCATTCTCTTCAATAAATACGCCGTGAAGATGAGTTAATGTATCAACTCTCTCATCTCTTGCAGCATATTCAAGTAGCTTAGCAAGCTCTGATATGGTAATTGCGCCAATCATAGCGGCGCTGTTCTTCATACTATGAACAAGCACCATGTATTGCCTTAGATTATCGGTAACATCAATATCGTCCGTAATATTCTTATAATAAG
>Ga0256404_1009520_pt1 | contig 13873 bp, 10 predicted proteins | sample RumenRJG_01DNA_FD_185990 | JGI IMG/M metagenome (GOLD analysis project Ga0256404, IMG submission 185990) | Bovine rumen microbial communities from Lethbridge, Alberta, Canada - RJG_01 | ecosystem: Host-associated > Mammals > Digestive system > Stomach > Rumen | place: Canada: Alberta | collected...
CCGTCGATTCCCTTGTCGCACCACCAGGTCATCATATCATAGACGGCCTGCCGCACTTTCTCATTCTCCCAGTTCAGATCCGGCTGCTTTTTCGAAAAGCAATGCAGGTAGTACTCGCCTGTCGTGGCATCATACTGCCAGGCCGGACCGCTGAAATACGATTCCCAGTTGTTGGGTGCCTGTCCCTCCCGGCCCGGCCGCCAGATATAGAAATCGCGGTACGGGTTATCCTTTGACCGCCGGCTCTCGATGAACCAGGCATGCTCATCCGACGTATGATTCACGACGAGGTCCATGACGATCTTCAGCCCCAGCTCATGTGCCTCAGACAGCAGGGCATCGAAATCTGCCATCGTGCCGAATTCTTTCATGATTGCCCGGTAGTCCGAGATATCGTAGCCATTGTCGTCATTCGGCGAGGCGTATATCGGCGACAGCCATATCACGTCGACGCCCAGCTTCGCGAGGTAGGCGAGATGCGCCCGGATCCCGTTCAGGTCCCCGATGCCGTCGCCATTCGAGTCCGCGAAGCTGCGCGGATATATCTGATAGATGACCGCTTCTTTCCACCATGCCTGCTTTTCTTCCATCGTTCAACATCCCCCCAGAGCAATACACCATTGAGATTATTCACGTATACAGCTTTATTATACAGGTGCCGCTCCATTTTTTCTATCTCCAGCCATCATGTTGTACAAAAAGTACATGTTTTTCACCAAAACCGGCGGACTCCTAAGATACTAAAGCAGCGGCAGGCATGGTTCCGAAATGAAGGAACCATGACTGCCGCGGTACTACCTGCTCCCCCCTGCATCCCCCAACCGCCGCAGGATGTCCACGCCTGTCTCGATCTCCGGCAGGGAGACCGTGGCTATGCTCAGGCGGATATGGCGATGGTCAGCATGATGGGGATAGAACTGCGCTCCATCAGCGATGAGCAGATGATGCCGGGCCGCCTGCTGCTCGAGCTCCGTCGAGGACAAGCCATCAGGCACGCTCAGCCAGAACGACAAGCCACCAAGCGGTGCCGTGAACGTCCACCCTGGTTGGAGCCGGGCCCGCAATACCCGGTCAGTGAAGCAGAACTGTGTCTGATATACCTCGCGCAGGCTCGCGACATGATGCTGCCATACCCCGCGCCGCAGATAGAGGTTGAACACGCGCTGCGTGAGACCGGAGGTCGCCCGGTCCGTGATCTGCTTCATCGTCAGCAGCCGCTCCCGCAGCTGCTGCGGCATGTAGAGGAACGCCAGCCGCAGGCCGGGCAGGAACATCTTCGAGAATGATTTCAGGTATATGACGCGGTCATCGCGGTCGAGCGCCTTGAGCGGCGCCAGCGGCTCCCCGTAGCAGAGCTCGCTGATATAGTCGTCCTCGAGGACATAGGCGCCATAGTAGCGCGCGAGTCCCATGACGCGGGCCCGCGTATCGCGGTCATAGGAGATGCCCGTAGGATTCTGGATGTTCGGCATCACATAGATGAGTTTCGGATGCAGCCGGGACATGAGCTGCTCGAGGCGGCGCACATCGATCCCCTGACCGGTCATCGGTATATCGACGACACGGGCCCCATAGGCCTTGAAGGCCACGACGGCCCCCGGATACGTCGGTGACTCGGTGAATACGTAGTCGCCATGTGACAGCAGCGCTCGCGCGGTGAGGTCGATTCCCTGCTGGGCCCCCGATATGATCTGTATCTGCTCTGCCGTCGCCATGATGCCATTGTGTGCCAGATAGCGGGCCAGCGATTCGCGCAGCGGCGTATAGCCCTGGCTGTCCTGATAAGCGAATACACGCGCACCATCCCGGTCCAGGACCTCGCAAACGAATTCCTTGAACTGCTGGACGGATACGATATCCGGATTCAGCGAGATGCTGCGCATATTGATACAATCACTATGCTCCGGCAGTATCTCCGTATCAGCTGCCATCTCCACCCGCAAGGGGGCCGTATCGGTCAGCCGCGGTAATTCCTCAGCCGGCGTACCAGTCACCGCGCCCTCCCCTGCCGGCATAGCCGCCGCAGCCGCCGGCGGCTCGGTTATGTAGAAGCCGCTGCCGGGCCGGGCCAGGGCATAGCCATTATTCTCAAGCTCCTTGTAGGCTTTGACCACCGTCCCCGGGTTGATTGCCAGAGATCCGGCCAGGCGTCGCACGGGTGGAAGCGCATAGCCGGGCGCCAGCTGTCCGGCCCTGATAAGCTCTATGATCCGGCTATACAGCTGAGCATAGAGCGGCTCCTGCCGGGTCCGGCTCCGGTCTAATTGTATTGATACAATCTCATCATTATCGCTGTCTGCCATTGTATCCTCTCCCATATTGTGTTACCATACTGGAAATCAGCCGCAATCATTATTTTTTGTATCGATACAATCATAGCTGATTTTCGTTTAACTGTAAAGGTAACCGAAAGGACGATGCACAATGACTGATGCCAACACTCAGAACCAGCTCAACAAAGATCTCGCAGAAATGCTCAAGGGCGGCGTCATAATGGACGTAACCACCCCGGAGCAGGCACGCATAGCCGAGACGGCCGGCGCTGCCGCCGTCATGGCTCTCGAGCGCGTGCCTGCCGATATTCGCGCTGAGGGCGGCGTTGCACGCATGTCAGACCCGGCCATGATCAAATCTATCCAGGCCGCTGTATCCATCCCCGTCATGGCCAAGGTCCGCATCGGGCATTTCGTCGAGGCTCAGATCCTCGAGGCCCTGTCCATCGACTACATCGATGAATCGGAGGTCCTGACGCCGGCCGACGACCAGAACCACATCGACAAGCAAGCTTTCCGCGTCCCCTTCGTCTGCGGGGCACGCAACCTCGGCGAGGCTCTGCGCCGCATCGGTGAGGGGGCCTCGATGATACGCACGAAGGGCGAGGCCGGCACCGGCGATGTCATCGAGGCCGTGCGCCACATGCGCACAATGACGGACGATATCCGCCGGGTCCAGGCAGCCTCCCCTATGGAACTCATGGCCATCGCCAAGGAATACGGCGCTCCGTTCGACCTCATAAAATACGTCCATGAGAACGGCAAACTGCCGGTCGTGAACTTCGCCGCCGGCGGTATCGCCACTCCGGCTGACGCTGCCCTCATGATGCAGCTCGGCTCCGATGGCGTCTTCGTCGGCTCCGGCATCTTCAAATCCGGCGACCCGGCCAAGCGCGCCAAAGCCATCGTCGAGGCCGTAACCTATTATGACGATCCAGAAAAGCTGGCCAGTGTCTCTGAGAACCTCGGCGAAGCCATGGTCGGCATCCATGTCAGCGACATCCCGGCTGAGGAGCGCCTCGCTCAGAGGGGGTGGTAATATGACGATAGGAGTTCTTGCCCTGCAGGGCGCATTCCGTGAGCATATCGCTCATCTGGCAGCGCTCGGCGAGGAACCGCGGCGCGTGCGCACCGCTGACGACCTGACAGGACTTGATGGCATCATCCTGCCCGGCGGCGAATCGACCGCCATGGCCCGTCTGCTGCTGGACACCGGGCTGCTGCAGCCCCTACACGATGCCATAGTCGACGGCCTGCCCGTCTGGGGCACCTGCGCCGGCCTCATCCTGCTGGCGAAAGATATCATCGGCGATGGCGCAATCGTCGGCTCCCACACTGCAGCCAAGGATGCTGTCAGCCACTCAGCGCCACCGGCCCGGCTGGCACTGATGGACATAGCCGTGCGACGCAATGCCTATGGTCGCCAGCTCGGCAGCTTCAGTACGTCGGCTCTTGTCCCCGCTGTCAGCGATGCTCCCATAAAGATGGTATTCATCCGCGCTCCCTACATCGAGAGCGCGGGCCCGTCCGTAGACATACTGGCCCGCGTAGACGGCCGCATCGTCGCCGCCCGCGAAGGCCATATGCTCGCGACCTCGTTCCACCCCGAGCTGACCGATGACCTGGCCTTCCATCGCTATTTCGCCCATCTGTGCCACGCCCGCACTTCAGCGGCTCGCTCTGCCTGATTCATTTTTCATTCCGATCCTGCCATGCCCTGCGCAATTACGTCGGCAGCCAGCTGGGCTACATCCGCCTCTATCAGGCCATAGAAGACGGCAACGCCGACAAGCTGATCAGCGCAATCGTAACGCGCTGAGCCATAAACACGAACTGAATCACAATTTGCTCTCAACGCAAGAACCACACGTAGCAGTCATAATGATTGCCGCGTGTGGTTCTTGCTGTTTACTTGGAAAGGTTTAGGTTTTTACCTACGCACTATATATACTTTTTTCCCACAAAATGATATCCCGTAGCACCATATGTCCTTTACGCCGACCTGCGTAAGCTCAGTCGTATAGGCCTTTTTCTTTATCTGTGCCAGCGCTTCCTGAGCCTTGGCTTCCATGTCCTCAGGAGTATCTGCAACCTTCAATTCCATGATGACGCCCACGTTCACCTTATCTGACGGTATGAGCGCCAGATCGAATCTCCCATGGCCGCTCTCACGATTCGACTCTACCCGATAGGCCTTATTATCTGTAAGCATAGCTACCAATCCCAGCATGAGCCCATGATAGAAACTTTCCTTATTGGCCGTATCAAATGTACTCACGATGCAGACCAGTATCTGCTGCAGCCAATACTCGAACTCCTCCGTCTGACCAGCCAGCATGCTGTCAAGCAATGTATCAAACTCGCTAGCTGTTATCCCCTTGGCCATGTGGTCCATGATTTCCGTGGCAAAGACGGACTGCAATTCCTTATTGGGCAGGCGCAATGTATAGCGGCTGGCTGCAGCCACACGTTCCTTTTCTGCAACGGTCAGATACCCGGTCGTGAGCAGCAGCGTATAAAGTGCGTTGTCACTGCGCGGCAACTCCTCATAAGCGATACGGTCATCGATACGCGCATTCACCATGCCCCCCTCTAAGAGCAGCTTCATCTCCTGCAAGCGTTTGCTGCGGGCATGCGACAGCATCTCACGCAGGATACCATTCGAAGAGGTATGTACCCAGTACGCCTGAGGCTCACCGCCCTCATCGAAGAAATTTATGACCGACCAGGGATTATATATCTCGTTGCCGCCAAAATGATAGCCATCGTACCAGTCTTTCAGTATTGGCAGCAGCTCCGGGCGGCCCATATCTTCCGTCATCCTTTTTACTTCGTCGAATGTAAATCCGAATACATCTGCATATTTTTCGGACAACACGGAGCACACGCGGAGATTATTCAGATCACTGAATATGCTCTCTTTGCCAACGCGCAACACACCAGTGATGATGGCAAAATCCAGATATGGATTCCCTTTCAACGCATTGCCGAGGAAGTTTTTCATAAAGGCAATGCCCTCATCGTAGTATCCGCTCTCCCAGCTTTGCTGCAAGGGAACATCGTACTCGTCAAGCAGCAGGATAACAGGTCTGGCAAAAGCCTGATATAGAAATTTACAAAGTTGTAGGAGGCTTTGCTCCAGCTCTTCCTGGGTTGCCTGACGCAGCAATATATGCTCGATATAATTCTTGTCGGACGGATCTGGCATGACCTCGTGCAATGCTTCCCTATGCGCATCATATAAATCCTTGATGACGAAGCGCAATGTCTCCAGCATACCTGCGAAGTCCAGTTTTTTCACACTGCGCAAAGTCAGGAATATCGTTGGTGAACTCCCACGCCGGGCCTTGTACTCCGCGCCGGACCTGTCAATCGCCAGCCCGTCGAAAAGATGCTGTGTCATGTCCTCTTTCTCGAGCGAGAAAAAGTAGTCCAACATGCTCATAGTCAGCGTCTTGCCGAACCGTCGTGGCCGCGTGATAAGTGTAACTTTGCTATGCCCATCCAGCAACTGGCGGATGAAGTCCGTCTTGTCCACCAGGTAGTAGTTCTCTCGCAATTCCTTGAAGTCATCCACACCGACAGGCATAGTAAGTTTCCGCACGGCCAATCTCCCCTTTCGTATCCATATGATGTGCCCGAATCATCTACCTAAGCATAGTATACGCTAAGTCCTGTCATGCGTCAAAATCATGCAAATGGGAAAATATCATCATTGCATCCAGCCACTGCAGATGAAGTGGTAAACTAAAATCGTACACACAGGGGGGATAATTGCGGATATGCTCAACGCAACTATAGCACGCTGAACAGCAATATAAACGAAATGACGAAGCATTATTCGCCATCTATGCTTAGAAACTGCGCTGACCGGCAGCCAAGTCCGTCCAATGCTCTACGATCCACGCCATCAGATGTTCCTCTGCCCGACAGCCGATGATATCGGCTGCCTTTTTCGTATCATCATGAGCGTTCCCTGAGGCCACCCCGATATCCGCTTCCTGCAGCATCTCGTTGTCATTCAGATAGTCACCTGCCGCGATTATCTGATAGTCCTGCCATTCTGGCAGCTTGCGCAGCGCTCGCAGCATCGCTCCTTTCGATGTTCCCTGTGCAACGAACTCATAGTAATTCGCTTCGGAATAGAAACTGTTTGCCAGCGCGGACAGACCGGATTCCTCTGCCCAGCGCTCGACTTGGCGCAATCGCTCCGGCGCATCATTCACGAAAAATTTCAGCCACGGAGTCGCCGCGAGATCAGAGATCTCTGCGAGCGGCACATGACTGTATTTATAGTATTCATGTGGCAGCCGCGGATCATCGTTCACCGGGTCGCTGATGATGTTGCAGTTATCCGCTGTATAGACCTCGATACAGGCCTCCGGCAGTCTCTCGCGACACAGTTGGGCGAAGCGCGGCCAGATAGAAGCATCTGTGCCGCTGGGCAGCGGACGCGTCAGCAGTGGCTTTGCCGCCTGCCAGTCGTAGAGCAGACCGCCATTAAAAAATATGCTCGGCGCATTGACCGGCAGCCCGCTCACATAGCCGGCCGCAGCCTCTGGCGTACGCCCCGTCGCAATAGCGAAATGCCCGCCACCCGCCACGAACTGCTCGACTGCCGCCCGGTTCTCCGGCGAGACCTGCCCGCCACGCGGCAGCAACGTGCCGTCGATATCGGATATCAGCAGATACCCGGCAAAAACGTCATTCTGATTCATGTCCTTGTTCCTCTCCTGAATCCCTCAGCTTATCTTGCAGCAATGTGCGCGGGGAATGTTGCAGATACTTCCGGCAAGTCTGCGTCAGATTGCGATAATCCCCGAATCCGGTCTGCTCGGCAACCTCGTAGACGCGCAACCGCCCGGCGGCCAGTAGCGACATGCTGCGCTGCAGGCGATAGCGGGCCAGCAATCCGCCGAATGTATGCCCCGTGGCCTCACGCAATTTGCGCGACAAATAACTGACCGAGATCTGCTGTTCGGCAGCCAGGTCCTCGAGACTCATCCGCTCCGCATAGCGCTCCTTGATTGTCCGCAGTATGGCCTGTACATAGGTATTGCGGCTCTGCGCTAACAATCGATCGATATCCAGCAGCTCCCGCACGGCTGGCTCAGCGGCATAGGCTGGCTCGACCGACCGTGGATCTGCAGCAGTCGTTCCAGCTTGAGCAGCGATGCGGGCCAGCACCTGCGCCAGTTCTTCCTCCTCGACAGGCTTCAGCAAGTAATCGGCAGCCCGCAGCCGCAACGCCTGCTGAGCATAGTCAAAATCCGCATAACTCGTCAGGAATACGACCTGCGGGGCTGCCTGCTGCTGATGTAGGCGGCTGGCCAGCCCGAGGCCATCGAGTCGCGGCATGCGGATATCAGTCAACACCACATCGGGCTGCGTAGCTGCTATGACGTCCAGTGCCGCTAATCCATCGGCCGCCTCGCCTACGACCTCGGCTCCCATACTCTGCCAATCCACCGTAACGACAAGCCCCCGGCGGATGATTTCCTCATCTTCCACGACAACGACCTTGAGCAACTCCTTCACTCTCCCTTCGTCCCATCAGCTATCCGGTATGGCAGCCGCAGCTGCACGACCGCCCCGGCAACTTCTTCCCCCTGATCCGCGATCCTATTGTATATTGTCACGCCATATCCTCCGCCATACAGCAGCTGCAGCCGTCGATGGATATTGTAGATACCCGTATGGCAGGTCTCATCGACAGCTCGCTCCCCCGAAAGCAGTTCCTGCATGTAGTGCAGGCGCTCACGCGTAAAGCCGCCCCCGCCATCACCGACCGCGATCCGGAGCTCCTGCCCTTCCACGGTTATCGTCATATTTATGACGAGGTTCCCCTCAGCATCTGCTCCATACTTCATGGCATTCTCGAGGATCGGCTGTACCAGGAGCCTGGGCACCAGCGCAGCACGCGCCGCTGCTGCTATCGACTCCGTATACCGGAGCCGTGAGCCGTAGCGCCGTTGCTGTATGTATATATATTCCGCGAGGTAGTGCAGATCATCAGCCAGCACTACCTCGCGCCGCGTCTCATCGATGCTGTAGCGCAGGAGCTGCGACAGAGACTTTATCATATGCATGGCCACCGTCGGATCGAGTCGCACCATATAGCGGATATTCTCAAGCGTATTGAACAGGAAATGCGGCCGGAACCTCGCCTCCAGCTCGCGCACCTCAGCCGCCCGCTGCGCCTCATCAAGTGCCGCATCCCGCAGTTCGCGGGAGCGACGCTGGCTCTCGCGGCGTATGCCCCAGGCCAGCACCGGCAACATGACCACGATCAATAGTAACAGACCACCCGTCCCAAGCAAATAGCTACCGAGCAGATTCGATATCGGCATCAAAGCATACAGACTATACCCCGGCGTCCCATCCAACACCTGCCGTGAAGCATAGTAATATTCGCCACGGCAGTCTATGATATGTCCACGGGCATCATCCGCTGGCAGAGTAGCCACCTCCCGACGCAGGTGACCAGCATCATCCGCGAAATAACCACCTGTTTCAAGAATCATGCCTGAAAACTCATTCGTCAGCACGAAATAAAGGTACGGCGACTGTACCGAGCGCTGCAGGTATTCGCAAGGAATGATGAAACAGAAATAGCCGCTGACCTCACCCGAAGGAGAGCATATCGCACTGCCGATAACGATATCACGCTGGCTGATATCCCCATCGGGACGCACAAATGTCTCGACATCCAGCGTCCCCTGTCGGCGCGCCCGGGTCAGGCGCCGTAAAAGCCCCCAGTCCGGATCCTGCACGAATGGTGCAATCTCCTCCGGCAACTGGTTCTGACTGCCGAGCAGCAACTGACCTGACGCATCCAGCAAATAAAAACCGGTCCCATCATGCGTTATATTGACCTCGTGGTACAGATAGCTATAGAGGTCCGCCCGCGCACGATTATCCGTCGCCAGCTGATTGATTGCGCCTGCATCCTGCTCAATCCTCTGCACCACCTGATCCGTCCGGGACTGGTAGTCAGCGATGACACCGCATAGGACTTCACCAGCCAGAGTCCGCGCTGCACTACTGCGCTCCGTCACATAGTGATGCCATGTACCGAACACGCCGATGCTGCCGAGCAAAGCCACCACCACGATCGGTGTCAGGGCGTACTGCAACAAAGCCCGCCGAAGCTCGGTCTGAAATCTGTCTTCCTTGTGCACGCCCTGCCCTCCTCTCATTTGCTACCTATCAATTATACTATACAGCACGGCGGCCTGCCAGGCGTTTTTAGTGCAAAAGGGCCCCTTGCGGGGCCCTGCACTACTGCGTATGACGAACTGTCACTGTACACTGGTGAATATATCCTTGAATTTATCGAGCCAGCTCTTCTTGTTCTGGTTCACTACTTGCTCATCATCGGTTATGATATGAATCTTATCCTTCTCGAGCAGGCCAGCCGGAGCTGGGACATCGTCGCGCACACTGCGGCGATGGAGTTTCTGGGTGATGAGCGTCTGAGCCTCTTTGCTCGTGATGAAGTCGATGAATTTCTTGGCGTTCTCCATATGCTTGGCATTCTTGATGATATAGATGCCATCCGGTTTCGAGATGACGCCTTCCTTCATGTATACGAGCTTGACCGGAGCACCATCGGCAACGTATTTGGCGCCGCCCTCTTCAAACGTGCACCCTACGACGTATTCGCCATCAGCTACGCCCTTATAGACAGCCGAGGAACCGGACAGAAGTTTGCCATCGAGGTTCGCGCAGAACTTCTTGACATAGTCCCAACCGTTATCCGGATTGCCGTTGCCCATCGCGTAAAGCATATTTATGAGGTGCTCATAGGAGGACGAGGACTTCGACGGATCCGCCATGGCGATCTTGCCCTTGAGGGCCGGATTCAACAGGTCCTCATAGCCCTCGACTTTGATATCACCGATGAGATCCGTATTCACCATGATGACGCTCGGTATATCGGTGAAGCGGGTCATCGATCCCTCAGTATTCTTGAACGCCTGCTGTACATGATCCTCATTCTTCGAGGTATACGGTTCGAACAGGTCAGCCTTCGGCTTCATGGTCGATAGCGAGCCACCCCAGAATATATCGCCGAGCGGATTGCCTTTTTCCGACTCAACGCGCTTCAGCAGTTCTCCCGTGCCAGCCGCCACGACCTCGACTTTGATGCCGCTCTCTTTCTCAAACTCTTCCACGAGCGGATTAATGAATGTCAGCGGATGCGGGCAATAGACAACAAGTTTGTTCGCGTCATCGCCCTGCCCGCCGGAACCGGAGCTCGACGATGAGCCGCCGCAGCCGGCCAGAGCTGTGGTCATCAGCGCAGCGCTCGCAAGCACTGCCAGCATTTTCTTGAGTTTCATGGGTTTGTCTCCTTTCTGCAGTCAGAAATTACAAAGTCACATCATGGCGACCAGATACCTTGAAGAATATCACCATAGCTGTTATCGTAGTGAGCGTCAGTATGGTCGATAGCGCCGCGGCTGTACCGTAGCTGGCGCGGATAACCTCGGTATAGATGGCGACCGACATCGTCTTCGTAGCCCCGGTGAACAGGATGACCGATGAGCTCAATTCGTTGATCGCCGTAATCCAGGATATGATGGCCCCGCTCATGACACCCGGGAGCATCATGACGGCGGTTATCTTGAAGAATGTCTTGAGTGGCGAAGCCCCAAGACTGATGGACGCCTCTTCGAGACTCGGGCTCAGCTGGTATAGGATGGCCGAACTCGACCTCAGCGTATAAGGCAGGCGCCGGATGACAAGGGAAATGATGATGATGAACGCCGTCCCCGACAGCAGCAGGGGCCGTTCATTGAATGCCAGCAGCAACGTGATACCAAGTACGGAACCCGGTATGATATACGGGAACATCGTCAGCGTATCGATGATATCCGTCAGCCAGCTCTTGCGCCGGGTCGTCAGATACGCCACCGTCATGCCCAGGAATATGATCATGATCATGGCCGCTGTACTGAATTCATACGTATTGGCAATGCAGGTACCGAGACTCTCGAATATCGTGCGATAGCTGTCCAGCGAATACCCATCGACAAACACCGAACCACTCGTCTTGAGGAACGATGTGTAGATGACCACGAGTTGTGGTATCATCGAAAGTGCTACCAGAAGGTATATGGCAGCATGCATGAGTACATTCTTTATCCCGTGCAGTTCCCCCATCGCCAGCGGGCGCAGCGAGCTCATCGTGAACGATTTGCGATTCACAACATATTTCTGCAGCATGAATATGGTCGAGGTGATGAGCACCATGATGGCTGCCATAGCCGCCGCAAAGTTCGCCTGATCCCCGACCTCGTTGATGAATTCGGAGTAAATCATGACCGGCATGACGTTGAATCCCTCGCCGATGAGCATCGGCGTACCGAAGTCAGCCATCGCATTCATGAAAACCATGAGCGCTCCAGCCAGTATCGTCGGCGTGATCAGCGGGATGATGATCGTCACAACCTTGCGCAGGCCGCTGCAGCCCAGGCTTTCCGCAGCTTCGATGAGTGCTGAATCGATGTTCTTGAGCGCGCCAGCCACGAACAGGTAGATGAACGGATACAGTTTCAGCGTCAGCACGAGCAGTATGCCGGCAAAACCGTAGATTGAGGGAAAATCGATGCCGAACTCAGCCATCCACCGCGTCAGTATGCCTGAACGTCCGCCGATGAGTATCCACGAATAAGCACCGATGAATGGCGGCGACAGGAGCGAGATGATGACACATATCTCGACGATGTTCTTGAACCGCACCCGGTATAGCGTCATCGCATAGGCCAGGGCCGTGCCGATGATGACTGCCAGCACCGTCACACTCGTCGTGACCGTGAACGAATTGATCATCGACTGGTAATAGTATTTGCGCTCGAAGAAATGGGCAAAATTCGACATCGTCCATTCCCCGGTCGATGCATCCTGAAAGGCACTGATGAACAGCGAGAATAGCGGATATATCAGGAACAGACCGAATACAGCGATGGACAGGCAGGTGATCCCGGTCCAGAAATCCCAGCGGATATGAAACTTATTCATTCTGGACCACCCCCGCCATAAGGCTGTGCGAGCCATCCGCCGCAAAGATATTGACTTTGGCGGCATTCGGCTTCAGCGTGACTGTCTCGCCCACCTCGAGCATGCGCTCAGCATGGCCGAGGTCCTGGCTGTACTCGATCGAGGGCTGATCGGGCAGTATCATATTTTCGGCAAATTCAAGTCCGTATGTGATGTATTTGCCGAGGAACACGCGGCTATGAATGCGGCAGCTCACGCCCTCGCCCGACCCTGACGGCCGTATCGAGAATTCTTCGGGGCGCACCGAGATGATGATTTCCTGTCCCGGAGCTGCCTCTGGAGCCAGACCGGTAAGCGGCATGCGGTAGCCATCCGGGAATACGGCCGCCATTCCCTCATCGCTAGTCTCGAGCCGGCCATGAAAAAGGTTTGAATGTCCGATAAACGTCGATACGAATACATTCCAGGGGCGCGTATATATGTTGTGCGGTACTCCGGTCTGCTGAATCTCGCCTTTCCTCATGACTGCAATGCGGTCCGATATGGAGAGTGCCTCCTCCTGGTCATGCGTAACATAGACCGTCGTGATACCGACCTGTTTCTGCACCTCCCTTATTGCGGAACGCATCTCCACACGCAGTTTCGCATCGAGATTCGAAAGCGGCTCATCCATGAGCAGTACGCTCGGATGGATGACGATGGCCCGTGCCAGAGCCACCCTCTGCTGCTGACCGCCCGACAGCCGCTCCGGCAGCCGATCCTGATACTCCGTGATCTGTACGACATCGAGGATGCGGTCGACCTTATCCTTCATTTCGGCTTTCGACATCTTGCGCAATTTCAGGCCATATTCTACGTTTTCCCGCACCGTCATGTGCGGGAAAATCGCATAGCTCTGGAACACCATGCCGATGTTGCGCTTGTGCGCCGGGATGCCGTTGATGACCTTGTCATTGAACTTGATCTCTCCACCCTCGATGCTGTTGAATCCAGCAATCATGCGCAACAGCGTCGTCTTGCCACACCCGGACGGCCCGAGCAGGGTAAAGAATTCGCCATTCTTTATATGCTCGGTGAGCCCCGGGATTATGGTGTTATCGCCATAGCGCTTGATGACTTCATCGATAGATATTGCAACGCTCATATTCTTCCCCTCCCGCGATTATCTTCAATATTTATTATATATTCGCAATTAGTCCTATTCAATTCATAATTCGGTACAATTATCAGTCAAAATGAACTGTTCAAGTTGAATCAGGACGATAGCCCCACAGAGAATCCAGCAGCTAGAAAAATAAGAACATGCAAAAAAACTCCGAAGAAAATCTCCTCGGAGTTTTCACGTATATCATAAGATATGGCTCACGGTTTAGCCGTTTAGCCGTTCAGCTGCACAGCAGAACTTTCGACATCAGCGAACTAATATCAATCCTGCTGAACATTACTGCTGGCAGAGATCCTTTTCGGCCCATCCATCAAGCAGGGATATGACCTCGGCCATATCAGAGACGACGCAGTCGGCCAGAGATAGATCCTGCCCCGGGCTATGGGGGCTGCGGAAGCCGATGCAATACATGCCGGCCGCCTTGGCTGCG
>Ga0256404_1009521_pt1 | contig 13872 bp, 5 predicted proteins | sample RumenRJG_01DNA_FD_185990 | JGI IMG/M metagenome (GOLD analysis project Ga0256404, IMG submission 185990) | Bovine rumen microbial communities from Lethbridge, Alberta, Canada - RJG_01 | ecosystem: Host-associated > Mammals > Digestive system > Stomach > Rumen | place: Canada: Alberta | collected...
TTTGCATTATGGCCTACAGGTTTGGTTATCGCTCTTGTAAGCTCATTCTTCGGATTTATTTTTGCAGCTCCAGGTGCGGTGTATATCTACAGCCAGTATATGGATGACAAGACAAACGGAATAATTTCCATATGCGGACCTCTTGTAAACATTGTCCTTGCTTTGATATTCATTGCGGTGGGCAGTTCACTTGGTTCATATGCATATACAGGCACTGGTTCATTAATAGCTATAATATGCTTGTTTGGAACAAGAATCAATGCGTTTCTGGCATTGTTCAACCTCTTGCCTATACCTCCATTGGATGGATCCAAGGTATTGAAATGGAACATTCCAGTCTGGCTTGTGGCTATTGTCTTCTCTGGAATTCTGGTGTTCTTCACAGGTGGAATATTCTAGATGAATGGCTTTTAAAGCCATTTTTTAAATTTCTTATTTTAACAAATTATTTAAAAAATATTTTTTATTTATTTTTTTTAAGATATTTCAAAACTAATTTTTTAATCTGTTTTTTCATATTGGATTTTCAATAAAACTAAAACTTTTAATATTAGAAATTATAGAATAATTAATACTTGTAAACTAGCGAATATGCTATTTTAAATGCTTTTTAAAAAGGCTTTGTTTTTTAAAACATACTCTAAATAAAGCCAGTTATTGATTTATTCAATTGAAAATTATTAAATCTAAAAATTAAATATAATGTGATTATTATGCCAAAAAAGAATGATAAAATAAGCATGCCTATGAGTGGGGCAGGTTTAGTAAGATATTTTGATGACGAAAGTGTAGGTCCTAAAATAGCTCCAGAACATGTTGTTGCATTAACACTTGTTCTCGGAATTTTCTGTTTTATTTTAAGATTCTCTGTATAGGGAGAAAATCTGCTTTTTGGGAACAATTATTTCCTAAAAGTTTTTTTATTACATTTTAGCTATTTTTAACCTATAATAGCTCTATTTTTTTCTTTATTTTTTTTTAAATTTTCATATTCTTTGTAGCTAGGCTTATCTACAATTTTTTAAAATCTTTAATAAAGAGAAATACGCGGTTGAACTACAAATCTGATGGGATCATACTATGGATTATTTTGAAAGATTGGAAAGTGAAACACACAAGTTATATGAAATCGCTAATGAAGCAAGGTCTAAAGGTTTGGATGTAGAGCTTGAAACTGAAATTCCATTAGCAAAGGATTTAGCAGAACGTGTAGAGGGACTTGTCGGGCCAGCTGGAGTTGCAAAGCGTATCAAGGAGCTGGAGCAGGAATTCGACTCCCGTGAAGCTGTAGCTTTTGAAATAGCTGCTGAAATCGCATGCCAGGAAACTACTGAAACAGGCGCCAAGGCTGAAGCCGAAAGACAGGCCTTTGCAGACCAGGGACTTAGGACCGCTTTGGCTATCTTGACAGAAGGTGTGGTAGCTGCTCCTCTGGAAGGTATTTCAGGAGTCAAAATCAAAGACAATGCTGATGGAAGCAAATATGTTGCTGTTTATTTTGCAGGACCTATTCGTAGTGCGGGAGGTACTGCGGCAGCACTTTCAGTTCTTCTCGGTGATAAGATTCGCGTAGCAACAGGCCTTGGAAGATACCAGCCTACCGATGATGAAATCGAGCGTTATGTAGAGGAAGTGGACCTTTATGAATCCGAAGTAACCAACCTCCAGTATTCTCCAACTGCTGACGAAGTCAGATTTGCCGCTCGAAACATTCCTGTTGAAGTAAGCGGAGAGCCTACAGATCAAATAGAAGTATCACACAGCAATCTCCCTCGTGTTGAAACCAATAATATTCGTGGAGGAGCTCTTCTGGCTATGGTTGAAGGAGTAATCCAGAAATCCAAGAAGATTCTGAAGATTGCAAATAATCTTGGTCTTGAAAGCTGGGGCTTCTTAGCTGAATATGCCAAAGGAATAGGCTCAGAAAAGGAAGAGCCAAAAGAGGAAGAAGAAACCAACGTGGTTCAGGAAGAAGTGGATGAAATAGACGAGGATGTCATCGACAAGAATGCATTGTTCGAACATTCCAAATATATCCAGGATGTAATCGGTGGAAGGCCGGTTTTAGGATATCCTTCTGAGAAAGGAGGTTTCAGACTCAGGTACGGCCGTTCCAGAAACACAGGCCTTGCCACAATGGGAGTCCACCCAGCCACCATGGAGCTTCTTGAATTTCTAGCAGTTGGAACACAGCTGAAAATCGAAAGGCCGGGCAAAGGTAACTGTGTTGTTCCTGTAGATTCAATCGACGGTCCTATTGTTAAATTAAAGAATGGTGAAGTCCGCAAATTATATTCAATCCACGATGCCCGCGAAGTCAAAAACAAGGTTGTTGAAATTCTCTTTTTAGGAGACATGCTTGTTGCATTCGGCGAATTCTTAAGAAACAACCAGCCGATGCTTGGTTCCTGCTGGTGCGAGGAATGGTGGATTGAATGCATCAGAAACAGTGAGAAATACCAGTCAATGAGCGACGAGGAGAAAGAGGCATTCAACTTGAATGCAATGCAGACAAGACATTTCACTGTTGAAGAGGCATTTGAAATCACAAGAGAATTCGATGTTCCTCTCCATCCTGATTATACTTATTATTATAATGATATTAGCATAGAAGACCTTATCAGCCTCAAGGAATGGCTGGATACAAAAAGAGACTACCTCGATGATGGATATCAAAAAGGCGAGGATTTAAAACTTGATTTATCTTATCAGAAAAGGATTCTCGAGGTGCTGGGATTGTGCCATAAGATGGAGGACGGCAAGGTTGTCATTGAGAAAAATGATGCTTATGCCCTTCTTTCTACAGTAAGCGGCGATTATTCAGGCTATGTTGGAGAAAACCACACCAAATTGAAAGTGGTTGATGTCTTATGCGAGACTCTTGACTTTGAAATCAAGGACAAGGCTCCATGCTATATCGGAACCAGAGTAGGACGTCCTGAAAAATCAAAGGAAAGGCTGATGAAGCCTGCTCCTCATTCCCTTTTCCCTATTGGAAATGAAGGAGGATCACGCCGTTTGATTGCCGAGGCAGCAAGAAAGGGCAAGATACAAGTTGAAATAGCAAGACGCCAGTGCACAAACTGTCAGCTGAGTTCATTCAAGGCGATTTGTCCTCACTGTGGTGCTCCAACAGTTATTGGCGCTGCTGGAAAAAAGACAATCAACCTTGCTGCCATGCTTAGAAAGGCTTCTGAAAACATCGGTGTTCGAAAAGTGGATGAAGTCAAGGGAGTAAAAGGTCTGATTTCCGAGGACAAGCTTCCAGAACCTTTGGAAAAAGGAATTCTTAGAGCTAAGAACAATGTCTTCACCTTCAAGGAGGGAACTATTCGTCATGACTCAACAGACCTTCCGCTGACACATTTTATTCCAAGTGAAATCGGAGTTTCAGTAGACAAACTGCTTGAAATGGGTTATGAAAATGACTGCTATGGCAACCCTATTGAGAATGAAGACCAAATCATAGAGCTCAAGGTTCAGGATCTTGTAGTTTCCACTAATTGTGGTGATTATCTTGTAGGTGTGGCCAATTATATCGATGACCTGCTTGAGAAGTTCTATGATATGGACAGGTTCTATAATGTTGAATCCAGGACAGACTTGATCGGTCACCTTGTTGCAGGACTTGCTCCCCACACATCAGCAGGAGTTTTAGGCCGCATAGTAGGTTTCACAACTGCAAGAGGATGTTATGCCCATCCTTATTTCCATTCTGCAAAAAGGCGAAACTGCGACAGCGACGAGGATTCAGTACTGCTTCTTTTGGATGCATTGATCAATTTCTCAAAATCCTATCTGCCAAGCACACGTGGAGGAAGCATGGATGCTCCTCTGGTTTTATCAACCCGTATAGATCCTGAGGAGATTGATGATGAATCCCACAACCTTGATGTCTTCGAGAGATTCCCTCTCAAGTTCTTCGAGGAAAGCCAGAAGCCTTTGAAACCACAGGAAATCGTAGATATGGGCCTTATAGACAATGTAAGCATGCATCTTGGAACAGATCTCCAATATCATGATTTGATGTTTTCACATCATACTTCAAGCATTCATGCAGGACCTAAAGTATGTCTTTACAAGCAATTGACAACCATGAAAGACAAGGTGGATGCCCAGATTCATCTGGCTGAGCTGCTTCGTTCCGTAGACCAGAGAGGAGTTGTTGAAAGCGTTCTATCTTCACACTTCCTGCCGGATATCATGGGAAATTCAAGGGCCTTTTCCAAACAGAAGGTCAGATGTACAAAATGCGGTGCCAAATACAGAAGAATGCCTCTTACAGGCAAGTGCACCTGCGGATCCAATCTTACTTTAAGCGTGTCCAAAGGTTCTGTCACCAAGTATCTGGATATTTCAAGAGAGCTTGTAAACAGATATCCTGTAAATCATTATCTGGAGCAGAGACTGGAAATTCAGGAATTCGGAATCAACTCCCTGTTTGAAAGTGACAAGTCCAAGCAAAGCTCCCTGGATGTTTTCTTTGGTTAAACCGAAATTTGGTCAATTTAAGATATTGGATATTATTAATTTTTTAAATTTTAAGTCTAAATCATTAGGCTTATCTTTTAATTTTATAATAACTTATTTTATTTTTATTACTTGTCAAATGCTCTCGCTAATCATTTATTAATGCATTTTGATAAAGTAAAATTGCAATATTTTTAATTTTTCCAACCCATGTTTCTATTTGTTCGTATTAAATCGAATGGTTTATATGCCAGTATTTACATATATTATTTCGTGAAGTGACAAACTATTGTTTGTATCACGAACGAATTATTTACGAACAAATTTTCATTTTGGAAATTTTGATTTTTCTCATGTGTTGGGATTATAATGAATTCCTCAATTTTCGTGGATTTAAAATATTGAATTTTTCAAAAATGAATTGAATTTTGTTTGTAGTAAACCGAACGATAATTATACATCTTTGTATAATATAATAAATGCATATTAATTAGATGATTCAATCGAATTTCATGCTTAATGAGTTAAAAATTCTCAAATGCTTTAGAACTTTTAACGATTTAAATTAATCTAATTTTTATATTTATTCCTGCTTATGAAAATAAGCTTTAACAATGGGTTATATAAATTGGAAGGTGTTAAAGTGGAAAAAGTATCAAATGTGGAAAATAATTTAAAAACTACTAAAATTACTGTACAAAAGAATAATGGAGTAAGAGAAGCTTTTAGTTATGAAAAATTATTAAAGTCATTAGTAATGGTCGAAGCTCCATTTTTCGAATCTGAAAAAATCGTTTCCAATGTAGTTGAATCCTTATATGATGGAATCACTACAAAAGAAATCAAGAAAATCGTTTATGAAAACCTTGAAGAAGTGGATCAGGAAGCAGCTAACAAATACCTTGCTAAAATCACTTTAAAAGTAAGAACTTCAAGAGATAAAATCGAACCTTTCGAACTTGCAAAAATCGCAAGCACCTTGATGGAAGAGACCGGTGCTTCACAGGAAACCGCTTTTGAAATCGCAACAGAAGTTTGGAAGGAACTTAAAAAACTCAATGTCGAATACCTTACCGCTCCAATGATTCGTGAAATGGTTAACACAAAACTTGTGGAGTACGACCTTGAAGATTTAAGAAGCAAATACACTCGTTTAGGAATTCCTGTTTACAACATTACCTCATTAATTGAAAACGGTTCCAGAGACAATGCAAACATGATGCACAACCCTGAAACCATTCACAAATATGTAGCCGACGAAGCTTTAAAACAATATGCTCTCCTGCACATGCTGCCATCCCACCTTGCAGATGCCCACATGTCCGGTGACATCCACATTCACGATTTGGAATTCTTCGGTGGAAGACCACTCAACTGTCTCCAGCATGATATAAGAGCATTCATTAAACATGGTCTCAAAGTAGACGGTACTGGAGACCACACCTCAGTTGCAGCACCTCCTTCCCATATGGAAACCCTTATGAACCACACTGGAGAAATCATGCTTGCAGCACAGCAGAACATGTCCGGTGGACAGGCAATGTCCTTATGGAACGTATTTGTAGCTCCATTTGCAACCGGCAGAACCTATGAGGAAGTAAAACAGAACATTCAAATGCTTGTCTACAACTTGAACATGGCTTATGCTGCTAGAGGTTCACAAGTACCATTCACCAGCATGCAGCTGGAATTCGGAGTTCCAAAATTCCTTGAAGACGTGGAAGCATACGGTCCTAGAGGAGAAAAAGTAGGTGTATACGGAGACTTCGAAGAAGAAACCAGAATGATTCAAAGAGCATTTACTGAAATCCTTCTTAAAGGTGACTCAGAAGGAAAACCACACCTTTTCCCAAATACAATTTACACCCTGCGTGAGGAAACCCTCAAAGGCGATTACGATGATGACATGAGACTGGTTCACGAACTTTCTGCAAAATATGGATCATCCTACTTTGTAAACATGCTTCCTGACTACCGTGGAAACATGGCAAACTACATGGGATGCAGAACCTGTCTCCAAGACACCTGGACAGGCGATTGGGAACAAGACTGTTTAAGAACAGGAAACCTCGCATATGTAACACTCAACCTTCCTAGAATCGGATACCAGTCCAGAGATGAAAACGATGTATTCGAATACCTTGACAATTACATGGATTTAGCTGTTGAGACTTTAATGATTAGAAGAAACCAGGCACTCAACTGCCTGAACAAGTTTGACATCCTTCCATTCCTGAAACAGGACATTGAAGGAGAAACTTACTACAGAATCCAGAACTCAACCTTGTCCTTTGGTTTCAATGGTCTTAACGAAATGCTGTTATCCCTCTTCGATGCTGGAATCGAAGACCCTGATGCTAATAAATTCGGTCTCAAATGTATCAACTACATGTATGACAGAGCTAAAAGCCTGACTGATGAGACAGGTCTCAGATGGTCTGTTCTCCAGACTCCTGCTGAGTCCACAGCATACAGATTCGCAACCCTTGACAAGGAAAAATTCGGCGACAAGGCTATTTTACAAGGTGACAACGGAGCTAACTACTACACCAACTCCTCACATGTTCCTGTAAACTCTGACATCGACTTTGCAGACAAGGTCAAGATTGAAGGCAAATACCACAGAATCACTCCTGGAGGACACATCTTCCATGCATTCATGGGTGAGTCCTACTCTGATCCTGATGCATTGATGAGCCTGACCAACAAGATCGCTAGAAAATCCGACATCGGTTTCTGGGCTTACAGTTCAGCATTCAGTTTCTGTCTCCACTGTAAGACCTTGATGAAAGGATTAAGCAACAAATGTCCTTCATGCGGCGAGCAGGATGATGTTGAATGGTATGACAGAATTACCGGATACGTCCAGCAAGTAGGTCATGCTAAATCCGCAAATGGTGGATGGAATGCTGGTAAACGTCAGGAATTAATCGACAGACGCCGATTCCAACAATAAGTTAATTTCAAATTAACTTATTTTTAATTTTATTTTTTAATTTTTAATTTTAAATAGAATTTTAAGAATAAGATTTTATTTTTTTAATTTTAAATAGAACTTTAAGAATAAAGTTTAATTTAATTTAAATAGAGTTTTAGACTCTATTCCACTAATAGGATTCTTTTGAATCCTATTCCCTTCCTTTTTTTCATTATTTTTTTATGATTTTCACTTTCTTCTTTTTATAAAACTAATTTAGAAATCATGTGCGGGTAATAAATTTATATAGTAATTATTATTAAATTTATATTGTAGATGTTGAAGTCATATTTCACTTCAACAAATTTCTAATTAAAATGTTTAGCTATTGGAGCTTAAATGAATCAATTATTTAAAGCTTTAATAGTTGAGAGTATTTTTGCAGTTGAAGTATTATTGGCAAGCTATGTTGTAGAATTAATTTAGCCGGTTTTAATTAAAACGGGTTTTTGTAGACTTATTGTTGAATTATTTGATTGCCTGTTTTTCGGGTGATTGAGTTAGTATTAGAAGGTGATCTTATTTCAGAAGATATTGAAATGTTGAAAAAGCAGCTGGAAGCAAAAGATGAAAAACTTAAAAATCAAGCTAATGAATTGAATCATTTAACCAATACTGTTGTTCCTAATTTGAAAAAGGAAAATAAAAAACTTAAAGCTCTTAAGGCAGAGCTTACCGATGCATTGGAACAAAGCACTAAAAAATATTTTGATCAGTTGGATATTAATGCTGATTTAAGTGAAAGTGTGGCTAAAAAAGGAGCAGGACTTCAACTTGCCCAGGTAAGACTTGAAGAGATTGAAAAGCTTGTTGCCCAACTGGAAGCTGAAGGAATTGACAAGGAAGATGAGGCTCCAGCTATTGCAGAAGTTCCTGAAGAAGACAAGGCCATTGTCAAGGAACTTGAAGCCAAGGTCAAGGACCTGGAAAAAGAATTAGCTAACAAGGATAAGGAAATCAGCAAGAAATCAAGTCAGATCAAAGATAAGGATGCTGAAATAAGTGACCTTAATGATAACTTAATCCCTAAGCTTAAAGCGGAATCCGCTAATTTAACTAAGGAACTCAAGGATGTTAAAGCGGAGCTTGGCGAAACAGAATCCAAAGTCAGAGGCCAGATTGTTAAGCTTGAAGCTAAAATCAAGGATCTTGAAGGAAAACTTGATAACAAGACAAGGGATTACAACAAGCTGAGCACTACTATTAACAATAAGGACAAGGAGATTAAATCTCTTAAAAACAGAAACAAGGAATTATCTGAAAGTCTTGATGCTGAATCCAGCAAAGGATTCTTTGCAAAACTCACAGGCAGGTAATTATTGAGTTTATTTTTTATAATAAACTCTTTATTTTTTTTAAAATTTTTTTATCAAACATATTTTATTAATTATCAATAATTGATTAATAAAAACACGAAAATATTAAATAATGTTTAATTATTTCTTAAATATTTTTCGTGGAGTTTTTTTAAAAAATATTTTTTAGAAAATATTAAAAATAATAAAAATTATTCATTTTTTAATTATTTTTTATTATAAAAATATTATTTTGTTCAATAATAATTCTTTTATAATATAAATTATACAGAATTTTTTATGTGTTATTAATTTTTGGATTCTATAATTCTCTCGGTCTTTTGAATACTTTATGAATCTATCATTCAAAGCAAGGAGTTTTCATGGGTCTATTTATTAATGTTTTTTCTATTTAGTAGCATATTAATTTCCTTTTGTGATTTCTATGAATCGTGATAATAATAAGTATATACATAAAATTTTAGTTATAGCATTTGTTTCTATTTTATGCTTTTGCGGTTTAAATTCTGTTTTTGCTATCAATGATGATAATTCTGACTTGTCATCCAGTGAAAACATTCATTCTTCAGAAATTGACAGCATTGAAGATAATGATCCTGACAGTCAAAAACCTATTCTTAAGGATTTTTCAGAAAATAGTGATGATGCAAGAAATAATCTGAATTATAATGGTCTGGAAGATAACTTAAATTCTACAGCTTCTTTTAATGGTTTGGATGAGAATCTAAATTCTACAGGTTCTTTTAATGGTTTGGAGGATGAGCTAAATTCCGCAGGTTCTTTTAACAGTTTTGATGGGGATGTTAATTTTGCAAATGGCTCTTCAGTTGTTAATGATGACAGTGCCTCCACTAGTTCCACCAAGACCAAGACAAAGATTGTCGCATCCAATTTGAATATGAATTACTATGACGGCAGCAAGATGATTGCTTATATAAAAACCAGTTCAAACAAGCCTATCAAAGGACTTAAAGTTACTTTTAAAGTTAATGGCAAGACTTACAACCGCACATCAGATTCAAATGGAAAAGTAGTCTTAGGAATTACCAAGGGCATTACCTTGTATCCTGGAACTTATTCCTGCGTGATCAAGTTTGCAGGAACTTCTGCTTATGCGGCATCAAGCAAAACTGTCAATATCACTGTAAAGAAATGGAACACAAAAATTCTTGCAAATAACCTGGCTTGTTATTACAATGATTCAGTAAACCTCGTTGCTACTTTGCAAAACAGCAGTAGCAAGGCCATCAAGGGAAAATCAATTAGTTTCATAATAAATGGTGTCACTTATTCACGCACCACTGATTCCAGCGGCAAGGCTACATTGTCCTTGCCAAAATTGAATCCCGGCACTTATTCATGCCAGATCAAATTTGCAGGCGACAAGGTAAATGCTTCTTCCACTAAAACAATTAATGTGACTGTTAATAAGATTCCAACCAGTCTTTATGCTTATGGCTTGAATATTACATATGGGGATGAATACAAGATTTTTGTTAAGGTCAAGGATAATAAGGGCAATATTTTGGAAAATAAAACAGTTTACCTTATAATGAATCATGCGCCCCATGGAGTTACAGATGAAGAAGGCAGGATTAGTGTAATTGCTTATCCGCCTGGTGTTTGGAACTGTGATTATTCATTTTTTGGTGATGATTATTACGGACCATCCAGTGAACGAGTTACATATTCAGTAAGTGTTGCCAGCCCTATTGTCTCTCTGGAGAGTGGCATTTATAATGATTCTAATATGACAGTTTCTATTTCATCCCTTCATGGCGAGACTATTTATTCCAGTCTGGATAATGGTATTAGTTGGAATGAAAGTTTGAATAATGTTTCTTACACTCTTACTGAAGGAAATTGGACTTTAAAAGCTTACGCTTCATTGGATGGTTATAATGGCCCAGTAGTGGAGAGAAATTATTTCATAGGAAACCTTCCTCCCAATGTATGGGCTAATTATGAATCAGGCATATATAACGATTCTTTCAGTGTTGAATTATTCGCCAGTGATGATAATGATGACAGTCCTTTGATCTATTATACTTGTGACGGCAGTTTGCCTAATACAAACAGCAGTGTCTATTCAGGCCCTATTTATATTTCAAATAGTTCTAATTGCACTGCTTTGAAGTTCTTCGCCATAAATAAATATGGGCATGTAAGCGATATTGTCAGCGCTTATTACTTCTTTTGTGATGTTATTGCCAATTTGAATAGTGGAAAAATTTTCACTAATATTCAAGAAGCCGTTGATGATAATGATACCTGCAATGGTGATGTTATTGGCATAAGTACTGATATTTTTGGTTCTGTAAATATAAATAAGGAGGTTATTTTAAAAGCTTTTAGTCATAAGCCTGTTTATTGGTATGGAATAAATGATGGATCAATTGTTAACATTTTTTGTGATAATGTAGTTATTGATGGATTTAATTTTACAGGTTCAAATGTTTTTAATTTAAAATTTGCAGAAAATTGTTCTATTATAAATAATTATGTTTATGTTGAAAAAGGATATGGTTTTAAGCTTTTGCACTGTTCTTTTTGTAAAGTTGTAAATAATACTTTTTATGGAAATAACTCTCAGATTACAAGCAATATCATTAGCGCTACAACAGAATCAAATATTACAAATAATCATATAGTCTGGTTTACTAATCAATCTGTTTTAAATTCTTCAGAATTTAATGCTTCTGATAGTGTTTATAATTTGAATGTTAACAAATCCATTGCAAGCTTGAATAGCAATCTCACTTGTTTAGCAAATAAAGAAATTATCATGTTTGTAGATGGTATTAGATATGATTCTTTAACCAATAATCATGGCGAGGTTTATTTGCCCCTTACTCTATCTGAAGGTTTGCATGAGATAATTTTATATTTTAAAGGAGATGAGAACTATTTCAGTTCTTATAAATCTTTTAATTTGTTTGCTGTGAATGATGAAGAGGATATTGGCATTTCCGCAAGCCATGGCAGTGGTTTTTATAATTCTTCTGATTTGCTGGTCAATCTTTCTTCATGTGAGGGGGCTAATATTTTTTGCAGTTTTGATAATGGTTCAAGCTGGAGCAAATATGATAATAGCATTTGTTATAATTTGACTGAAGGAGTATGGGACATTTTAGCTTATTGCTCATTATATGATTTTAATAGTTCCGTATGCAATTATAGTTTTGTTATCGGCAATTCTTCTCCTTTAGTCTGGTCAGATCATGGTTCCGGTATTTATGATGAATCATTTTATGTTAATTTAAGTTCTTTTTCCAGCATAGATGACGATGTGTTAATATATTATACTTTGGATGGCAGTCTTCCAACTACTGAGAGTTTAATATATAATTATTCTTTATTTGTTTCTAATCAATCTGCTCTAACTGCTTTGCGCTTTTTTGCTAGTGATAGATATGGCCATAAGAGTGATGTGATTTCCATTTATTATTTCTTCGGCGATGTGATTGCTAATTTAAATACAGGTAAGGTTTTCAGCACAGTTCAAGATGCTATTGATGATGCAGATACATCTGCTGGCGATGTGATTGAGATTAGTTGTAACTTAGATGAGTCTGCAGTTTTAAATAAAAGTGTCAGTTTAAGGTCTTGCGATTATCATCGTGTTAATTGGACTCATTATTCTTCTGATTTTTTATTATCTTTAAATTGTGTTGATGATGTATTTATTGAAGGGTTTGTTTTTAACTGCCTTGATGATGGTGTAGTCATTAATCTTAATGGATCTTCCAATTGCATAATTGTTGATAACATTTTTGTAATGGATAATGGAATTTCAATCTATGATTTTAGTGGGGATGATTTGGCCTCTCATAATAACACTATTTTATTTAATGGTTTTTTAGGTAATTCCAGCGCTTTTATTCAATTAAATAATATTGAAAACTATTCTTTCACAGGAAATTATTTCAATCAATTAAGTGAAGTTGAAGATGAATTTCTAGTATCATCTCTCTGTAATCTGAGTTATGGTTACGGCATTCTCTTGAATTCTTCAATTAATTCTGTATTTTATGAGAATGTTTTTGCTAGTGGTTCTTTTGCATTATTTATTAATAACTCTATCAATAATTACTTTGCAAATAATAATGTTTCTAATAATTCAATAGCAATGGGAATAATGGGGTCCGATAATGTGATTTTTAATAATTCATTGGTCTTTAATGAATTTGCTGTTGTTATTGATGGAATTAATAACAGTATCATTAGCAATACAATTGTGGATAATGATTTTGGTGTTTATTCCAATATTTCCTCATCTAATCTTAGTGTGAATTTTAATAGGATTTCCAATAATCATAATTTCGGAGTTTATATTTCTGATGGTTCAGTCAATGCTTCCAATAATTGGTGGGGCCATAATAATGTATCATTAGGTGGAAATAATTGTGATTTGTATTTTGCCGATAATTTGAATGTTAGTTATGAACCTTACTTGGTTTTAAGCATTTATGCAGGAGAGTATAAAATTAAAAATTTCTTTGCTGAGAATTGCTCTTTCTGTGCGGATCTAACTCATAATAATCTAGGAGAAGATGTTTCTGTTTTAGGATGCGTACCTGATTGCGATATCATATTTGATATGGCCTGCAGTTATTATGATTCTGGGGATGAATTAATTGATGAAAATATTTCTTTTGGTACTAGATTAATTTCAGGTAAGTCTTCACATATTTTTAATTTGAAATTAAATAATAATGTGTCTGTGTTATTGGATAATGAAATAGTGTCTTATTTCCTGGATTGTCCTCCACAGTCTTTAGCAAATATTCACATTAGCAGCGATGCAATAATTTGCAATACTGATAATCATTTGAACTATGGTTTCATCATTCCATTTAATGATTCTGTGAATTGGTTTAACGTTATTTGGAAATCCACTGGTCTTTTTGAAGATGAAGTTTACATTATTGTTGATGGTGATATTATTGGCTCTTTCAGTGTTGAGAATTCTTTATATCATCAAATCAAAGGTTCTTACTCTGAAGATGTTTTTAATGCAATAAAATTATATAATAAATTTTTATATAATAATTTATATAAGCATAAAGCCATAGTTTATACATGGATTTCTTTAATTTATAATTTAAA
>Ga0256404_1009523_pt1 | contig 13871 bp, 12 predicted proteins | sample RumenRJG_01DNA_FD_185990 | JGI IMG/M metagenome (GOLD analysis project Ga0256404, IMG submission 185990) | Bovine rumen microbial communities from Lethbridge, Alberta, Canada - RJG_01 | ecosystem: Host-associated > Mammals > Digestive system > Stomach > Rumen | place: Canada: Alberta | collected...
ACGTCAGCCTCAACAGTCGGGTTGCCGCGGGAATCGATAATTTCACGTCCTACAACTTTGGTAATCTTGGCCATTTAAACATTCCTCTAAAATCGCGCTTTCGCGCCCAAAATGCGCCCGGAGGCGCCTTGAAAAATCGCCGGAACACAGTCCCGGCGGCTGTAAATCAAATGCCCTCGTCGCGGCGCTGCTTCTGGAACTTCTGCGCAGCGGCAACGAAGCCGTCGAAAAGCGGATGCGAGTCACGCGGAGTCGAGGTGAACTCGGGATGGAACTGCACGCCGACAAACCAGGGATGATCCGGCAGCTCGACAATCTCAACAAGAGTGCCGTCCTGCGACTTGCCGGTGACCTTCATTCCGCTCTTCTCAATCTGTCCGATAAGGTTGTTGTTGACCTCATAGCGGTGGCGGTGGCGCTCGACGATCTCGTCCTTTCCGTAGAGCTCACGGACCATGGAGCCCTGAACCAGACGGCAGACCTGTCCGCCGAGGCGCATGGTGCCGCCGAGGTCAGACTTCTCGCTGCGCTGCTCCACATTTCCCTTCTTGTCGGTCCACTCTGTGATGAGGGCGATGACCGGATACTTGGTGTCCTTCTGGAACTCAGTCGAGTTGGCGCCGGGCATGCCGGCCTTGTCGCGGGCATACTCGATGATGGCGCACTGCATGCCGAGGCAGATGCCGAGATAGGGAACGCCGTGCTCCCTTGCGTACTTCGCGGCAAGGATCTTGCCCTCAACGCCGCGAGATCCGAATCCTCCCGGAACCAGGATTGCGTCAAGATCCCTGAGCTCGTCGGTTCCGTCATGCTCGAGGGCCTCGGAGTCAACGTAGCGGATCTTGACCTGGACCTGGTTGTGGATGCCTGCGTGCTTCAGGGCCTCGTTGACCGACTTGTATGCGTCAGGCAGCGAGACATACTTGCCGACCATGCCGACGGTAATCTGGCCGTGGGAGTTCGCCTGGCGGTATACAACCTTCTCCCAGTCGGAGAGATCAGCCTCCTTGCACTTGAGGCCGAACCTGTCGCAGACCAGCTGATCAAGCCCCTCTGACTTGAGGACTCCGGGGATCTTGTAGATGGAGTCCATGTCCTTGAGGGAAATTACCGCCTTCTCGGGAACGTTGCAGAAGAGCGCGATCTTCCTGATCTCGTTCTGCGGGATGTCGACCTCGGAGCGGCAGACCAGGATGTCCGGCTGGATTCCGATGGAGAGGAGCTCCTTTACGGAATGCTGGGTCGGCTTGGTCTTGACCTCCTGGGAGGTCTTGAGATAGGGAACGAGTGTGAGGTGAACGAATACCGCATTCTCGCGGCCTAGCTCCTGGGAGAGCTGTCTTATTGCCTCAAGGAAAGGAAGGGACTCGATGTCGCCGACGGTTCCGCCGATCTCGACAATCGCGATGTCATGCCCAGAGCCGCCCTTCTTGATGTTTTCCTTGATGCAGTTGGTGATGTGCGGAATTACCTGGATGGTCGCGCCGAGATAGTCGCCGTGGCGCTCGCGCCTCAGGACCTCGGAGTAAATCTTTCCGGTGGTGTAGTTGTTGTTGCGGGTCATTCTGGTGCGGATGAAGCGCTCATAGTGTCCGAGATCAAGATCGGTCTCAGCGCCGTCCTCCGTGACGAACACCTCACCGTGCTGAATCGGGCTCATGGTACCCGGATCTACATTTATATACGGATCAAGCTTGAGGATTGTAACGTCAAGCCCGCGGGCCTCGAGAAGAGCTCCGAGCGAGCCTGCTGCTATACCCTTGCCGAGTGACGAGACAACGCCACCAGTCACGAAAATAAATTTTTTTGCCATGCTTTGTCTGTATTCCGGTTATGCGCCCGGCAGAAAGTGCCGGCGCTTTCAGGGCCGACCATAGACCCGAACAACACGGGTCTATAATATAGCAGAAAAAAGCTCTCTGCACAAAGGAAACCGGTGACGGCCGCGCGTCCAGAGGAAAGGCGCCGGACACCGGCTGCCATGATTACTTATGCTCCGGACCGTCCGGAATCCCGCCGGGGAAAACGCTGTCCCAGCCGATGGTTCCGTCATCACCGGAGTCAGGTTTACTTTCCGCCACGTCTGCCGACTGTTCCTTTCCGCCCGCGGCCTGCCCCGGAATTCCGCCGGGGAAGACGCTGTCCCAGCCTATGGTGTCAGTCTCGCTCTCTGCACTGCTGCCGGAATCAGCCTTTCCTTCACCTGAGGAGTCCTGTCCATCGCCTGATTCAGGCACTCCGCCCGGGATGACGCTGTCCCAGCCTATGGTATCGCTGCCGGAAGTCTCCGAAGGAGCAGCCGCAGATTCCGCCGCAGGCCTGCTGTCCGCACCGTCTCCGCCTTTTCTTTTCCTGCCGAAGGCCTGGGAAAGGCGCCTGCGCCTTACCGAGACGTCAGGTGACGGAGGGACATCCTCGGGCTGGGGCGTCCAGGAAGTCTCCGGGATCTCCTCTGCCGGAATATCACCGGGATCAGGAGTCTCCTGAAGCAAGGACTCTGCGGCCGGCTCAGGCGCGGCCGCTGACCTGCCGGATGCGCGCCTCACCAGCTTCTTCTTTTCAGGCTCTGCCTGCTCTTTCTCAGCCTTGTCAGCTGCTGCAGCCGTTCCGGCTGATTTTCCGGCAGTTTTCCTTTTTGCCGTCTTTTTCTTCTTCTCCGGCGCCCCGGCGTCATCAGCCGCGGAGACGGCCCCCTTTGCCGCAGACTTCCGTTTTGCGCCCGTGCGGGCTGCCGTTCCTGAAGGCTCCGCGCCATCGGACTTGCCAGCCGCAGGCTTCCTTGCTTTTGCTGAGCCTGCAGGCTTCTTTCTTGCGCCGGTCACATGCTCAGGCTCCGCCTCGGTCTGGGCGGCTGCCGGAGTCTCAGGGCTAGGCTCCGCTTTCTTCCCGTCCCTTATTTCGCTGATGGTCCTGCCGCCTATTACATCGCTGCTGCCCTGCTTCTCCGCAGCAGCCATGGCGCTCTCGGCATCATCCTCGCTGAGGGCGCACGCCACTCCGTGGGACTGCCCTGCGCCGAGCGGCCCTGGAACGCCGTTTTTCCCCGGAAGCGGTTTCATCGGAGTTACGTGGATGAACATGGAGCTCCGGTCTGCGGCACCTGTCCGAACTGAGTTCCACTGAGTCCCTGAGCTGCTCTTCTTCACCTTTACGGCGGCAGCGTCATTCATGTACTTGTCTGCTGCGAACGGGCTGATCTTAAGGAGATCAGCAAGCTGACGGAAGACGTAGCGCTTGCGGTTCGACAGTGTCGAGTCGGCAAGCAGGAGCTCGGCGAGCGCGATCATGAGCTCGCCCCTGATGCCTGAGTTCTCCGGCTTCCTGAGGTACGTGATCTGCTCCCCGCAGCATTTCCTTATCGTCTCCTTGATCTCCTCCGCGGAGCGGCCGCCCTCCATGCCGAATGACTTAAGGTAGTACTCCGAGAGGATCTCCGGATCGCCGCTGTTCGCGCCGCCCGTGAGCTTGAGCGCTGTTTCCTTCCTCGCGGTCAGGAACCATTCGGGGATCCCGCCGGCGGAGAAAATGAACACCAGTCCGGAGATGCTGCCGCCGACGACATCAAAGAGCGCGGCTGAGAACTCCGGGTTGTCCGCGGCCGACGCAAGGAGATCAGGCGGTATATCCTCCTCTTCCTTCTTTTTCTCTCTCTTCCAGGTCTCCCCGGAAATCAGCTCCTCGTCCATTGATCTGCTGCCCTCTGCCGGGGCATCGGCTTCCGGGGCATTTCCTGAAGAGCGTCCGCCTGCGCTGCCGCTCCTTCCCTCCTTTCCCTTACGGTCAGGAAGATTACCGTAAATCCTCGGGTTGTAGACTGTCTCCGTCACAGCAGGCCTCGTGAACATGGAGAATATGAGCATCGGCAGCAGCATGACAAGCGATGCCGAGAAGAATATGAGCCAGGCCGATCGCTCTGATTCCTCTACTCCCTGGAAGGACGGGTGACTGAAAATATACTGCCCCTTGCCCAGTGACCAGAGGAACAGCGGGAATGATGCCAGCGGCACAATCGCCCAGAGCGGGCTTCTCCCCGCCTCGCGGAGCCTTCTCACCGCAAGCGTGAACTCACAGAAGGCAAAGAAGGCGAAAAGTATGCTTCCGAAAAGAAGCGCGCCGCGCCTCAGTGCGGTTATGAGCTCCTTCCTGCCGCGCTTCTGGTTGCGGTACTCGACTGCGTCATAGTTGAGCTTTCCGACACGGCTGTGGACGGCGTCAATCGTATTGAGGTAAGTCTCGATATTCTGGGCCGTCACCCCTCCGAGGCTGATCTCCCTCAGTATGCTGCTCTCGTTCTCGAGGGCCATGGCAAGGGAGTTCATGGCCTCAATGGCAGCAGGAGGCAGTCCGCTCTTCTCCCTGCGCTTCTCTGCCCTCTCCTCCCTGACATCATCCATCGTGCGGTTTATCAGCTTCTCCCTGCCGAGCTGGATCTCCGCCTGATCCGTGCCCTCAGGCGCTGCGTTTCCGGTAAGGCTCCCGGACTGGATCTCACGGTCCTCGAAATAGGTATTCTCCGGAAGCACGCCTCCGGCAGTGAAAAGCTTGACGCTGTCAGACGCCTCGCGCGCGGTGTCCGCGTATTCGCCGAAACGCTTCAGATCAACGCCAGCGGTAAGGTAATGGTCAATTGCGTCAGGGACGCGCCTGAGCTCCGATGCCGAATTCCTGGCGCTTATGAGGAAGCGCTTGAGGGCCCTCAGATCATGCCGGAGGAGCTCGAGGGGGTCGGCAAGCGGATGAAGGCGACTGAACGAGCTGAGGAGCCTCTCGGTCCTCGCCGCGCGGATCCTGCCGACATCATCAGACTCCGTCGCCGCCTTCTCCGCAAGCCCGGTAAGCCTGCCGGAGGATTTGGTGAAAAGCTGCCTCGCGTTTTCGGAAATGCCGTTGTCGCCGAGAATGCCGGCAGCGCCGGAGAGCTCCTCGGCAAGCTCCCTGATGGTCTCCTCCCCGAGCGTCCCGCCGCCCGCGATCTGGTTTACTGCGGCAGACACATCGGCGTTCACCCGTCTGAGTCCTGCCCTCAGCGTCATCTTTCCCTCAGGCACCTCGGAGGAGAGCCTTTCGAGCATGTCCTGCACATCATCGAGGATCTCCGCTACGGCGAAGAGGTGGGAAACGTCAATCCCCGGATATGATGTCGTGACATCAAGCTTCTTCAGCCCTTCGGAGAGCGCCTCAAGCTCGGCCACCGAGCGGCGCACGGAAATGATGTTGGACGAGTAGCCGTCAATGCCCGCGGCAGTGTCGCGGAGCATGTCAGCGAGAGCCTCGGACTCGCGCCTTGAGTAAAGGGAGTCCTGGCTGAGGACCTCGAGCGCCCGCCTGACGCTTTCGAAGAGATCGCGGGTCTCGCTGTCGCAGAAATTGCGGCCGCAGGCCTGCCTGAGCTCACTGACGAACTTCGCGGATGAGGCCTGGAGCCTGCTGCTGGCCCTGGAGAGCTTCTTCTCCGGACCGCCGAGCGTGAAAATGAACCTGGAGAGATCGTCTGACAGGGCATCCAGGCTGCTGACGAGCGACTTGTCGATAACCGGCATCCTGTTCCCGTGATACTCAGCGACGCCCTTGAGCTCGTTGAGCGATCTCGCGCCGCTTGCGAACGAGGGATTGAATGCAGAGGGATACTGCCTTCTTATCGAGCTCAGTCCCCTGAGCACCCTGGTCTGCCACTCAGGGACTATTGTCTCGTAGAGGCGCCCTGCCGCATCGCCGAAGAAGAGGGGAACGGCAAGGAACACGAGGGGGATGATGAAGAACAGCAGCGTGAACTGGACATGGCGGCACTCCTCAGAGGACACCTCACCGCCAAGGTTGAGAGCTCCCCGAACAAGCACAGTTCTGAAATCATGAAACATTGAAGGATCTTCCGATTCGCCAGGACAGCGCGCCCCCCGAAAACATCCGCATATTCTATCAGATCGCGCGCCGGTTTTTAACCGCATGCCAGATGCCCCGCCCGTGCGGCGCGACATGGCGCCTGTAATGGTAGAATGCCCGCTCCGGAGGGAAATATGGATAGGATGTTCATTGACAGTCTCGAGGTGATGTGCCCGATAGGCGCATATCCCGAGGAGCACGGAATTCTGCAGCGCCTTGTGGTGAGCGCAGACTTCGATGCCGACCTCAGCCGCGCCGCGGAGACTGATGATCTCGCCGCTGCCTGCGACTACTCGGGAATTCCCGCAAGGATAAGCAGCATGCTGAACGAACGCCACACCGAGCTTGTCGAGCGCGCTGCCCTGCTTATTGCCGCCCTGCTTGTAAGGGAGTACGGCGCGCCGCGGGCCAGGGTCTCGGTGTACAAGCCAGACGCGCTTGACGGAGTGAAGGGCATCGGGGTCACCATCGAGCGGACAGCCGGCGAGATCCGCGAGCTCGAGAGGAGAGGCGTGCTGTGAAGGCTCTCATTCTTGCAGGATCCGACACCGGCTGCCGTGAGAATCTCGCCCTTGCCCTCCGGGAAGTAAGGAAGAGATTTCCGGTCATCGCAGTCTCGCATCCGGTGAGATCAAGGCCATGGAGCGGTAAAGGCGCTGACTACCTCAACGCAGCGCTGATAATAGAGACTGATCTGGCGCCGGGGGAAATCGTCTCATCGCTGAGGGAGATCGAGGCCATGGCCGGACGGAAGCGCGGTCCGGAGGCCAAGGGCGTCCCGCTTGATCTCGACCTCATGGCGCTCGAGGGGTTCCGCGGTCAGGCGGGACGCCACGTTCTGCCGCGTGACGAGCTTCTGAGGCCCTATGCCCTGGTCCCGGCCGCTGAGATTGCCCCGGATCTCAGAATAAACGAGAGCGGCCCCGGCCTCCGCGAGCTCGCCTCCGGGAAAGGCGCCTCACTGCATGGCATCCTTCCGCTCTGCGGGCCCGTTCCGGAAGGTTTTCCCTCATGAAACACGCCGCCCTGCCGATAATACGGTAAAATATCCGCGTTACACTTGAGGATTGCGCAAATGACGACTTTTCAGGCTCTGGTGCTGGCCCTTATCCAGGGACTCTCCGAGTTCATTCCCGTATCAAGCTCGGCCCACCTCATTATCCCGGGCAAGCTTTTCGGCTGGCCTGACCAGGGGCTCGCCTTTGACGTGACGCTCCACGTCGCGACCCTTCTCGCAACCGTCGTGTATTTCCGCAATGACCTCCTCGACATGATCAGGGGCACCGTGCAGTCCGCGAGGATCAGGCAGATGAACAGCAGCGCAAGGCTGGCACTTCTCCTCATCATTGCCGTAATTCCTACTGGAATCGCGGGCCTCGCCTTCCACGGCATAGTTGAGCAGTATCTCAGATCCGACCTGGTCATCGCCTGCACCACCCTTGTATTCGGCCTCCTCCTCTGGTACTCCGCCCGCTGGTCCAAAAGGCACCGCCCGTCACGCCCGAGCAAGGGGATGACGGTAAAGGACGCCCTCATCATCGGAACTGCCCAGGCCATCTCGATAATCCCCGGGACCTCGCGCTCCGGCATCACACTCACAGCAGGGCTCTTCGAGAAGTTCAGCCCGGTGTTCGCGGCGAAGTTCTCCTTCCTGCTCTCCATACCGACCATCGCCCTCGCGGGGGGCTACGAGGGGCTCAAGCTCGTCATGCACGGATCTGACGAGCCCTGGGATCTCCTCGCCGTCGGCTTTGTCACCGCCTTCATCAGCGGCCTCATCTTCATAAAGATCTTCATGAATATCATTGAGAGAATCGGCGTGATGCCGTTCGTCATCTACCGCATGCTCCTCTCTGCATTCCTTTTCACCATGCTCTTTGCCTTCTGACGTCCGCCGGCAGGCCGGAGGGCCTGCCGTGAGCCTTTCATCACATCAGCTCAGGAAATCCCCTGCGCCCCTCGCAGCGGTGAATCTTACAGCGCAGAAGCGAAAAAAGATAAAATTCATGATCCCAACCCCTTGACTTTGGGTAAAATCAAAGCGAGGAGTGCATAGCGCCATGCTGCATTCAGGGACATGCGCCACGGATGGCGCGGCCTGCCGCATTTTTTGCTTTTCACCGCCGTCTGATTCCAGGGAAGGGACTCGAACATGAAAAAAAGTGTCAGGATTCACGCTTATCGAGCTGATGATTGTCATCGCCATCATCGGCATTCTTGCAGCAATCGCGCTGCCTGCCTACGCCAAATACACCGCAAGGGCCAAGTTCACCGAGGTTGTGAACGCTGCCGAGCCGATCAAGATTGAGGTCGAGCTCTGCTACATGGATCAGGGCTATCTTGCGCCCTGCGGCAGCACGGGATCGTACTTCGGCGGCAGTTCAATAAGGCGCATCATCGAGGATGCTCCATCAAAATATGTCAGATCTGCCTATGTTGACATGACAACCGCTGAGATCCATATCAAGTCAAAGAACATCAAGGTCGGAACTCTCGGTGAGGGCCTCGACGACTTCATGCTCCTCCCGACAGAGGTAAAGGACGCGGACGGAAATCCGACCGGAGCGCTCAACTGGAAAATCGATCCTGAATCAAAATGCAAGCAGCTTGATGTCTGCTGAGTCTCAGGGCCCTGCCGCACGGCAGGGCTTTTTTGTCCCGCCTCGGTTTCCGGTCATTCCTCCTTATATGTTATATGCCATAAACGGAAAAAGTCTGTAAAAATTCCGTTAAACCTTTGTTCCAGCAGTTTCTTTTCTGAAAAAACATATTATAAGTAATGCCATTCAGCAACCACCGGCAGCATGGCTATGTCATCGATAAATCTCTCCGTAAAGCTCGACATCTCAAGGATAATCACCCCGGGGCACCCGGTAAGGTCTGACGGAAGGGCCGTCGACCTCTACAGCGACGCGCAGGAGGACAACGAGGTCAACGAGTACTTCGTCATCGACCAGAACGGAAGCCCCTGCGGCATAGTAACCAAGAGGAAGCTTGCCTCGGATTTCGGCGGCCTCTACGGCTACAGCCTCCACTCTAGATCATGCATCTCCGACATCATGAGCAGGAACTTCATCGCAGTTGACGAGGACTGCAGCCTCACGGACACTGCGTCAAGGGCCATGAACCGGAGCGCCAACCATGTCTACGACGCCATCGCGGTAACGAGGGACGGCAGGTACATAGGCCAGATCACCATAAAGGATCTGCTGCTCAAGCTCAAGGACGCCATGGTCGAGGCGGCCTGCGACGTCAACCCCCTCACGAAGCTCCCCGGAAACAGGATGATAGAGAGCACCATAGAGTCGCTCATCAGCGGGAAATGCGGCTGGGCAATCGCCTATATCGACATCGACAACTTCAAGGCGTTCAATGACTCATACGGGTTTGCGGCCGGAGATCAGATAATACTTGACGTGGCCGAGTGCATGAAGGGCTGCTTTCCCGGAGGGACGTTCATAGGGCATGTCGGGGGAGACGACTTCGTGGCGATATTCAGCGGCGATCACGCAGAGGAGTGCCTGAAGCGCCTCTGCCTGTCATTTCACGAGAAAATCCTGCCGCTCTATACCGAGGAGGACAGGAACAGGGGCTACATCATCTCGAAGGACCGCTCCGGCGCTGTAAGGACCTTCCCCATCGCGTCTCTCTCGATCGCGCTGATGCTGAGCTCGGTCACGAGGCCTTCGTCAATGAAGGAGTTCTCGAAGCTCATTGCGAAAGCCAAAAAGAAAGCCAAGGCAAAGGACGGCGACGCGATTGCCCTGGCAAAGTAAAGCTGGGTTGGTGAGCAGCCCGGTCCGCGCGCGGCTCAGAAGAGACCGGGGTTTTCGGAGCGCGCGTCCGAGAGGTTCATGTCCATAAGCTTTTTGAGCCCCTCATTTCTCCTGACCTCGAGGGCCTCTGCCGTATACACCGGGAAAAGCGACTCATAGAGCAGCTTGTCGGCGTAGGCGGAGCCCAGAACAGAGGCCTTCACCATCTCGTCAAAGCGCTCCTTCTCCTTTTTCACCGGGAGCCCGCCGAGCATGGAATGCTTGGCTACAAGCGCGCTGAACTCCTTCGCGAAGCGGCGGTAGGCAATGTCGAAGTTGTGGCTCTCGTACCAGTCGGTAATGATTTTTCCGATGAGATCATGGAAAACCGGATGCTCCGCCTTCATTCTCTCCTCCTCCGCCTTGAAATGCGCGTTGAAGGCCTTCTGCTTCTCAGGGTGTATGCCGAAAACCATGGCGAGCGCGGCGGTATGGCTGAGAAGCGGCTCAAACTCCTCCCTCGCGCTATGTGTCCAGGAGAGGTCAAACCATCTTCTCCTCTGTAGATACTCCTTCACGTCACCGCCCGAGGGGAAACCCGAGGAGTCCTTCTCCGAAGGAGGCTCGCACGGGACCAGATCGTCAGCGAGCGAGACAGTCCCGGTCACCGCGAGGAACACGATCCGCGCGAAGCGCTCGTCTTCCATGAAGTCAGGCTTCATCTTCGAGATGAGTGCGGTCTGCTCCTCCGCCTCCGTCCTGAAGCGCTCCGGATCCGCCCCGCACTTCTCCCAGAGATCGAACCACGGCCCGAGATCCTCTTTCCTCAGGCGGTATATTTCTCCGAACATGTACTCTCCTGCTGGCTGTTTTTACTTTGGCGGAGTGTTCTGCCCGCCTCTTATTCAATTGTACACGGAAAAAAACATGGGCACCGGCACTGCGGACAATCCCGGGGCGTGCGCGGCAAGCTCTGACATCATGCGACTGATTACTATTTGGGCTAAAATGCCGTAAATCATTTTTGGAGAGCTAGATGAAGCCTTTAAGAATCCTCATGGCCGCTGCCATGATTTCAGCAGCTGCGGTATCCGTCCAGGGCTGCAATTCAATAATGAGCAAGGACGAGTGCCTGAACACCAACTGGGAGGCCCGCGGCGAGAATGACGGCATAGCCGGGAAGGGCTCATCGATCATAAGCGAGTACCATGAGGCCTGCGATGACTACCGCCCGATGGACGAGTCTTCCTACAGAAGGGGGCGCGAACGCGGGGCAAAGGCCTACTGCGTGCCGGAGAGGCTTTACAACACCGGCATAGCCGGAACGCAGCTTACCGACATCTGCAGCTCCGTGCCGGGCTCCGCCGAGCTGATGGTCTACTACCAGAGAGGGCAGATGGTTTATCTCGCCCAGGCGCAGCTCAACACCATCGACGGCATTGTCCAGATCTCCAACCTTCTTCTTGACAAGGGCCGCTGGCAGTCAAAGCAGTACCGCATCCTTGAGATAAGGAAGGCGGCGTCAAAGGTCAGGCCCAAGGCCAAGGCAGCACTGGAAAAGGCAAGGGCTGCCGGAATGAAGAAGGATGTCGCCGTGCCTGATCTTCTCGAGGACATGAAGAGCTCCGGGATGATCGACACCATTCTGAAATATGCCGATGCTGACCAGAAGCTTGACGAGATCGAGAAAAAGATGGCCGACTACCAGCGGAGCAAGGAGAGCAGCAGAAGCTGCATGTACAGCTCGAGCAAGAAGCTCGCCAAGAGCTGCTCGGAAAGCTACGATTATTACAGCCAGCAGATATCCGAGCTGAGGCAGGAGCGCTACGAGATCTGGTCACAGGTCGGGATCTGAGCCCGCACCTCGCTCTTCCGGGAAAAGCAATGAGCATCCCGGAGAGCAGCAGCGTGCCGGCATCCCCTTGCCGTTTCACGCCGGCGGCCGGAACGGACGGGCTCACCCATGCGGTGATGCCCGTTTTTCTGTCTTTTCCCCGGCGGCCGAGGGTCCGTCATATTTCCTTGCCTTCAGACGGAAATACGCAGATGCTGATCATTTTTTAGGCTAAAATTGCACCAGTAAATTCAGCGGAGCATTGTATGAAACCCGGAAAAATCCTGCTGTCAGCGCTCATGCTCTCTTTTGCGGCAATGCAGGGCTGCTCGGTAATGAGCAAGGATGAATGCCTCAGTGCGGACTGGGAATCGCGCGGTCTCAATGACGGCGCCGCCGGCAAGGGATCATCCCTCCTAAGCGAATACCATGAGGCCTGCGACGAATACCGCCCGGTTGAGGAGGATGCCTACCGGAAAGGCCGCGCGCGCGGGGCGAAAATCTTCTGCGTGCCGAAGACGCTCTTCAGCACCGGAAGGTCAGGCGCCGAGCTCACCGACATCTGCAATGATCTGCCGGAATACGGAGAGCTCGCGATCTATTACCAGAGAGGCCAGATCGCCTACCTCGCGGAGCAGCAGGTCAGATGGTTCGATGATCTCATCAGCAAGGCCGACTCGCTCCTCTCAAGCAGCCGCTGGTTCTCCAAGTCCTACCGCATCAGAGAGATGAGAGGCACGCTCACCGGCCTCCGGAACAAGGCGAAGATCGCCGCTGACCGGGCGGTCAATGCGGGAATGAACACAGATGTCTCCGTGCCGGATCTCTCACCGGAAGCCGAGCGCACCGGAATCCCCGAGACAATCAACCGCTATGCGGATGCGGATGATCATCTCGACCGACTGGAGACCGAGATGAACATCAACCGGTCAAATCTAATGCGCTATGAGGCATGCATGCACGACAGGGACAAGGACAGGGCCGAGTCGTGCAGGCATGAATACTATTACTACAGGGATCAGCAGAGGCAGCTTGAGTCCGAGTACCGTTCAGTCGAATGGTCTGTCGGGCTGTAGCCGGCACAAAGTGGGTAAACACTGCCGGGCCCGGCATCCGGCACTGATCAGTACAAAATGAAAGACAAAGGACCAGCATGAAGCTCAGACACCTCCCGTTCGCCTTTCTCTCCTCGAGAAGCCCCGAGGGGCTGCTGATTGCGGCAGTCCTCGCCGTCCTCGGGACTCTTGCCCTCAAACTGCTCTCAGGCAATGGTGGTGAGAGCATGACAGCAGTCCGCCTGCTAGCGGAGCTCGGATCCGCCGAGGCCGAAAGCAGGATCGGGGTGATGATGGCAGATCAGGGAAACACCGGGGAGGCAGAGAAGTGGCTCCTGCGATCCGTAAGAAACGGCTCTGGCTCCGGGATCCCCGAGCTCGGAAAGCTCTATCTCGGAAGAGAGTCGCCCGCCGAAAGGGCAAAGGGCTTCTCCATGCTCCTCGGCGCCGCGGGGCGCGGCTCGAGGAAGGCGAGGTACCTTCTTGCGAGGAACTCCGAGCTTAACGGCGAGAAAATCCCCTGCTACGTGTGGAATGCCCTGGCCCTTGACCGGGATGCGGTCAATGACGCTGACGCGTATGTCCTGAGCGATGCAGAGAAAGGGAGAACCCGCTGCTCGGAGAAGTTCACCGCTGAGGACTACCGGAAGGCGGAGTCCGTGCTGAATGAGTTCCTCCGCATCACGGGAAATGCCGCAGAGTATGACAGGGAGCCTGACGGCACTTCGTGACATAACCCGGGAAATCACCCGTCTGCCCGGGCCTTCCTGACAAGCCCCTTTTCCATTCCCTCTCTTGAGACACCGATGCTGAACATGACGCTGCGCCCGGTGCTCTTTATATCAGGCGAAAGCCCGGCATGCCTTATCTCACGCCTTACAAACCTGTTCTCGTAGGCTGATTCGTCACCGCCCTCCGGAAGACGGTACGGGAAGTCACCGAAGAGGAACGATCTCAGCGCAGCGGCTGCGGCCGCGAAGAGGACTGACGAGAGCGCAAGGGCAAAGGAGCCGTCCCCCTCTGACATAACGGCGGGAAGAGGGACAATGAGAAGCGCGAAGAGCATCATGAGCACCCTGCCCGCCTGTTCGGTGCAGAGCATCATCAGGAATACCGCGGCTGAGGCGAATGAGACCAGGGCAAGCTGCGGGAAAAACGCAGAGGGAAGCGCCGCAACGACAGCGGCCGTGAGCAGCAGGACGGACGGAATCCTCAGTTTCCGCCCTGTGCCGGTGCCAGTTCCCATATTTCCTCCTCAGCCGCCCTGCGGCAGGATGCGGCGCAGCGACAGAGCCGCCCGTTATGGAAAATAATCCTGTAATGCGTTTAATTCAACGGCTGCCGGCT
>Ga0256404_1009524_pt1 | contig 13870 bp, 10 predicted proteins | sample RumenRJG_01DNA_FD_185990 | JGI IMG/M metagenome (GOLD analysis project Ga0256404, IMG submission 185990) | Bovine rumen microbial communities from Lethbridge, Alberta, Canada - RJG_01 | ecosystem: Host-associated > Mammals > Digestive system > Stomach > Rumen | place: Canada: Alberta | collected...
TCGGCATCAAAACAGACGAAATCGACGGCGGGCAGAGCGGAATCGGCACTGAGTGAGAGCACGCGTGCCACTTCTATCATGACGGCCACGCCGCTGGCACCGTCGTTAGCCCCGAGGATGGGTTGCCGCTGATTGGCCGTGTTGGCGTCCTGGTCGGCCCAGGGGCGGCTGTCCCAGTGGGCGGCGAGAAGCAGACGGCGCGCATTTCGAGAGGGGCTGCGGGCTATGATGTTGTAGCCGGCCATCTTTACACCGTCGTAACGGGTAAACTGCGCTTCCTGGCGCGACACTGTGTAGCCGTGTGCTGCAAAGGCTTGTTGGATATATTCGCCGCAACGGGCGTGGGCCTCGCTGCCGGTGACGCGCGGACCGAAGGCACACTGCACCTCAATGCTGTGCATGGCGCTGTCAGCACTGAAAGCCGGCACCGGCACGTTTTCGTCCGGCGCAGGGGCCGTCGCTTGCTGTCCGTTGCATGCGGCAAGCAGCAACAGCAGCAGTAGTGAAACCAGGGGGATGAGCGTTTTTTTCATAACTTTTTCTTACATGGTAGCGGCAGCCTGCACTTCGGCCATGACACGGAGGAAATTGCCGCCCCAGATTTTACGCAAGTCGTCTTCGCCGAGGCCTTCGGCCATAAGCAGGCGGGTAAAGTTGATGACCTCGGCCGCATGGTCCAGTCCGGTCACGCCGCCGCCGCCGTCGAAGTCGCTGCCGAAACCCACGTGGTCGATGCCGGCCACACTGACGGCATGGAGCAGATGGCGCACGCCGTCGCGGACGGTAATCAGGCGGTCAGTGTCCGTACTGAGAAATCCGGGATAGAAGGTCACCTGGCACACGCCTCCCTTTTGGGCCAGAGCACGCAGCTGTTCGTCGGTCAGATTGCGCGGATGGTCGCACAGGGCGCGGCAGGAAGAGTGGCTGCATACGATGGGCACGCTGCTGAGTTCCAAGGCGTCCCAGAAACTGTCCTCGCCGCCGTGGGAGAGGTCGATGAGCATGCCCGTGCGGTTCATTTCCTTGACCACGTCGCGGCCGAAGGCGCTCAGTCCGCCGTGTTCGTGGGTGGTGCGCACGGCAGAGTCGCACACGTCGTTGTCGCCGTTGTGGCAGAGCGTCATATAGACCACCCCGCGGCGGCGGAAGCGTTCCACGTTGGTGATGTCCTTGCCCAGGGCATAGCCGTTCTCAATGCCGCGCATGACGACTTTCATGCCTTGTGCCTTCAGCCGTAATACGTCTGCCGGTGTTTCGGCGAGGGCCACGCCTTCGGTGGCGTTGACGGTGGTTTCTATGCAGTCGAGCAGTGAGTCACAGTAGCGTGTGGCGGCCTTTAGGCTTTCATCGTCGCGTTCCTTTTGCGGCAGATAGGCGGCCATGATGCAGGCGTCAAGGTGTCCGTCGCGCATCTTGTGGATATCGAGTTGCATTTCAGGGTTGCGCTCGTCGAATCGTGCGCCTTCGCTGAGCAGCATGGGGGTGTCGCAGTGGGTGTCGAGCGAGCAGAAGCGGTTGTGCAGGCTTTTGGCTTCCATAAAGCTGCGGGCTTCGCCGGCCAGCCACTCGAAGAGGGGCATCTGGCTGCGGTCGCCGCCGAGAATGAAGGTTTCGGGATGCCACTGCACGCCAAGAATGGATTTGCCGGGTATGGGGCTTTCGATGGCTTCGATGACACCGTCGCAGCTGCGGGCCGAAACGTGCAGGGCTTCCTTGCCGTTGCCTGTAGAGCTGACGGCCTGGTGGTGGAAAGAATTGACGGCCAGTGTTCCCGATTTGAAGATTTGGAAAAGGAGCGAGTCTTTTTCTATTTCTACCGTGTGCGAAGCGCGGCAGCGGTCCAAGTCCTGCGAATGTTTGATGAGTTTTCCTGCAAACTGAGGGTCGCTGGCCAGGTCTTGGACGAGGGTGCCTCCGGTGACATAGCCCAGCAGCTGGATGCCGCGGCAGATACACAGCATGGGTATCTGGCGGTCCAGGGCGCGCCGCATGAGCATCAGTTCCTCAAGGTCGCGCTGCGGGCAGATGCCGTGGAGCGCCGGCGAGGGTTGCTCGCCCATAAAGAGGGGGTTGAGGTCGCCGCCGCCGGAGAAGATGAGACCGTCCAGGCGGTCGAGCAGGTCCTCGATGTCGTTGTCGTCGTCGATGGGCGGTATCACCACGGGCACGGCGCCGGCTTCGTGGACGCTCCGGTAGTAGCCCGGGGCCAGTTCGCAGCCTTTGTCGCCGTAGTTGCCGGTAATGCCGATGAGCGGGCGGCGGGGCGGAATGCGGTGCGATTGGCAGCGTGTGCCGTAGAGGTGTTTCCAGTCAAAAGGATTGTCCATTATTAATAGGTATAAGAGGTTAGTCTTTGTAATCGGTGCGTTTCGGATTTTTGGGGAACCACCCCTTGCGCACCCGTTCGCGCTGTTCAAAGAGTTCCTTGATGCTCCAGAAACAGCTGAAGGCGATGACGCTGATGACGGCGCTCACGAATGTATGGTTGATGATGATGGCGGCTCCGCAGCCCAGCAGGCCTACCAAGAGGAACACCCACCAGAGGCGGGTGCCCGTATAGTATTCGGTCTTGATGACTATCGGATGGAAGATGCCTATGATGATGAAGGCGCACACCCCGATAGCCAGTCCTGTGAGTCCGGCTGTCATGCGTTATTCTTCGTTAGGAAACACGATGGGCAGTTGGCGCTGGATGCTCTGCTGCAGCGATATCAGGGTTTCCGTGCTGGTGACGCCCGGTATCTGCTGTATCTTGTTGTTGAGCAAGTCCATCAGGTGGGCGTTGTCGGTGGCGTAGAGCTTGATCATCATGGTGTAGTTGCCGGTGGTGAAGTGGCATTCCACAATTTCGGGAATGTTCAGCAACCGCTCCACCACGTCGTTGTACATGGAGCCGCGCTCCAGATTGACGCCCACGAAGGTGCAGGTGCTGTAGCCGATGCTCTTGGGGTTGATGTGGTAGCCTGAACCGAGGATGGCGCCCTTTTCGGTAAGTTTGGCTATACGCTGGTGAACAACTGCTCTCGATACGTTGCAGCGGATGGCCACGTCGGAGAGTGGAATGCGGGCGTCGCCCGAGATGATTTGCATGATTTGCAAATCGAGATTATCAATTTTGCTTGACATGATAAGTATTTTTTGTTGTAGCAAAAGTACATTAAAAAAGTTGAAAAACGAGCATTTTGCCGAATTTTATGGCAAAAAACGGCAAAAATTGCGCTTTTTGTCCCCTGCGGCCCGATTTTTTGTGCTTTTTTGGTGCTGTAAGCCGCCCTTTGGCCTTCCTGTTTTCCGATAAAGCGGCGGGCTGGCAGTCCCCGGATTTCAGAAGCGGGACTTCAAACGGCAGAAACGGCGCCTCAAATTTTTGAAGTCCGGCCTTTGCGTCCGAACACCGCTTCGGGGATGACGGAAACGGAGTTGGCCGCTCCTAAATCCGTTTTCGTCCGGACCAACTCCGTTCCCGTTTCCGAGAAAAGTGCCTGCCGTGCGGAAAAAGAAGGGGTGAAGGGCCGTGAATTTGCAAATAAAGCCGTATTTTTGCTTTTACAAAAACAATATTTGCATTATGGTAGATTTCAAAGCGCTGGCAGCGCAATACAAGTCGGAATTGCTCGACCGGGTGATTCCCTTCTGGTTGGAAAAGTCACAGGACACAGAGTTCGGAGGTTATTTCACCTGTCTCGACCGCGACGGGTCGGTGTACGACACGGATAAGTTCATTTGGATGCAAGGCCGCGAGGTGTGGATGTTCTCGAAACTTTATAATGAGGTGGAGCACCGTCAGGAATGGCTCGATTGTGCCATACAAGGTGCCGAATTCCTGAAAAAATACGGCCACGACGGCCACTATAACTGGTATTTCGCCGTCGATCGCGAAGGCCGTGCCCTGGTGGAGCCCTACAACATATTCAGTTACACCTTTGCCGTCATCGCCTTCGGCCAGCTGGCCCTGGCCACCGGCAACCGCGAATATGCCGACATAGCCAAGCGCACCTTCGACATTGTACTCTCCAAGGTCGATAACCCCAAAGGCCGCTGGAACAAGGCCGTGCCCGGCAGCCGCGCCCTCAAGACGTTCGACTTGCCGATGATTCTCTGCAACGTGTCGCTCGAGATAGAACAGTTGCTGGAACCCTCGTTCCTCAAGGAAACCATCGACACCTGCCTGCACGAGGTGCTCGACGTCTTCTACCGCCCGGAACTGGGACTCATCGTCGAGGCACTGGGCAAGGACGGCGAACTGGTGGACTGCCTCGATGGCCGCAAGCTCAATCCCGGCCACGCCATCGAAAGCACCTGGTTTATCATGGACCTGGGCCGGCGACTGGGACGGAAAGACCTGATTGAAAAGGCCGTTGACATCTCTCTGAAAGAGGTGGAATATGGTTGGGACAAGCAGTACGACGGCATCTTCTACTTCATGGACCGTCTGGGCAAACCCCGCCACGAACTGGAGTTTGACCAAAAACTGTGGTGGGTTCACCTCGAAGCCCTCATCTCCTTCATCAAAGGCTACCAGCTGACAGGCAATCCGCGCTGTCTGGAGTGGTTCGAGCGCATCCATGACTATACGTGGAGCCACTTCCGCGACGCCGAATATCCCGAATGGTACGGCTACCTCAACCGCCGCGGTGAAGTGCTGCTGCCCCTGAAGGGAGGCAAATGGAAAGGCTGCTTCCACGTGCCCCGCGGCCTGATGAACTGCTGGCGCATATTGGAAGACTTGGCCAAAAAACAATAACCCTGCCCTATGATACAATGTACACTGGCCGACGCCGGCCGCTATGCCACGCTCTCGCCGCGACTGAAAACACTCTTCGATTTCCTGAAAACCCACGACCTTCGCCAAATGCCGCTGGGCCGTATCGAAGTGGACGGCGATGCCGTCTTTATAAATAATGTGGAGTGTGACCTCATTTCGCACGAGGAACAGAAACTCGAAGTGCACCGCCGCTATATCGACGTGCACATCCCCCTGGACCGCTCTGAAATCATAGGCTGGTCACCGCTGTCGGCCCTCGGAGAAAGCGAGAAGCCTTTCGACGAAACCGCCGATTTCGCGCTCTACCCGCAGTTGGCGCAAGTCTATACCAATGTCACTCCGGGCCAGTGCTTCTTCGCCTTTCCCGAAGATGCCCACGCACCCGTCATCGGCTTCGGAAAGTTGCGCAAGGCTATCTGTAAAGTGCTTATATAAGACCGCATGGAACTCCTCTTGGTTTCAGTCCTCGCGTTGCTGGCCGGTCTGGCCATAGGCTGGCTGCTCAGCCGCAGCCAGATGGGGCCGCGCCTGGCGGCAATGGAGAAAGAGCGCGACTATGCCAAGCAAGAATCAGACCGCCTGATCTCGGCTGTACAGACAGAGCGCGAAGAAACGGAACAGCGTGCCCGCCAAAGTCTGGAAACCATGAAGGCAGAGTTTCACACACTGTCGCAACAGGTGCTCGACCACCAGACAAAAAAGCTGAACGATGTCGGAAACGAGCAGTTCAGCACGATGATGCGTCCGTTGAAAGAGCATCTCAACACGCTGGAGCGCGCCATCCAGGACAGCAACGAAAAAAGAGCGGCTCAGCGCACCTCGTTCGAAGAAGCCATGAAGCACCTTTCAGAGCAAACCGTCTTGATAAGCGAGCAGACCGACCGCCTGACACGTGCCCTGAAGGGCGATTCGAAAGCACAGGGAGACTGGGGCGAAATGATATTGGAAAGTATCCTGAAAAATTCCGGTTTGCGCCGCGACGAGGAATATTTTGTCCAGGAAAATGTCAAGGCCGATGACGAGAAAAACCTGCGGCCCGACATCATTGTCAAGTTTCCTGATGAGAGAAGCGTGATTATCGACTCGAAGGTGTCGTTGACGGCTTATATGGATTACCTCGAAAGTAGCGATGAAGCCGCCAAAAGCGTGGCGGCGAAGGCTCATGCCGATTCGGTGAACAAGCACGTGGACGAATTGGCCAGAAAGAAGTATTCCGACTATGTGAAAAACGCCGGCAACTATGTGCTGATGTTCCTCCAGAGTGATGCGGCTTACGTCCTGGCCGTCAAGATAGAACCGAAACTGAGTGAAGAGGCTTTCAAGAAGCGTGTCATCGTCGTTTGCCCCACTACGCTGATGATGACGCTGCAAATCATTTACAACATTTGGCAGAGCGACCGCCAGAGCCGGAATGTGGAGAATATAGTGCAAAAAGCGTCTGCACTTTATGACAAAATAGTCGGTTTCACCGAAAGTTTTAAGGGTATCGGCAAGAATCTTTCACAGGCTTCCGCCGTCTATCAGCATGCGCTCGGACAGTTGAGCGAAGGAAAAGGCAACCTGGTGAACCGTGCAGAAGAACTGCGCCGGATGGGGCTGACCCCGAAGAAGCGTCTGCCTGCCGATTTGTTGCAACAGGCCGGCGAGGACAATAGCGATGGTAATGATGACAATGAAGCAGATAACAATAAAAAGCAATAGTGTTATGACGATGCGTATTGCCCGGAAATGGGTGAGATTGGTAAGTTTGTCTTTGATATTTGCAGGAGTGTTGGCCGCTCCTGCAGGTTCTGTTGCCAAAACGCCGAAAAAGCCGCTGAAAGTGGCCTGTATAGGCAACAGTATAACCTATGGAACGGGCATTGCCGACCGTCTCCGCGACGGTTATCCGGCCCAACTGCAACGACTGTTGGGTGAAGGCTACGAAGTGGGTAGTTTCGGAAAACCGGGTGCCTGCTTGCTGCGGCGTGGTTTCCGTCCGTACAACGAGCAGCAGGAGTACCGCGATGCCTTGGCTTTCGCCGGAGATATCGTGGTCATTCATTTGGGCATCAACGACACGGATCCTCGTGCCTGGCCCTGCTATCGCGATGAGTTTGTGAGCGACTATCTGCAACTCATCGACTCCCTGCGAGCCTGCAACCCTAAAGCCCGTTTCATTCTGGCCCGCATGACCCCCATCAGTGACCGTCATCACCGTTTCCAGTCGGGCACGAAGCAGTGGCACGGCGAGATACAGCAGGCCATTGAACAAGTGGCCCGCCTGTCAAAGGCCGATCTGATTGATTTCTATGATTCGCTCTACGTGCGCCCCGACCTCTTCCCCGATGGTCTGCATCCCAATCCCGAAGGTGCCGGCATCATGGCGCAGACGGTCTATGGTGCCATCACCGGCAACTACGGCGGTTTGCGTATGCCTGAGATTTATCAGGACTACATGGTTTTGCAGCGCAACGTGCCTCTTATTGTTAAGGGGCGTGCTGATGCCGGTGAAGAAGTCCGGGTCAGCCTTGCCGGGCAAAAGTTAAAGACACGGACTAATCTGCGTGGCGAATGGCAGGTGCAGTTGCGGCAGCTCACAGAGGCTGGCGAAGACTACGAACTTACGGTTGAAACCGCTAAAAAGCGTTTGGTCTATCGTCATGTCGCCGTCGGTGAGGTGTGGCTCTGTTCCGGTCAGTCCAACATGGCCTTTATGCTCCGCCAGGCAGCCTCCGGTGCGCGTGACATTCCCCAGGCCGCCGACCCCGGGCTGCGCCTTTATAATATGCAGCCGCGCTGGGAGACCAATGCCGTGGAGTGGCCGGCATCGGCATGTGATTCGGTCAATCGTCACCTCTATTTTAGACCGGCCTCGTGGCAAAAGGCCACGCCGGCCAGTGTACGCAATTTCTCTGCGGTGGCTTACTATTTCGGCCGTATGCTGCGCGACAGTCTGGGCGTGCCCGTCGGTCTCATTTGCAACGCCGTGGGAGGTTCAACGGCCGAGTCGTGGGTGGACCGCGAAACACTTGAGACGCAGTTCCCCAATATTCTGCGCGATTGGTTGAAGAACGATTTCATCCAAGACTGGGCCCGCGGCCGGGCCGCGCTCAACATCAAGCAGAGCGGCAACCCTCTGAGCCGCCATCCCTACCAGCCATGCTATCTTTATGAAACCGCCGTCCGCCCGCTGCTTGACTATGCCGTGCAAGGCGTGGTGTGGTATCAGGGCGAGAGCAACGCCCACAACTGGACTACCCACGAACGCCTGTTCCAGATGCTCAAGGGCACTTTCCGCAAAGCGTTCAACAACGACCGCCTGCCGGTTATTTTCGCCCAGCTGTCAAGCCTCGACCGGCCCACGTGGACCTGGTTCCGCGACAGCCAGCGTCAGCTGATGGACGAGCGCGACGCCACCTATATGGCCGTGACATCCGACCTGGGCGATTCGCTCGACGTTCATCCGCGTCAGAAGCAGCCTGTGGGCGAGCGCATGGCCCGCTGGGCTTTGGCGCGTTGCTACGGAAAGGCGCTGGTGCCCTCTGGACCGCTTTTCGAGAAAGCTCTGCTTGATGGAAACAAGGTCATGGTGACCTTCCGCTATGGTGAAACGCTGCACGCTGCCGACGGTGGCGAGGTGCGCACGTTTGAATTGGCCGAAGAAGACGGACTGTTCTATCCTGCCACGGCCGAAGTGGTGTCCGGAGGCGTCCGTTTGCAGTGTCCGCAAGTGAAGCGGCCCAGGCTGGTGCGCTATGGCTGGCAACCCTTCACCCGGGCCAATCTGGTCAATGGCGACGGCCTGCCGGCATCCACCTTCCGCGGGGCGGTGGACTGAGGACCTGTTCCCATGAAACGAAAACGCATTTAGAAACGCCTAAATGCGTTTTCGTTTTTTCTAAGTCCGCTTTCCTCTTCCCGGGGCGTGGCTGCTGAGGCCGCCGGGCGGCAGGGTGGCCGTCGTCCCGTCGGCACGACCGCGTGGCCGCCGGTTGTGCCACATGAAAACCCTGGCGACGCTCCGCACCAACGGACCGTCGCCAGGGCGATGTTTTGTCAGGGTTGTCAGATTATTTCAGGAGATTCCCCAAATCGCGGGGTACGTAGAACTTGTCCGTGCGGTCCACGTAGGTCATCACCGACGGTGTTTCCACCACGCGGGGTGCCGTGCCCGTGAGGGTGGCCACGTTGGTGAAGGCTTCAACGGTAAGTTGCTTGCCGTTACGCGGGTTCTTCACCACCAGTTTTGGGAACACGCCCTTCTCTTCCGACTTCACGATTTCGTAGTCATAGCCCTTGAAGGCCACGTCGTGGTGGGTGAAGATGCGGTCGGTAAACTGGTCCATCTTGCCGTAGAGCCCGAAGCAGGCCTGCAGGAAGTGGCTCAGTTGCACGTTGGTGCTCATGCCCATGGGAATGGTGCCCTTGGGGTGGTAGGCGGCCAGGAATACCTCTTCGCCGGTGTGGCCGAAGGTGGTCCATCCCAGATAGTTACGCTTGTTGAGCAGACTGATGACGAAGCCTTCCAGTCCTCCGCGGTTGCGCAGTTCCTTGGGCAGGGGGCTCTTTTCGTAGTTCTTGCAGTGGGCCAGCTGGTCCACTTCTTCGTCGGTCAGTTCGCAGCCCTCATAGGTCAGGAAGAGCGAGCGCACGCTGTCGAAGGGTTCCTCGTTGAGCTTTTGCGCCATGCGGCGTGCCGACATTTTGTATTTGGCTATCGGGCCGAACAGCACGTCCTTGGGCTGGCGCGAGTAGTTGCTCAGCCGTGAGCAGCCGATGCTCATGCCGCTGTTGCCATGGTCGGGCACGATGACCACGGCCGTGTTGCCGTCGCGGCGGGCAAAGTCGAGGGCCACGCCGCAGGCTTTGTCGAACGCGAGAAATTCGGGCGATAGGGCGGCGGGGTCGTTGTTGTGGGCGGCATAGTCCACCTGGCTGCCTTCGACCATGAGGAAGAAGCCTTTCTTGTTCTTCGACAGTTTTTTCAAGGCTATCTGTGTGGCTTCGGCCAGCGAAGGCTGCTTGGCGTTGTCGCGGTCGATGTCATAGTCCATGTCGCCCTGTTTGAAGAGGGCCCACAGCTTGTCCGACTTGCAGTTGCGCAAGCCTTCGGCATCGTCGCGGAGGACGGTGTAGCCGTGCTTTTTGAGGTACTGCTCGTGACGGTCTTTCAGATAAGCGCCGCCGCCGGCGATGACCACGTCCATGTTCTGGTGCACCTGTTGTTCGGCGATGATGTCGTAGGCGCCGCGGTTATAGTAGTGGGCCGAGCAGTCGGCCGGGGTGGCGTGGGGGAACACGCAGGTCACCACCAGTCCCGTCGATTTGCCCTGCAGTTGCTTGGCGGCCTCCAGCAGGGTGGCCATGGGGCCGTAAGCCTTTGTGCCGTCGATGGGGTCGATGTTGTCCTTGCCGTGGTCGGGCGGGAACGTGGACACGTAGCCGGCGCGGCTGGCATGGCCCGTCATGTAGCACGATGTGGTGGGTGCCGAGTCGCCGATGGGGGAGTCGCTGCAGTTGGTGCGCACCGTGCCGCACAGGTACGGGTCAATCATCAGGTTGGGCTTCGTGGAGTCGTTGTAATACTGCATCCAGCGGGCCAGCGACACCGTGCTGAAGCTGGTGCCGTCGGTAATGAGCAGGATAATGTTTTTGACCGGTTTTACTTTCTCTGGTTTGATGGCAGCCGGCGCGTTGCTTGCGAGCAGTAGGGCCGTGGCCATCAGCAAAACAATTCTTTTCATGTAGATGTTTATGTTCAAAATAATGATTAGCTCAATTCTATTACCGTTCCCTGTCCTTCCTGACCCAACAGGTCGGCGCGGGTGATGACCACGCGCTTTACGCCGGCCCTCAGCGCAGCGAAACTGTTCTCCAGCTTGGGCAGCATGCCGCCTTGCACCGTGCCGTCGGCTTTCAGTTGGGCAAAGCCGTCGGCCGTGATGCGCGGGATGACCGAATCGTCGTCACTGCTGTCGAGGAGCACGCCGCGCTTTTCGAAGCAGAAGGTCAGCGTCACGTCGTAGTGGCAGGCCAGCGCCTTCGCCGTCTCGCCCGCCATGGTGTCGGCGTTGGTGTTGAGCAACTGGCCCTGTCCGTCGTGGGTCAGCGGGGCCACGACCGGCACCGTGCCGTCCTCAATGAGCAGACGGAGCGCATCGGCATTGACACGGTCCACATCGCCCACGAAGCCATAGTCCACCTGCGTACCCGTGCGGCGGTGGGAGCGGATCACATCCATGTCGGCTCCCGTCAGTCCCAGCGCCTTCACGCCCAGCGCCCCCAGTCGGGCCACCACGCGCTTGTTCACCAGACCGGCGTAAACCATCGTCACCACCTCCAGCATCGCCTCGTCCGTCACGCGGCGGCCGTCCACCATACGGGTCTCAATGCCCAGCCGCGACGCCATGGCCGTGGCCGAACGTCCGCCGCCGTGCACCAGCACCTTACGTCCCGGCAACGCCGCGAAATCGCGCAACAGGGCAGCCAGCGAGGATTCCTCCTCCACAATCTTGCCGCCCACCTTAATAATATTCAGTTGTTCCTTCATGGAACTGCAAAGTTACAAATAAGCGAGAGTAGAGCCAAAAAGAAAGACGCAGTTTTTCAATTTTGACCCTGCCGAGCGAACGGAGTGCCTTGAGCGATAGCGAAAAACTTATCCAAAGTTACAAATAAGCGAGAGTAGAGCCAAAAAGAAAGACGCAGTTTTTCATTTTCGCCCTGCCGGCAGATGTAACCGGTGTGTCTAGTCCCACTGGAATTACGAGCCTGTCTGGAACATCTGGAACCTATGGCATGACCATCAAAATGTCAAAAATTTTCGCCATTTTTCCGGTGGTTTCGCAATTCGTTGATTTTCATTGGTTCTTAAGACAGGCAAAACAGAAACGCCGTTTCTGATTTTTGAAACGGCGCTTCAAACTTTCGAAACGCCGCCTTTGCAGCCCGAAATCCGGCCTCCTTCTCCGAGATGTCAATATTTTTTGGAATTTGTCAGGATTCCTCGACGTGAAAGAAAAGAGATATACACAAACTCAGCAGGTAATTGACACGCTGCGAGAACAAGGTGGATATTCAACATTAGGCAACTTATATCGTATAGTTGACACTTCAACTTGGGGAACGAAGACCCCTAACGAGACTATCCGTCGTATCGTTCAGCAATCACAGGAAATCTTCAAGATTCAACCAGGCCTTTGGGCTTTGAAAGAATGCCGGGATGAGGTTATGCGAAAATTTCAAATTCAAACGAAAGATGCAAAGGATGAAGAACGCTTCACTCATGGGTATTACCAAGGTTTGATTATTGAGATTGGAAATATGAAGCATTTTACCACTTATGTTCCTGCTCAAGACCAAAATCGAATGTTCTTGGAGAAACCATTGATTGACAAATCCGGCACCCTGCTGGGGCGCAGGATGCCGGATGGTAAAACGGGGGACGGCCAGTTGCCGTTACTCCACTGCGGGTATTTCGATTTGTGAGCCGTAGCGGTGGTATTCGTTGGCAATGGACTGCTCCTTGATGTATAGCGCCAGTTCGATGCGTCCGTTCTTGACGGGCAGCGACTGGGCTATGTACTTGTCGCACTGGGCTGCGGCCTCGAAGACGGCGTCGGGCACGTTCTTCGAGATGGTGCGCACGCGCTCATAGTTCTTGATGTGGTTGCAGAAGTCGCCGAGGCTCTCTTTCTTGAGCTTGCCGGTGAGCTTTTCTGCGATGGGGTTGGCCGGATCGACGGAAATGGTCAACGGTGTGCCCACGGTCTGGGCGGCGAGCTGTACCATTTCAATCTGGTCGAGGTCTTCGTCACCGAAGAGGCGCATTACCATGCCGCCCTTCAGCGGCAGATAGCGGAACACGTTCTGCTCGCCACGAATCTGGGGCTGGATGTTGCGGGCGTGGCGGAACTCCTTCTCGTACCACTCGGCGTAGGACGTCTTGTAGTCGGTGGTGGAGCCGGGCTTGTCGGTGATGTACATGAACTGGCCGCAGTAGTTGGGTCCGCCGGCCTTGAGACCGGGGCCGAAGGCGGAGAGTTTCATGCCGCCGAAGGGCTGGCGGTTGACGATGGCACCGGTGATGCCGCGGTTGATGTAGAGGTTGCCGGCCTGGATGTGGTCCTTCCAGTACTTTTGCTCTTGCTCGTCGAGGGTCTGAATGCCCGAGGTGAGGCCGTAGTCGAGGCCGTTGACCAGATCGATGGCTTCATCGAGCGTGTCGTAGGGCGTCACGGCCAGCAGCGGGGCGAAGAGCTCGGTGCGGAAGGTGAACGACGACGGTTTCACGTCGTACTTCACGGTCGGTTTCAGTATGAATTTCTTTTCGTCCACAAACTCCGGTGCGATGAGCCATTTTTCGCCCGGTTCGAGGGTGAAGGCTTGCAGCAGTTTGTCGTTCTGGTTGGTAATCATGGGACCGACGATGTTGCCGGCGTTCCATACGCCGCCCACCTTGAGCGAGGAAGCGCAGTCCTTGAGTTTCTCGAAGAAGACGGGGTCGTTGTATACGGAGCGTTCCACGAGCAGGATGGAGCAGGCGGAGCACTTCTGTCCGGCATTGCCGAAGGCTGAGCGGCAGGCGTTCATGATGGCGTGGTCGCGGTCGCACTGGGCGGTGAGTATCATCACGTTCTTGCCGCCGGTTTCAGCCGACAGGGGTTTGCGCGGGTTGGCGTGGGCAATGCTTTGGGCCGTCTCCGTGCCGCCGGTGAGGATGATGTGTTTTACCACGGGCGACGACGTCAGCAACGGGGTGGCCTCACGGTCGGCAATGATGACCTGCAGGGCTTCCTTGGGTACACCGGCCTCCCAGAAGGCTTTGGCGAAGAGCCAGGCCACGGGAGCAGCCACGGTGGCCGGTTTCAGTATGCAGGTGTTGCCCGATGCCAGGGCGGCCACTACGCCGCCGCAGGGGATGGCGCAGGGGAAGTTCCACGGCGAGAGCACGAGCACGGTGCCTTTGGCCTTCATCTCGATGTCGTCGAGGGCGGCATACTTCTTCATCGTCGTGGTGTAGAAGCGGCAGTAGTCGATGCCTTCCGACACCTCCACGTCGCCTTCCTCAACGGTCTTGCCTGTGATGGCGCACATGGAGCCGTTCAGGTCGCCGCGCATCTC
>Ga0256404_1009526_pt1 | contig 13868 bp, 18 predicted proteins | sample RumenRJG_01DNA_FD_185990 | JGI IMG/M metagenome (GOLD analysis project Ga0256404, IMG submission 185990) | Bovine rumen microbial communities from Lethbridge, Alberta, Canada - RJG_01 | ecosystem: Host-associated > Mammals > Digestive system > Stomach > Rumen | place: Canada: Alberta | collected...
CCATAATAACTATATTCCTTCAAAATGTGCCATAAAATAGGCTTTCCGCCAATTTCCACCATTGGCTTCGGTTTGAATTCTGACTCTTCTGAAATGCGAGTACCAAATCCACCCGCTAGTAATACGACCTTCAAATATTTACTTCCTTTCTCTTGAAAACTTTGCCTTCAACGGTCTAACAAACTGCATGAACAGTTCATTTTTAAAGGCATATAAAACAGCTGCATAAACGAAAGCACCCACTATGATCGTTACGAATGTTATGGTGTAGCTATTCTTGAAATACAGTCGAACAACTGCAGCTACAACAGCTATCCCAGCTCCACCAACTAACGGGCCTTTGAAAATATCCCACAAACGGTCAATCTTAATTTCTTTTTCAACATGACGTCGAACAATAAAGATACCAACGAACTCAGCTATCGCTGTGGTTGCAGCTGCAGCGTTCATCCCCCATATTGGAATCAAGATTAGGTTAAGCACGAAATTAACCACAGCGCTAACAATACTTGACTGCAAGCTGTACCTCTCTCTTCCACTTGGAAGCATGATGATATTTCCAAAGAAGCCTCCTATGAAAGAACAAGCCAATGCAATTGTCAATATATGCATCGACATTGCAGTATCAACATAGTCCGCACCCGCTACTGTGTAGATGAGCGGTATCGTGATCACATTTAAACCTACTAAGCATGGAATTCCAAGCGTGACTATAAAGCTCAGCGCGTATCGCAGAATCCTGTTGATATTCTTGTAATCCTTTTTGGTAAAATAAGCTGAAAGCTCAGGCATAACAACATAGGCAATCGAAGCGACCACTGTGTTAACCATATTATAAATCTTTACAGAGGTGCTATAAAGGCCGACCTGTCTGTCTCCTTTCATAAGGCCAAGCATCGTTGTGTCTGAGCTAGTATAAATAGTCTGCGAGAGAATCATGGAGAACAGAAGCATAATCGGAACCACATGCTTCTTCCAGTCAATCCTTAATGTGAATCTCGTCTTGCAGAATCTCCGTCTGTAGAGCATATTCACAACATTTGCTCCAGAAGCAGCGAGCACACTTATTGCCGCATACTTGATGTAGTCATCAGGATGGTGAATAAAGGCAAACATCAGAATCAGCGATATAACCTGTATGGAGACAGTTCTAATCGTTATATATCCGAAGTCTTCCATCGCTTGATTCAACCAATCCGCGCCTAACGTAGTAAATAAAATGGACGCCGATTGGATTAAAATCAGGCTTCTATATGAATCAAGGCGTCTTGCCGAGAAAAGAGTTATGAATAATGCCGCATAAGCAATGATTGTACTTATTATATTAATGGAAAGAATTTGTGAGGCTGTATCGCTCAGCTTTGCCTTGCTGTCACGGACTTTAGAGCATTCGCGTATGGCATATGTTGAAATGCCAAGTCCAGCTATCAAGCTGAAATAATTGACGATCGAATTTCCATAATTGATTTTTCCCACATTATCCACGCCAAGAACACGTGTTATATACGGAAATGTGATTAGTGGGAATATTATGCCAAATACAGTTTTTATAGTATTGTATACGGTATTTTTTCCCACACTGGGTTTTGAGTTTTGCACGGATTGCTGGTTGGCCATACACAGTCTTATTTGCCTTTCTTTACAAGTACTTTCTTCGCAAAATTTTTAATCTTGAGTTGCAGCTTACGTCTTTTATAGATTCTTAAATATTCATTCCAATATGACTTACTCTTATAATGATCATAAACTGCCTGTCGCAAATTCTCAGATTCTGAATACTGTAGCTTCTGGTTGTTCATCTCCCACTGGATTATCCAATCAGGGAAGAAATTCAGTAGCAGATCTTTTTCAAGAAAATCGCGATCATTCTGTTGAAGAACGCCTCTCTTCACATATGGATCTATGATTTTGAAATAATTTTCATAGAATACCTGGTAAAGTCCGTAACTGATATCCTTCTTTGGTGGGGCTATACCAGTAATGACCTGCTTATTGCACACAGCAATCGCATTTTTTTCGCTTCCATTCTCACACAATTTCTTGACCTGCCAAAGACGGAGTTCACAACCGTCGAAATCTGTTTCAATGTCCTTGCAGTCAGAATCCCATAAAGAAAATGAACCTATCCATGTGATCCAGTAGGATATTGTCCGTAAGAATGCTTGAAAGTCTAACACTTGATCAGTAATCTGCTCTTTAGAATGTGGAGATGTTTTGCCGTTAGAGAAAAACATAACTGGACGTGTGTCCTCATACTTCTGCTCCATATCGCAAAGATATTTTAAGGCACCCGGTAAAAGAACTGCTGTGTCATTATTTAGTTTTCTGAGTTTTCCAGTAGCTCTACTAAATGTTATTGGAAAATTCCTATCCAATAAGTTTTCCGGATTCTTGAAATAATGAATGTTAGAGTATCTAGTTGTATATGACTTGCTAACTACTTCCGTGTCGTCAGTAGAAGCATTGTCATTTATTACTACTTCCACTCGGCCATCGACAAACTCCTTTTGGGGGAGAATTGAATCAAGCGTTTGCTTAAGACATGCAGATCTATTATAAGTTGGTATACATATGCTTACTAATGGCTGTGTTGCTTGCAAAATACTCCTCCTTAATTGACCGATAGTTAATAAACGGAAAATTCACAACGCGAGAACTCGCATATTTCCTTGCTTTTCTGATTCTTGGGCCGGCAGCTATCGGTTTGAGGGCTAATTATTCTGGAAGTTCAGATATATTTTTCCGGCAGGTGGACTAAACTCTTTATGAGTAACCATGTAAATAGATATACTTCTAGACATTTATATTTATCCCTCTTCATCAGCTACGGTGTATTAATCTTGCTTACAATATCATCAATCTCTTTTTCAGTTGCAGATTCTTTGTAAATATAATTAGCTATCTTATTTATATTGGTGATGTTTAACTCAGAATAATCCAATTTCATCATTTGTTCTATTAAATCATCTTCAAATCGTTTGCTAATGGCCTTAGCAGGTACGCCGCCTACTATCGTGTAAGGTGCAACGTCTGACACCACAACCGCACCAGCAGCAATTATAGCGCCCTGTCCTATTTTTACTCCTGATAGAATCGTCGCTCTATACCCTATCCAAACATCATCACCAATTACAATATCACCCTTAGATTCCGAAACATCCTTACCGCCAAGGTAGCGCTGTTTAAAAGGGTATGTTGATATAAGCTTGTAATTGTGCTCACCATCAATAACAAAGCTTACATCCGGAGCAATAGAACAATAATTACCTATCTTAAGGTTGCCCTTACTATTATTATCAAATTGAATGACGTTAATCGTTCCATATGTACCATTGCCTACACTTACGCGATTGAAATCATACATTCTGGAACCCATTTCAGTAAAATTATGGCTATTTATCTTTTTCCACTTACGCTGACAGCGATACATATTAAGTTTTCTCGCTCCAGGAAGTTTGTAAATAAAGGCCATAAGCTGTTCCTTAATCAATATTTATTCCTCACTATCCATGCCGGTGTAATCAATAATCCAAGAATCTTCCAAGCACTTTCAATATTTATTTTCCTCCTCTCGGGGGATAATGTTTTAATGTTATGTGGTGTTGATGCAGCTCCTTTATGCGTAATATAATCACATTCAGCAATTTTGGTAATCAACCCAGCTTTGTGTAATAAAATGATTGTTCCCCATTCTTCAAAATACAGAAAAGTTTTTGGAAATAATCCGTTATAGAATTTGAAAAAATCCTGCGTCAGTAAAAAACCACTCCCAGATACGACATAACGATCCTTTTGAATCCCAACTAATTCCTTGGTTTGTTCTATACTTCCATCTATGTTGGCAGCTTTATTAGGAAAAGGTTTATTGGCAAATAAGTATAGAATTTTCCTAATAATCCTCAAGTAGAGATATTTCTTTTTATAGGCGACTCGCTGATCTATTGTTCCATTCAGATTTTTAATTATTGGATTTATGAGACCTACTCCAGGTTCGTACGCATCCATCATCTGGATTAACGTATCCTCTGAATTAAAAAGCAAATCGGAATTCGCTACAAAAATGTTAGAGAAACCTCTTTTTCTTAACTCACTTATTCCCGCATTGTTCCCTTTTGCGTAACCATAATTCTTAAATAGACCTATGACACTAACATTGCTTATAGCTTCATATTTTCCATTGAGAATATGAACCGACTCATTATTAGAACCGTTATCAACTATAACCACTTCACACCCAATCAATTGTTGTTTAAGTATGCTGTTCACGCAAGCTATAGTATCTTCATAGTTCTTGTAGTTTAAGACTACCACACCTATTTTCTTCATAATACATGTCTCCGCATTCACAATCAGAATATGCTTTTTCCATGTTCTCCCAACAATATAAGAAAGCAAACAAAACATATTGATATTGCATTAAAGGATAAACATCCATAAATGACAAAACTAAAAAAACTATCATACCGCAAACCAGAATATTTGATTTAGACCTTAATAGCTTCTTATAATTCTTCGTTAGTGGGATAAGAAGAAAATAAAAATAAGCCATTGTGCCCACAATTCCAGTTCTTATCAGCAATTCAAGTAATAAATTATGTGTATGATCTATTCCATATAAGATATAGTTATCTATCATTTCTTGCGAAAAAGCACCATATCCAAGTTTTGGTTTACTCTTTATAAGTTCAATCGCCATACTCCATATTATTGTTCTTGAATTGAGCGTCGTAGCCTTATCTCCCTTTCCGAGTACCTCTGCTATAAAGTGTAAAAAATAATTTTGTATATCGTATCGTATTATTAAAAAAAGGATAATTGTCAGAAACAAGAGAGTTTTCTTGACTGTTATATGTTTTAAAAGCTTTTTCCATTTGCCATTAAACACTAGAAAAACCAATAAAAGTAAGCAGGCTACTGCAGCCGATATACTTCTGACATATACGTATCCTATCGCCACTAATGCGCATAATATAATACTTTTAGTGATATAGTTCCTTTTACTATTCTTTAGTCGCATAATATAGCATGAAACCACAATCATTGGTATCATAGCAAAAGCAGAATAATTATCCGTCCCAAATATGTAGCAATAATCCCCGCTACTACCATCAGACAAATGAAGAAAACCCGCTCTAACCACAAATATGCTCAAACTTTGAACAATAATCCAAAATATAAACAAATAGCATAATGCTGACATGAATGCGTTAATCTTTTTTTTACGGCTCACAGATGTGGATATGATTAAATACATCAAAACACAATCTGTAATAAAATTATTTAGAATATTAGAATAATCATTGCCAAATCTAACACAATTAACAACATACACTATGCCAAATATAATAAATCCTATAATCCCTTTATTGTTTTTAAACAATCGTTGATTATTACTACGTGGAAAACAAAAGATTAGTAACAATACAATAGATACTACTTTCCATAGCTGCATGATGCTATTAAAGCCACTAATTGTAGCCAATCCAACGGGCTTAAAAAATGGAATTAGTAGAAATAGATATTTCACTATATCCATTTGTTTTCTTTTCATCTATCCTCACTCCCATTATCCTCTATATATACTCAACAATTTCCCACACATATTCCTTATATCAAAGTTTTCACTTACATACATTCTGGCTTTATCTGCCACCATTAATGCCTCTTCATAATTATTCATAACGTATAGGATTCTATCCGCAAGCTTTTCAGAAGAGCCTGACTCAAATAAGTATCCTCTTTCGTTATTTCCTATAATTTCTCTGGGACCATTAATATCACTAGAAATGCATGGAACCCCCATACTCATTGCTTCTACTAAAGAAATACCAAATCCCTCAAATCTTGATGGTAACACAAATAAATCTATCTTCCTGAGGAATCCTGCTACGTCCGTAATACTTCCAATAAATTTCACTTCGCATTTATCATTTTGAAAATCATTCCTTGCTCTATCTTCAAGATTTAAAAACTCTTCTTGATTCTCTTTAGCAGGAGCTCCGGCAAACATACACCTGAAGTTACACTTATCTTTTATCAAAAGCATTGCATCTAAAAGAATATCCTGACCTTTTTTTGAAACATCTATTCTAGCAACATTTCCAATTGTAAATGGGTTATGTTTTATTTTGTGTTCCGCCGGCTGAAACTGTTCCATATTAATTGCATTATAGACAATATGAGTCTTTTTCTTGTCTGCGCCACATGAAACTATGTCATCATAAACACTTTGCGATATCGCAATAATAGAATCACAAAGCCAATTTCTATACAAAATCCTGATTTTTCCGAGTGTAGCGTACTGATTAACGCCATGTATTGTGTACACTATTTTAATGTTTTTCATCAATATTTTGGTCAATATCAACAATTCCGGTGTGTTAAGCGCATTACAATGAACTACTTCAATTTTATTCTTTTTGCAATATGTATATATATCAACCATAGTACGAATCTTTTTTTTCGATCCTACTTTACGTCCATATAAATTTATCTTTACATTTGAGGATATCTGAGAAACCATAGCCTCATCATAGTAATCATTAACTATAAAAAGATGCACTTCATTTTCCTTCGATATTTCATTGCATATATCACTTACAAGTTTTTCAGTTCCTCCTATTGTAAATGAATACAATAAATACATGATTTTCATTTATTAACCACCTATTCTGTAAAAGTGATCACAACATCAATATCGTTACTTATAAGACCATGTCGATATAATGTCTTACTCACTCTTCGTCCCATCCATTCGTTTTGTGATAAAATCCAAGGTCCATCTATGGTTACAGATTTAAGCCCATCTTTGTCTGCCTTAACTATCTCGCTAATAAGCTTGCAATTTGCCTCATAGCATTCATCTGCATTGTAATATCCTGAATATGCACCTGAATACAAGTGTCCACCACCATCGAATGAATTTCCCTGTATACGACTTACATTTATTATTGAAAACAGCAATATATAACAGATTAAAGGAATCAACGCAACTAATACCCTTATTTTCTTTAGCACGTATGCACATGATAATCCAATCAGCATGACATAAAACAAAAATACAACAGAAATATTATCTATTCTGGAAAGCTTATGCTGTCCTACTCTGATAAACAATACTGTCATATAGGCAATGCATATAACAAATGATCCAAATAAAAGCCCAAATAGCCTGATATATTTCTGACATCTCTTTTGTTTCTATAATCAAAAACCAGCATAATAATTGCAATAACAATTATAATCACAGACACAACGGCTATCTTTATATCCATTAGCTTTATTATCGTTTGCCAATCGAAAAACACTTCTTTTATTGCTGTTTTTAAATCAAGGTCTAAACTCCTTGCACGTCCGCCAGAAGATTCGAAAATGAGACATATTATTTCAAATGCAAAAGCCACAAAATAATCAGCAAAATTTACAATAACTGATTTCTTGCACAACTTTTCTGTTCCAGCCTTAATATGCTTAGTAAAAGAATACAACTGGATCATAAAAAGTATTATTACCGGAGCAATGAATATAATGTTAGTTGCCATATTGGAGAAAATAACTAAATACAGAACAAAAAGTAAAACTCCATAAACGACATCATTATCTCTATTCCTCCCCATATCACTTAGATCAAGGTATTTTATGACTATATAAAAAACAATATAGCAGCAAGAAGCATAGGAATTAAGTAATTCATGGTTCTGTTCAAGCTTCCAATAGCAGCATATACACACTATTATGCTCTTGGCTCTTGAATAATAGAAAATGAAACGCAACAAATACAAAAGTCGAAAATATCGACTGATATATACCGCAATTTATGTATTTCCTCAGCACTAAATAAAACATTAATATGTAAATAGTTACAAATACAGAAATAATAACTCCATATGTATATGTCAAAGATAGGATATAATCACCAACTATAGGATATATTACATACACAGCAAAATTCCCGCAAAATCCCATAAATGTTTCAGGAAATATCTTTGCCGGATTCCACCCACTTAATTGTGGTAATGCCTGCCTCGAATATGAAATATATGTCCAATCATCCGCATCACCAACCATTACCGGTGTAATTTTCGTATAAAGCAGAACCAAGCAGCAAAACACACTGAAAAAATAACATCAACCCTGCTTTTTGTTTTTTACTAATTGCCATACCTATCAAATTGCTTTCCATATAATATTTTTCCAATACTCACCTGATATAGGCTTTTCCTTCCTGTCTAATATAGAAATCAATCGCTTTCTTTATGTCCAACTGCTCCTGCTCCCTGCTATGGAATGTCAAAGAAGCATCTACCGGATCATATGATACTTTATTCCTAATCAAATATTCGTCTACACTACAAATACGTGAAGCGGGGCACCCCCCCTCCCAAAAAAATTTCCCTAGCAGGAATCTTAGATGAAACTACTGCACCCGCAGCAACTATAGCTCCTTCACCTATTTCAGATCCTGGAAGCAAGATGGCATGGGCTCCGATAAACACATTGTTGCCAATAGTCACCCTTCCTAATTTGGTAACACCTGCATGTTTATGCAAAGAAGCATCATGGCAAATAATATCAACGTCATGCGACAATGTAACATTATCTCCAATTGTAATCAGCCATGGAAAACTCCAATCTAAGCTGCATCTTTCTCCCATCCAAAAGCCTGATCCTACTTTAGTACCACAACTAATATACTCTTCCAGACAAATTTCTCCCCGTATCTTACAAACAATTCTTTTTATAATTTTCTTAACAATATTCATACTAAAGCTTCAAACCTCAAGAAAAAACCTTCTTATATTCCTATTATTCGTTTAAAAAATGTATCATCTTTCAATCGCTGTTCATCTTTATACTTATAACTTAGCTTATGAAATGGCGTCTGCTTTTTAATCGCTTCCCAAATCTTCTCATCATACTGATCAAATAATCTAAGCAATAATACATGTGGAGTTGCATTATCTCTAGGTACTACTTTATTCCACTCTTCTGTATATCTATCGAGAACAATTGAAAAAAAATCATGAAATAAGAAATAATCAATCATTTGATTTTCCCGCTTCCAATACTCATAACACAATTCTCTTGTTGCCAATAATACTTTATTGTTAGTTTTTGCACTCATAAGCCACGAAGAAATATATGTTGCGTTGCCATCTCTTCCGGGTTTGAGGCTTTGATAGAAAAACAAATCAGACTCAAAAAAATAATCTGGTATATTTTTTCTTTCCTCACTACAAAAAACTGTCGCATCTAGCCACATCCCACCGTAACGAATCAACAATTCCAACCTAAGCAAATCAGTAAGATGTGTATTGGTTATAACACCAGATTTCCATTTATCAATAATGTATTGAGGAAACTGCACATATTGATCCATGTTTTCGGATGTAATAAGAATAATTTCCCTATCTGTAAGATTTTGCATAATAGATTCATAGCATCTCTTTACAAGTTCAGGGGCATTCTCCATTCCCTGAAGCCAGCAAACCCATACTTTATTAGAGCTCTCATGTAGCGAATCCGGATTATATTTATCTTCAAATAAATCTAAAATATGACGGTACTTCTTATATAACCTCTGTTTAGTCTTTAGTTGAGTGGATAAGCGCAGAATCTCCAATGCTGTTCGACTTTTCCCTAGTAACAGGAACTCTCCTATCGCAGTTCCTAATACTCCCGCTTGCACATATTGCTTTATTAACTTCACTCCACCTTGCTTACGAAAGGTTTCTTTAAGTCCCATTACCTCTGCTCCTTTAAAACCGCAATTGTCCTTTTCATTCCATTTTTGATGTTATACCTAGCTTTCCAGCCTAATTTCTTTAATTTATTTCCATCAAGTCTCGCCTTTGTGGCTGTACTATATCCTGCTGCTTCTATAGCATCCAGTATTTCAAATACTACTTTCTTACCAGCAAGTTCAGTTATTATGGTAGCAAAGTCTTTCAACATAATATCTGATTCTTCGTCTGCTATGTTATAGGCTTCACCACTTTCACCTTTTAGAAGAACATATAATAATCCACTGACAGCGTCTGCAACATATGTGTAGCCGTAATACTGCATGCCCGCAGATTTTAAAACTATATCTTCCCCCGATACACCTTTTCTGATGAATTGGCTGATAGCCTTCGTATCCGACATTAGCATTGTTGGACCGTATAGTATGAGCGTGTCAATCTTGGAATTACAACATCCAAACCCTTCTGCGTTTTATAGGCCTGACATAATGCCTCACCGCACCTCTTGCTTTCAGGATAACCAGCACGCATAGTATTTTAGTTTATATATCCGGTAAACAGAGTTAGTTCTTGAACCTTCTTGTTATCATTCACCTTCATATCCTTGTTTTATTTGTTGTATATTTAAGCAATAATATATTTTATACACTCATAATTTCATTTTCATATCTATTACAGATATACTCCCAGCTATATTCATCTACGATTCTCTGTTTAGCTTTCCTTCCCATTTCTTCTCGTTGTTCCGATGACATAGCATCGCATTTGTCAATTGAGTCAGCTAAACTTCCTTCATCTTTGCTCCAATAAATTGCTGCATCTTCAGCAACTTCTCTATTGAACCCTACATCTAGCAGGAGATTTATCTTTGTACTTCCAAGTGACTCAAGAAGTGATGGATTCGTTCCACCAACCTCATGTCCATGGAGATAGCCATATGCATTTTCTCTGATCTTCTTCAGCAGTTCTGCATTATATACTGTTCCAACAAACTTAATTCTCTTATCTTTTCGGTATTGATACTTCTGTTCCAGTTCAGCCGCATACTTCGGATTTTCAGTCGTTATGATTGCAAAATCTTTATCCGTTTTGCTGTTCATAAACTCCCTGATCATAATGTCAAAATTGTTCTCTGGAACAAATCGTCCAACACTGATATAATATTCACCATCACGAAGGTTATGATTTTTAAGCCATCCGGTATATTCCGGATCGTCATTGCTTAACTTGCTTGGTGTTATGTATGAGCCATAAGCAATGAATGTTGTTTTGGGATGATAATATGAATACTCATCCTGTATATAGCTTTCTATATGCTTGCTGTCACATATCACCAGATCAGCGTTCTTAACCGCATATTTCTCACTGAGTTTCCAATATCTTCGAACACTTATTCGCCATTTTCGTCTGGCATGCTCCCAACCGTCAGGATTCTGCCATACTTGTCCGCCATAATTATGAATCCTTTTTACAAACTTCCTTTCAAAAGGACCAACTCTTGAAGCCAGTATATATACGATTGGCCCTTCTATATGATTTCTTTCAATATGCTCGCAACATAGCCTAAGAGCTCTCAAGTCATAGTAAATAGCCTGAGCTGCTCCAAGCTTCTCCGGGATATTGATTAGAAAGCATTGCGCATTACAGTATGTAAACTCATTCTCATTTATTCTTTTTGCTCCAGGGAGACTATCTATATTCATGCATCCCTGTCCATTTGCCTTACATGCAACATGGTACTTTATGTTCTTGTTGTCCTTATGGTGCTGTAAGAGGTTCATTACAAATGATTCATAACCGCCATACTGACCGATGCTTTTGCTTCCTACTATGTAAACATGTCTGACCTTATCACTTATTCTGTTGTTCACATCACCTTTGGCGGACATCTCTATGCTCTTTATTCTCTCATTTTTGCGATGACAATATCCCTGGTAGAGAATTCTTCCTATCCCGCAAAAGATCACGCTAAATATGAAGAAAAGACCAACACATACTCTTGAAAACGCATCAACTTTATGGAGCATGAAGAAAATAGCGATATATACAGCGGTAAGAACTATCTGCTGTATAATTGTCGTCTCCATGATCTCACGCTTAGAAAGGCGATCTATTCTCATTTCTGTCATGACTGTCATAAGTAAAACGTATGCAATCAGCGCTACAAGAAAAAATGGTATGTATGTTGTAACCACCAGATAACTTCCGAGTGAAGCGACCAGAAACTTAAATCTTATTGCCAGTGCTAAAACAAATGACAACGTGATTGCTATAACATCTATGAGCAGCAATACACTTTTTTTACTTCTATAACCGCCGGTCTGGAATGATCCATTATTATTCACGAGCTTGACCCTCACTATACAAACAAATTAATTGGTTGGATTGATTCATTAAATAGCTCAGAGACGTTTATTCTCTTTATTTTTTCTATATGATTATTTGAAACTGTAACATTCAACAAACCCTCTTTTTTCATTGGGAATTTCATCATTCCCACATCAACAGACAACTATGTCATTAGTGTTTCAAGCTATTCCGGGATCATATAACATCGGCTTTGAAAAAGCCCAGCAGAAAAAGGCTCTGCCCGATCGCCTTAAAAGCATCGGTATATAGCAGAACCTTTTGAGAATACCGGAGCATATATTTTTGATATGATACTCTGTATTTGAGTTGGGGTAGAAAACAGAGTCTCCATGAAGCCTTGATTTTACTGGCTTTTCTCCGGTTGACCCCATTATTTCACATGCCCCGTCCGGATTCAAATAGTACATACCTTCGACAGACTTTATTTGTTTGACCAACCCATCAATGAATAACCCGATACGGCAAGTCAAAATATAGAAAACTGGTTTCTCTATCTTATTCTCTTTGCAATACTGTACTTCACCGCCGCCCTATCATAATAGATGACCACTGCCTTCCCAATATTAGGGCAGGAAATCTTGAACACATGTGCGTTCTTATACTTAAATTCTGCCACAGAACCGTCACGGTTCTTCTTAAGAGCTTTTACCCCGTCAAATTTACTCTCATCCATATACCCATCGCCATTTCCTTGCAGGCGACATTGTACTTGATATTCTCTTCATGTTCATGCTCACCAATGAGCCTATCCACAAACGTCTCATATCCGCCATACTGGCCTGTACTCTTAGAACCAATAATGAAGATGTGGCGTATGATCTGCTTTTCCATCTACCCTTTTACCTCCCTTACGCCGCCATCCGCCCTATATTTTTTCGGCTTATTATCTGTGCATCCCAATCGGAGTTTACAAAGACCTTGCCGCCTAGCTGGTGAACCTCTTTTACGTATTTTTCAAAGAATGGCCCGATCCTGCACGCCAGAACATAAACGATTGGATGCTCGATATGATGTTTCTTGATATGGTTTATCGCCCATTTCAGAGAATCGATGTCATAGAAAACTGCCTGAGCAGACTTGAACTGCTCCTTCACTGGAACCTTGTAGCAGATTGCGTTTCTGTACTTGAAATGATGTGGGCTTACGGTTTCGGCACCTGGAAGTTTTTGCTCATCCATGCACCCCGTTCCATTTGCCTTGCACGCGATGTGGTAGCGTATATTCTGATTAGATGAGTGGTAGTCGATCAATTTCATTACGAACGTTTCATAGCCGCCGTAATTTCCTAATCCTTTTGATCCGATAATAAATACATCCTGCACCTGTCAATACACTCCCTCATTAAATAACTTTTCATATAAACGTAAGACTCACTCTTCCATTCACCCACGGGTCTAATCATTCTCTCGCTGTTCAATCGCTGACCAACCCGTGAATGAATGCCGGAGTATAGAATACAAACGTTCATAAGTGAGCGATTGTTAAACTCAGTGAAGAATAGGCACCCCAATACCCTCTAGTATCATAAAATTAGCTGGAACAAAAGCTCCTGGCAGATGCCTTGATGTACCCTTATTTTATCCAAGCTAAAACCTTGTCTTGCTTTTTCCTTCCTCTTCACACCATCGCACAGCAGCCGAGAATCGTCAGTCTGTTGTCATTGATAAAGGAGATGATCTGGTCTGCATCCAGTTTTGACCCGCAGGGGATCTCTTCGGCGATGAATACCGGCATCTTTTCTTTGATGATCTCAAA
>Ga0256404_1009527_pt1 | contig 13866 bp, 13 predicted proteins | sample RumenRJG_01DNA_FD_185990 | JGI IMG/M metagenome (GOLD analysis project Ga0256404, IMG submission 185990) | Bovine rumen microbial communities from Lethbridge, Alberta, Canada - RJG_01 | ecosystem: Host-associated > Mammals > Digestive system > Stomach > Rumen | place: Canada: Alberta | collected...
TCGGGTGAGATTCTGATACTGACTTCAGATACCATAGCCGGTGATACAGGCAGTATCGAAGCCGTATTTTACGGAGATAAGAGCTATAGTGCGGCTGTGAAATCTGTGGATGAAGCGGATGGAATAGCTGTAGTGTCTGTGCCCCTGTCCGGTCTCACAGCAAGGGACGGCCAGAATATCAGGACCATTTCCATAGGTGATTCCTCCATGTTACACAGAGGGGATATGGTTATCGCCGTCGGAGCTCCGGCGGGAGTTTACGGCTCAACAACGGTGGGCTCTATAGCTTCTGTTTCCTACGGTGCCATAGGTGCGGACGGCAATGTCAAGGAAATGATAGCGGACATAGACATTGACCCAAGCTACGGCAGTTTTGTCATCAATACTGAAGGCGAGCTGGTGGGATGGATCAAACCTGAGGGAAAGACCGGCGGTTATGGTTATGAGCGTGTCATAGGTATCTCCGATTATCTAGATGTTATAGAGACCATTTCCAACGGTACGGAGTTTGCATATCTGGGACTTAAGGCCCGGGAAATGACTCAGGAGATGGATGAGGCAGGACTTCCCGCAGGACTTTATATACGGGAGAGCATACAGGATTCTCCAGCTTACGATGCAGGCATACAGAACGGAGATGTTCTGGTGGGGATAAATGACAGGGAAATCCGGAAGATGGCGGATTACCATGAGGCCCTTAAAGAGCTGCATGTGGGTGATGAGGCAGATGTGACGGTCATGAGGCAGAACGGGGCTGAGTATGTCAGCGTTCATTTCAGCGTAATCGTTGCGGGACGATAAAAAACATGATAGTATGGGCGACGTAAGCCTGCCGGGTATCCAAAGATCCGGTATCACAGGAAGAAAGCGCATTTTTGCTTTGGATTAGAAAGATTATTTGATGGAAATAAACGAGTTTTTTAAAGAGAGAAATATGGAAGCTGCCGCAGCCGGCATGAAATTTATAGACACATTTTATGACGGACTCAGAGTTTCGGATGTATATCTTGTAAAGACCAAGAATGCAGCACTTACCAAGAACGGAAAGGAATATCTTAACGTAACACTTCAGGACCGTACAGGTCAGGTGGATGCGAAGGTATGGGAGCCGAATTCACCGGGAATCAGTGATTTTGATGTTCTTGATTATGTTTATGTAGAGGGCAATGTTACAGTTTACAACGGAACAAACCAGCTAAGCATCCAGAGACTCAGAGTGGCGAATGAAGGTTCATATGATCCGAAGAATTATCTTCCGGTTTCTTCACGCAGTAAAGAGGAGATGGAGGAAGAGCTTGACCAGATGATCAAGTCTGTAAAGAATCCATATCTCAGTAAGCTTCTCAATGTCATCTTTATAGAAGATGAGGGATTCCATCAGGAGTTCTTGCAGCACAGTGCCGCGAAGTCAGTACATCACGGATATGTGGGAGGACTTGCGGAGCACACATTGTCAGTAGCATCAGTGTGCGATTACTTTGCAAAGCATTATCCTGATCTTCACAGAGACCTTCTCATAACAGCAGCTCTTTGTCACGATATAGGAAAGGTAAAGGAGCTCACTGCATTCCCGAGAAATGATTACAGCGATGAAGGACAGCTCATCGGTCATATCGTAATCGGATATCAGAAGGTGATGGATGTTGCGGGAAAGATTCAGGGATTCCCGGACACACTGGGAGCAGAGCTTGGACACTGTATCCTTGCACATCATGGAGAGCTGGAGTTCGGTTCACCAAAGAAGCCGGCGCTCATGGAGGCTATGGCTCTTTCCTTTGCGGATAATGTTGATGCAAAGCTTCAGACCATGAGAGAGGCTCTTGATGCAGCGGATAAGAACGGAAAGGCTCAAGAGGGCAACGGATGGATAGGATTTAACAGACTTATCGAATCCAATTTGCGTAAGACAAGTCCTGAGTCCTGATACCATGCAGCAGTGATGGCGCGGAAAATCGAAAAAAAGTATTAAATTCTCATAATATGTTACCCCGTTTCTGTCGATGTACCCATTAGAATGAGTACGACCGATAGAAACGGGGTTTTTTATATATGCGGGGTTATTATGGATACATCGAACTATAGTCAGGATATTGTAACGAAGCTTGATAATCTGGAAGAGTATAAGACAGAGACATTTGAAGCCACAATACGTATTTGCAATGAGCTTTTAAATGTGGCGAGACGCAGAAAGGACAAGTCTCTTTCCAGCTTGTGCAATTACTATATTGCCAGATACTATTTTAATATGAGGAACTGCAGTGAGTGTGTGAGATATCTGAAAAAGTCTATCAATGAGGCTAATGAATCAAACGCACAGCTTGAGATGTGCCGCTCACTGGTGCTGCTGGCAAGTACATTCACAAGACAGGGGAACAAGACCAATGCCATGCAGACGCTGTCCACCGTTATCAGGATAGCTGAGGGAAAGATCGCGGAACACGGTGAATTCGGCCATATACTTATCCGCTCCTATGAGGACCTTTCCGATGTCTGCTACACTATAGGAAATTATCAGGAGGGACTTAAGTATCAGCTGGCAACGGAGAGACTGTTCTACCTTATCAACAAGGAGAGGTTTTTCCCTATGTACTATATGCGCCACCTCTGCTCACTTGTACGCTGCTATGTGCTTCTGGGAGATACCACCAATGCTGGAGATATCATATCCCAGATTGATAATTTTGTTCAGGAGAACAAGAATACCGTACTTGAGCCTTATGTCTCCGTATCACATATCATCTGGAATGAGTACACGGGTGACCACAAGTGGGACGACGTATACATTGACAAGCTCAATAACTTCTTCTCTACCAGGAATTTCCAGGGATTGTTCATTCCGGAGTTCTTTTTCGTCCTGAATCTCCTTGCGGACAATGACACTTACGTGGATTACTTCAAGAATCTGGTGGTCAAGATGGAGAACTTCCTGAACTATACGGATATCTATGGCTTTAAACAGGAACTCAGCAACATCAAGATCAATTTCTATGAGACTACACAGAATGATTCGAAGAAGAAGGAAGAGCTGGAGCGTTTCCGTGAGTATACCAATGCTGCCCTTCAGGCACAGAACCGTGCAATGAGCCTTCTGATAGAAGTTGAAACAATGAGCATCTTGGATTATGATGTTAGAGCCGCATTGGAGAAGCGCACGGTGGAGGACGATCTGACGGGTCTTCCGAACCGCAGATCCTTCAATGACAGTGCGGATCAGTTTTTTGAAAGATGTTCCGCAAAGGGACTTAACTTTGCCATAGCCATGCTGTCCATTGACAATGTCAAGCGTATAAACGATATGTACGGTTATACTATCGGAGACCGCTGTCTTATAGAGCTGTCCAATATCCTGAAGAGATATGTCACAGAGCATCTGTTTGTGGCACGCTATGTGGGAGCAGAGTTTATCATTCTTTTTGAGGATTTTTCGGATGATGAGGTCATAGACCGTCTGAGAAATATCAACGATGACGTACTTAAGTCTATAAGAGTTCAGGATCTTCCGGAGTTTACCCTTTCACAGGGTATATGTATTCATAAACCGGAAGGTTTGAACAGAATCTGGGACTATACTTCCTGTGCAGATCTGGCACTTGTGAAGGCTATGCAGACCGGAACCGGACAGGCGATACTGGTACACAATATCAGTGAGCTGAACAATGTTCACAGCATCACACTTAATGTTGCGGGGAAGGTGTTCGGAGAGACTCAGTGATGTTCGGCTGATGATGATCTGAGCTGGAAATGTGCCCCGGAAGTTCAGGCTTCTGTACAATTTGCCTGTGCTTTTTATGGCACACAGTTAAATAATGTTTGATTTATGAGGGTCATGAACTGGCCCTCATTTCTTGGCGTAAGGGGATTTCACTGCGCCATTGGAGATAAGAAATGAATAAAAATGAGCAGTTTACAGTAAAAATAGAGGATTTTTCCGGTGAAGGACTGGGAATAGGTAAGACCGGAGACGGCTTTGTCTGGTTCATAAAGGATACTGTCATAGGTGATACGGTGCTGGCGGCAGCCACTAAGGTTAAAAAGAATTACGGCTTTGCGAGACTTGTAAAGGTCCTGGAGAAAAGCAGAGACCGTCAGGAACCGGAATGCGGTATCGCGAGACGCTGCGGAGGATGTCAGCTTCAGCAGATGAGCTATGAGGCACAGCTTAAGTTCAAGCAGGATAAGGTGTATAACAATCTTCGTCGTATCGGTGAAGTTGAAGAGAAACTTCTTGATGAGGTATTTGAACCTATCGTAGGGATGGATGAACCATTCCGTTACAGAAACAAAGCCCAGTTCCCGGTTTCCAGAAACAAAGAGGGAAAGATCATTGCGGGATTTTATGCGGGACGTACCCATGACGTCATTGAGTGCGAAGACTGCCTTCTTGGGGTCAAGGACAACAAGGTGATACTGGACCGTATCATAGGGTGGATGGAAGATCATGACATCGAGCCTTATGATGAGAAGACCGGCAAGGGCCTCGTAAGGCACGTACTTATAAGAAAGGGCTTCACCACAGGTCAGAGAATGGTCTGCCTTGTGATAAACGGTACTGAGCTGCCTCACAGGGAGGAGCTGGTGGGCTTGCTTTGCGGAGGAAGAGACACAGCTTCAGAGCTTAAGTGTTCCGGTTCAGCTGTTGTGGATCAGTCCGGTGACGTTTCCGGATCAGGTGAATCCAAGGGTAAGAACACTTTCGGTGCAGATGAATACTATGGTTCATCTGATGTAAAAGTGGATTCTCTCAGTTTCAGTGTAAATATGGAGAGGACCAATGTCATCATGGGAACGAAGATAGTTGATGTTTATGGTTCCGGGTACATCGAGGATTATATCGGAGATATCAAGTTCCGTATTTCGCCGCTCAGTTTCTATCAGGTGAATCCTGTACAGACTGAGAAGATGTATGGTGCCGCTCTTGAATTTGCTGATCTCAGTGGTACGGAAAATGTCTGGGATCTTTACTGCGGAATCGGTACCATTTCTCTTTTTATGTCTCAGAAGGCAAAAAAGGTTTACGGAGTTGAGATCATTCCTGAAGCCATTAGGGATGCAAAGCAGAATGCTGAGATAAACGGTATAGACAATGCTGAGTTCTACGTTGGAGCAGCAGAGGAGGTACTGCCTAAGTGGTATGATGAACATCCGAAAGAGCGTATAGATGTGGTGTGCGTTGATCCCCCAAGGAAGGGCTGCGATGAGAAAGCATTGGCAACTATAGTACAGATGGCACCCGAAAAGCTTGTATACGTGAGCTGCGATTCCGCAACTCTGGCAAGGGATGTGAAGTACCTGAGAGCCAACGGATATGAGCTTAAACATGTGCGCCCGGTGGATAATTTCCCACAGACGGTACATGTGGAGACTGTTATGTTACTGCAAAAAGTGAATTAGCAGAAGTCCTTGAATTTACGCACTTTTTCGAGCATTTCACCTTCGAAAAGACCGATAGGTCGGAGCGTGAAAAGCGTCTGAAGAAGTATATTCGTGTGATCGTAGCTGTCGAACTCGACACGGTAGGTGCAAAACTAACGCCTACGTCGTGACGGTAGGTGCAAACCCGAATCTGTATAGATAAAACAAAATAAAATCGTCGAAAGGCGCTTAGCTTACAGCATTTCCTGTAGGTTAAGCGTCTTTTTTTGTTTATCCAAATTTATAAGAAAGGGGGACACCAATGGTTTTTGATTATTTCTATGGCAGAGAAACTGAACAATACGCTTTTTATCAGATTCCCAAGGTCATGATCACAGATGATAAGTTTTCAGGAATAACCATGGATTCAAAACTTCTGTATTCGCTCATGTTGGACCGATCATCTTTGTCAGCTAAGAATGGCTGGCTTGATGAGGAAGGCAGAGTTTATATCTTTTACACGCTGGAGCAGATTATGGCTGATATGCACTGTGCCAATCAGAAAGCTACAAAGCTCTTGAAAGAACTGGAGACGAAAGCTGGTTTGATTGAACGTCAAAAACAGGGACAGGGTAAGCCAACAAGAATTTATGTGAAGGATTTTGCAACAGGATTACCTGGGGATAAAAACCGGCAAAGTCAGACTCATGAAAATCGTGAGTCTAGAGATGTGATAATCACAAGTCCGGACTCATGGAAATCATTCACTAATAATACTAATACTAACCAGACTGATTTAAGTCAGACTGATCTCATCAATCTATCGGTGGTGTCAGCAGATCCGAAGAGAAAGGAAGTGAGGATAGGAGGAGACAAGATCCGGCTAAGAAAACAATACGAGGATTATCTGCGAGAAAAGTTAAGCATAGACTTTTTCATCAAGAGGAATCCTTATGATGCAGGGCGGATAAATGAAATTCTGGAACTAATGGTAGATGTGCTTTGCAGTAAGGCCAAGACTATTCGTATATCTGGTGATAACAAGCCAACAGATGTGGTAAAAATGCAGTTTATGAAGATTGATTCCGGACATCTGGAATATATTTTGGATTGTTTTAAGAATCAAATTTCGGACATCCGCAATATGAAGCAGTATCTGCTGGCAACGATATACAATGCACCACTAACAATCGATCACTATTACACAGCCAAGGTCAGCTATGACATGGCAAATTAGAAGGAGACAGTATGAATAAACAGTCAACAATAATCGCTGTGGTAAACCAGAAAGGTGGTACGGCAAAAACAACAACAGTAGAGAATTTGGGAATAGGGATTTCAAGACAGAACAAGAAAGTTCTCTTGATAGACACGGATCCCCAGGCATCTCTGACAATCAGCCTGGGGTATCCTAGACCTGATGACCTGGAGCTGACACTCTCAGATCTTCTGAATGGAACAATAAGCGAGAATCCAGTGGCATTGGATGAGGTATTGATCCATCAACAGGAAGGTATAGATTTGATTCCGTCAAATATCTCACTTGCAGGACTTGAGGTGTCGCTTGTGAATACAATGAATCGTGAACGCATTCTTAAGCAGTTCCTTGAACCACTAAGAGAACGTTATGACTATATTCTCCTGGATTGTATGCCAAGCCTTGGAATGCTGACTGTAAATGCATTAGCAGCTGCCGATGCCACTTTGGTTCCGGTACAGGCCAATTATTTATCAGCTAAGGGACTTGAGCAATTACTTTCGACAATCAATCAGGTTAAGCGGCAGATTAATCCAAAACTGTGCATTGAAGGAATTCTAATCACTATGGTAGATGCCAGAACGAATTATGCCAAGGATATCAGCAACTTAATTAGAAATACGTACTGCAACAAGATAACTGTATTCAAGACAGAGATACCGAGATCTGTCAGAGCAGCAGAAACAAGCGCTGAGGGAAAGAGTATTTTTGCCTATGACCCATCAGGAAAAGTAGCAGAAGCGTATGAGTTATTAACACAGGAGGTGCTGAACTATGACAAGAAGAGGAACTAACATCAGTTTAAAGAGCTATGATGATATTTTCACAACGGAAGAAATCAGACAGGAAACAGGAGAGCATATTGTGAACATTCCGGTTAATCAAATACATGAGTTTAGAAACCATCCATTTAAGGTCCTGGATGACGAGGATATGAGAAAGATGGTAGATAGCATCCGTGAGTATGGAGTATTGGTGCCTGTTATCATCCGTCCTGATGGTGACGGGGAATATGAGATGGTATCCGGTCATAGAAGAAGATATGCGTCAATTTTGGCTGGCAAAGATGAGATACCGGCAATTGTCAGAGAAATGGATGATGATACGTCTACTATTTTGATGGTTGATTCAAATTTACAGAGAGAACATATTCTACCTAGCGAGAGAGCAAAAGCTTATAAAATGAAAATGGAAGCTTTAAAGCATCAGGGAAAGAGACCGGATCTTACTTCGTGCCAACTTGGCACGAGGTTACGTGCAGATGAAGAGCTTGCAAAGCAAACAGGGGAGAGTGCCCGAACAGTGCAGCGATTTGTGAGACTGAATAATCTTATTCCGGAACTCCTTCAACTTGTGGATGATAAAAAGATTGCATTTAATCCTGCTGTAGAGCTTTCTTACCTAAAACCGGGGGAACAGAAGGAGTTCTTCAAGGCTATGGAACTGGCACAGACAACGCCTTCTCTTTCACAAGCACAACGTCTTAAGAAATCAAGTCAGGAAGGGACTTGCACGGCTGAATTAATTGAAAGCATCATGGATGAAGAAAAGAAGAATCCACTCAATCGAGTTGTATTTGACAGCAAGGTTCTTCAGAAATACTTTCCTCATAAGACATCAGTAAGGGAAATGGAGATGCAGATTCTTCAATTGCTAGAACAGTGGGCTGGAATAAAGGAATAGATAGCAAGTAACATCATGAATCCAGACTCATGATTTTCATGAGCCTGGAATTATTATAAATTTAATGTCAGAAATACTGACACATACGAGACGGATAGTGATATATTAAATATGTCAGTAATGCTGACATGGAGGTACAGCATGGATAAATCGATAGGCAATAGATTAAAAGTAGCAAGAAATAATATTGGCATGCATCAGGAAGATGCTGCAAATTCCATGAAAATATCCCGTCCCACACTTAGTGCAATCGAGTCCGGGAAAAGAGCAGTTACAGCAGAAGAGATAAAAGAGTTTGCCGGTTTATATAATGTAAAGACAGACTGGCTGCTTTTTGGCGATGTTCAGGAGGATGATAAACATCTGCAGAGACTTGAAGCGTATTATAGACTTTTTATGAAACTGAAAGGTCAGGAGCAGGACGAAGTTATTAAGTATATGGAACAGATTTTGAATAAGTAAGGGGGACTATCATGACAGTTTTAAGATTAATCGGAAGTATAATTCATATTCTATTGAAGATAGTGCTGTTACCAATACAGATCGTCTTAACTATACTAATTATTATGATTGACTTTGCCGGGGGAGTATTTGGGTTTGTTTTCGGGATAGTTGGAGGCTTTATTATCATAGGAGGATTTAGCTGCTTGTTCATGCCGCCTATAGATTGGAAGTTATTTATAGAAGCAATGGTTATCGGAACATTGATAGGTTCATTACCTCGTATAGTACGTTGTTTTGGAGAGTCTTTACTGATAGGAATGAAAGACCTTCTGGCCAGAATATAATTATCAGTGCGGTGTAAAATCAGTGTATCTTATGGACAAGACACAAAGAGTACACTTGCAGGGCACAAAGAGTACACTTGCCATCCATTTTTTTATAAAAATCCCTGTGATATTATTACAATGGATCTACTGAAGTGAAACGGACAAGTTTCCTCAGGGGTCCATTTTTTCTGCAGAAAATAATAAAGCATATGAACAGCGTCAGCTCGTGACTGAAAGGTCCGCGGGTCTGGCGCTTTTTGTATGCAAAAAATCAAGTGACGACTTGGCAGCATACAAATAATCACAGGAAAGGAAACCCAATATATGAATTACGAAGAATTCAAAGAAAGAATTAAGGAAGATCTTGGCAGTGTACTTGAAGCAGAGGGAATCAAAGCAAACATAAATGAACGGCATATGGAGAAACTTAATTCTTCGTATGATGCACTTAGCGTTACACCGGAGGGCAGCAACATCGGAGTGAATGCAAATCTTAGTTCTATGTTCGACGCAATTGAGAGCGGAAAGGACTACAACGAGGTTTTGAATATGTCCGCAAATAAAATAGCTGAAGGTATTAAGAATGCTCCGAATGTCGATGTGCAGGATCTCACGAATTATGAAGCAATGAAAAATAAGCTTTCTATGGATGTGGTTTCAGCGGATCGTAATGCGGAGATGCTTTCCCAGATACCTCATGAAAAAATCGAAGACATGGCAGTGGTTTATAGGCTTGTGCTTGATACGAAAGATTCAGGGAATGGAACAATCCTTGTAACGAATAATCTAATGGAGCAGTTCGGTGTCACACAGGAACAGTTACATGAAGATGCCATGCTCAATGCTCCTGAGATCAGACCTTCTGAAATTAAAGGTATGTCAGAAATGCTTTCTGAAATGATGGGCGTAGATATGGATCCGGGAATGGATTCATTGGACGATAAGATGTTTGTGGCAACTGTACCGGATAAGATTCATGGTGCTGGAGTTATCGCTTATCCCAATTTCTTTGAGGATGCAGCTGAGAAGATTGGGGGTGACTACTTTGTTCTTCCTAGCAGTATTCATGAGGTACTCCTTGTAAAGGATAATGGTGAGATGACCGCAAAGGACCTGGAAGCTATGGTCAGAGAAGTTAATGCAACTCAGGTCGCACCAGAGGAACAGCTCACTGATCATGTTTACCACTACGACTCTAAGGAGCATATCTTTGAAATGGCTGATAAGTTTGAAGAGCGTCAGGCGGCAAAAGACACAAAGGATCGTGATGGTGACAAGAGCTCACTTCTCAGTGATCTGAAGGCAAAGAAAGAAGAGGCAGCCAAGGATACACCGGAAAAACATGCTAAGGAGACTGTAAAGAAGAGCAGAGGAGGAGAAGCGTTATGAGCAGATGCGGATCAGTCCTCGTAATTCATCAGATTCATTCAGGAACAAAGAGAGGTGGACATGCACCATTTACTAGAGAGGGCTCTGCGCCCTCTCCTTGTAATTGTAAGGAATCATGTTGCTACGGAAAGGGAAGAAGTTACTGCTGGCCTTGCATGAAGAAGATTCTGGAGGAACACAACGCCAATAAGAAGGGATGATGTGATGGCAAGAGGCTACTTTTACAGAGGACAGTCAGAGCAGTTTATTTTCTATCGGACACCGAAGGTTCTATATACTGAGCCGGAATACGAGAGTCTAAGTATCCCGGCTAAGGCTTTGTATGGAATTCTGCTTGATAGAGAGTCGCTCTCTGATAAGAGTGGCTGGGTAGATGATTATGGCCGAATCTATGTGTATATGACCAATAAGAGTATCTGTAATGCGATGCATATATCTGATAAGACAGCAACAAAACTGTTGGTTGAACTTGAAAAAATTGACCTGATACAAAGAGTCAGGCAAGGTCAGGGGAGACCGACCAGAATCTATGTGAAGAACTTTATGGATACGGAGAGACTCCGATTCTTGAATCGTAAAGACTCCGATTCTGGATTCGGAGATAATCCGTGTCTAGGGTCGGAGAATGTACGAAGTAATAATACTGATAGGATAAATACTGAATATAAAGATACTTATCTAATCTCTTCTGAAGATGAGAAAAGAACAGATAAGAGATTTCGGTATCGACGGTATTTTATGGAAAAATTGGATATCAACACAATGAGGGGACGATATCCACATGATAATGAGGTTATAGATGAGATTCTGGAACTTATCCTGGATACGGTGTGTTCCACTAGACAGAAAATTGGCATTGCAGGTGAACAAAGACCAATAGACATAGTGAAAAACAGATTTATGAAGCTGGATTCAAGTCATCTTGAGTTTGTTCTGCAAGGCATGTCAGATAATACGACTTTGATCAGGAATATGAAGCAGTATCTTTTGGCTGCTCTGTATAACGCACCTTTGACAATAAATAATTACTACAAGTCCCTGGTGAAACATGATATGGCAACAGGGAACGCTTAAGGAGAAATGATATGAATAAGAATATTGAAATTAATCTGAATCCGCTTACAGATGGATTCGTAGATGGTTTTGTAAAGAGGAATGCTGTCAGTGCAGATCGTCACGCGCTGATAATTGCTACTAACGGAGAGTTTCGGCTCACCAATCAAGAGGAAGTAATTGATATTTTTGAGAGATTTAAAACATGTGGTGGCTCCATTATTTTAGGGAATGCGGACTTTGTTGCAATGTTCAATGATAATAAGGCATTTGATCTTGAAGATGGAAGATTCTTTGTTGGAAGTATGCTTGTTATGAAGATTGACAGAGGCAAGCTGGTTCTTCTTTCTGATGAGGAAATTGGAGTAGTACAGGAATTACTGGATGAACGTATGACCACGTTGGTGATGGAGGATCAACAGTTTTCCGCATTAATGCTTTCATAAGGGGGAGACTATGAATGCTTAATGAGGAAATAGCCAAAGAAGTTATTGACGATGCTGCCAGGATTGTAAACAACAAGGTTGTTAATCCAGTTTTAAACTTTGTTACAGACCATACTGTAAAACCTACAGCAGAGATGCTGATTGAAGATCTTAAGCTGGTTATTAAGGCTCCAGGGAAGCTGATAAGTAACAAGCTTCATCCGGAACATGGTCAAATGTCCGTAAAGCAGCTTATAAGAAAGGATCAGGGAGTCCAGTCAGTTGACATTGATGGATTGGGTCTTGGCAGTTTTAAAAAGATAGCAAATAAATATGGACTTGATTTTGCCATAGTAAAAAGTACAGAGCTAGATCCGCCTAAGTATTCTGTATTCTTCAAAGCCAGAGATGCGGACGCAATAACGGCTGTGGTTAATGAATTTACCGCTAGGCAACTTAAAATCCAGAAAGAAGGCAGGACCAGCATCCTTGATAAACTAAGAAAATTCAAGGAAATTGTTGCCTCGATTCCAAAGAAGGCTGTGGAAAAGAGAAAGGACCTGGAGCTATGAACAGTAAGCTGAAGAAGAAATTCATTCTAAATGTTCCTTATGCTGTCCTGGGACTTTTTGCCACGAACATAGGAGAAGCATGGAGGCTGGCAGCAGGTGTTAATGCTTCTGAGAAATTACAAAGCCTCATAATGGACGGATGCTTCGGACAGGCTTTTACGAATCCTTTGCCAAGTATTCATCCCGTGGACCTGTGTGTTGGAGCAGCTGTTGCCGGAGGATTGAGGCTTTTAGTGTATTTGAAAGGTAAGAATGCCAAGAAGTATCGTCATAATGAAGAATATGGCTCTGCCAGGTGGGGAACCCATGCAGACATAGAACCTTTTATAGATCCGGAGTTCAAAAACAATGTCATATTATCTCAATCTGAGTGGCTAACTATGAGTTCGAGACCTAAGATTCCGAAATATGCCAGAAATAAGAACCTGCTAATTGTCGGAGGCAGCGGTTCCGGAAAAACAAGATTCGTTTTGAAGCCAAACCTCCTTCAGATGCATTCAAGCTATGTTGTTACTGATCCTAAAGGAACTGTAGTGAACGAATGTGGTCTTGCATTACTGAAGAATGGCTATGAGATAAAGATCTTCAATACCATAAACTTCAGAAGATCCATGCATTACAACCCTTTTGCCTATATTCATGATGAAAAGGACATACTGAAGCTTGTAACAACACTGATTGCCAACACAAAGGGAGACGGAAAAAGCGGAGATGAGTTCTGGACCAAGGCAGAACAGCTGCTATATACGGCATTGATCGGATACATATACTATGAAGCACCTGAAGAGGAACAAAACTTCTCAACACTTCTTGAAATGTTAAATGCTATGGAAGTACGTGAGGATGATGAGGAATTCAAGAATCCGGTGGATCTGATGTTCGAAGAACTGGAGGCAAAGGATCCTGAACATTTTGCTGTAAGACAGTATAAAAAATATAAACTTGCAGCAGGCAAGACTGCAAAATCCATTCTTGTGAGCTGTGGTGCCAGACTTGCTCCATTTGATATCAGAGAGCTGCGTGAGATCACAGCTTATGATGAACTTGAGCTTGATAAACTGGGAGACAGGAAGACGGCACTGTTCCTCATAATGTCGGATACCGATGCGACTTTCAACTTCATGATCAGTATGATCTATACCCAGCTTTTTAATCTCCTCTGCGAGAAGGCTGACGATGTATATGGAGGAAGACTTCCGATACATGTAAGATGTCTTATCGATGAGGCAGCGAACATTGGACAGATACCGAATCTCGAGAAGCTTATGGCAACTATCCGAAGCCGTGAGATTTCAGCGGCACTTGTTTTACAGGCTAAATCACAGCTAAAGGCACTGTATAAGGATAATGCAGACACCATCATC
>Ga0256404_1009531_pt1 | contig 13862 bp, 8 predicted proteins | sample RumenRJG_01DNA_FD_185990 | JGI IMG/M metagenome (GOLD analysis project Ga0256404, IMG submission 185990) | Bovine rumen microbial communities from Lethbridge, Alberta, Canada - RJG_01 | ecosystem: Host-associated > Mammals > Digestive system > Stomach > Rumen | place: Canada: Alberta | collected...
TCGGCATGACGCTGCCGTTCCTCGACACCGAGGAAGACCGCCTCATGGCCATCCGCTCCATCGCGCCCGTCTGGGACGGCAACGAAGTCTGGATGATCACGGCGGGCGGTGCGCTGTTCGCGGCGTTTCCGCACGCCTATGCGACGATGTTCTCCGCGTTCTACCTCGCGCTCTTCCTCATGCTGTTCGCGCTGATCCTGCGCGGTGCGGGTCTTGAACTGCGCGGCAAGGACAACAACCGCCTCTGGCGCCATGGCTTTGACTGGGCCATCGCCATCGGCAGCGCGCTCCCTGCACTGCTCTGGGGCGTTGCCGTCACGAACCTGCTCGCAGGCATCGCGATTGACGACCACATGATCTATCAGGGAACGTTCTGGGATCTCCTGCGCCCCTACACGCTGTTCGGCGGGCTGACGTTCCTGCTCGTCTTCCTGTTCCACGGCATCGCATTCCTGCGCCTGCGCATCGCAGACGAGCGCATGACGTCAAGCCTGCTCGACGGCCAGCGCATCATCGGCATCCTCGCGGCGTTCGTCTTCGTCATCTGCGGCGTCATGACGCTGCATGACACGGACATGACGGCGAGCGCCCCGGCGGTCATCGCACTCGTACTCGCAGCCGTCACGTTCCTGCTCGCCTGCCTGTTCTCCGCCGTCCACGCCTGCGGCAAATCATTCCTCATGAGCACCTGCGCCGTCGCGCTGACGACGATTGCGTTCTTCCTCGCGCTCTTCCCGCGCATCATGGTCTCGACGCTCGGTGCCGACCTGAGCCTCACGATCTACAACGCGTCCTCGACACCGTACACGCTCCAGATCATGACGGTCGCGGCCGGCATCCTCGTGCCGATCGTGCTCTGCTATCAGGCATGGTCGTACTACATCTTCCGCAAGCGCGTGACGCGCGAAGACATCGCTTGACATGACGATTTCATCCTTCTTCCGGCAGGAAATCGCACGGGGAAAGCGTTCCCTCACCTTCCTTTCGTGCCTGCATCTTGCCGCAGGGCTCCTCACCATCGCCGGTGCATTCTGCACCGCACAGATTCTCTCCTGTGCCATCAACGGCACATTGCACGAAGCATTTACAGAAAAAGCAGTACCGCTCTTCGGGGTACTGCTTTTTGTCGTGCTCGGAAAATGGGGACTCGATGTGCCGGAACGCCAGCTGCGCGGCCGCCTCCGGCTCGATGCACAGGAACGTCTCCGCCGCCGCATCCATGATGCCCTCTTCGCCCGCTCGCCGCTCGCGCTCTCGCCAGCGACAGGCGGGCAGCTGCTCGGCCTTGCCTGCGAAGGCGTCGACCGATTGCAGGGCGTCTATGAAAAAACGCTGCCCGTGCTGCTCGGCATCGCCGTACGCATGCCGCTGTTCCTCGTCGCACTCGCGTTTTCCGATCCGTGGACGGGGCTGCTCGCGCTCGTGACGCTGCCGATTGCACCGTTCCTGCTCTACCTCATCGGCCGCGTCACGAAAGAACGCAGCACGCGCGAATGGCATGCCATGATAAAGATGGGAAGCGCGTTCGCCGAACTCCTGCGCGCGATTCCGATTCTGAAGCTCTTCGAACGCGAACGGGCAGAGGCCGCGCGCGTGGAAAAGACGAGCGACGCCTTCACGCGCGCCGCACTCTCCGTGCTCGAAACCGCCTTCGTCTCGGCGTTTGCGCTCGAACTCATCACGACGCTCTCGATTGCGCTGATTGCCGTCAGCCTCGGCTTCCGGCTCATTGGCGGGGAGATTGCGTTTGCACCCGCATTTTTCGCACTTCTGCTCGCGCCGGAGTTCTATGCACCGCTGGCCGCAGGAGGGACAAGCTTTCATGCGGGCATGGAGGCGGCATCAGCGCTACGGCCGGTACTGCAGTTCGTTGCCGAAGCGGAAAGCAGGATGCAGACGCGAAAAGTCGCACAAGAAAAAACTGGTGATGCTCTGCGATTTGGCGGCGTCACTTGCTGCTATCCGGGACGCAAAGCGCCAACCGTTCACGAGCTCACGTTCCGCGTGCCACGCGGCAAAGTCACGCTGCTCTCAGGAACGAGCGGGGCGGGAAAATCAACCGTGTTTGCGCTGGCGCTGGGATTTCTGGCTCCAGTGGCTGGAAAAATCGAATACGGCTTTGATGGCTCCATCGCCTATGTACCACAAGAGCCGAATATCTTTGCGGCGACGCTGCGGGAAAATCTCTTGCTTGGACGAAACGCTCCCGATGACGTGCTGCAGGATGCGATGAAACGTGCGGGGCTCGCATCGCTGCTCGCGCGACTGCCCAAAGGGCTCGATACAAGGCTTGGCGAGGGGGGAAGAGCTCTGAGTGCTGGGGAGCGGCGGCGGCTCGGCTTGGCACGGGCGCTCGTCGTGCCGAAGGCGCTGTATCTGCTCGATGAACCGACGGCGGGACTCGATGAAGAAAATGAACGGGTTGTACTCAAAACCATTCGGGGGCTGGTCGAGGGAGAAGGTGCGCCTGCTGTTCTGATCGCTTCGCATCGACAAAAGACGGTCGGGATTGCGGATGAGATTGTGCGGCTGGATGGGGGAACGGTCGTTAGCATCCATCCAAGAATGGCCCCCTTCCAGAGGGGGCTGTCACCAAAGGTGACTGGGGGTGTGTCGAAGGCAGGGCAGCAGAGTTCTGCAAATGTGCAGTCGAAGGATAGCACTCGTCTGCATCTGTTTTCAGCACTTGCCCCCCTGATTCATCTTTTGCCCGTTGGGTTATCATTGCTTGCATTGCTTTCAGGCGTGCTGGCGGATGGAGCGGCGGTCGTGCTGCTCGGGGCGTCGGCGTGGCTCATTGCGACGGCGGCGTTTCATCCGCATCTCTATATGCTCGCTGTCGCCATCACGGGCGTGCGGGCATCGGGCATCGGGCGCGCGGTCTTCCGCTATCTCGACCGCTACCTCTCGCACCGCGCTGTTTTCACGCTCCTGACGCGGCTGCGTCTCGCTGTCTACAGCCTCGCCTGCCGACGCCTGCCCGAACGCGTACCCGGCCCAGCGTCTGGTGCGTTCTTGCAAAGTGCGGCCACAGGTGTCGATGAACTGCGCGACTTCTATTTGCGTTCGCTGTTTCCGCTCATGCGCATCCTCGTCATCACCGTTCTCACGGCATACCTCGCCGCTCGTGAAGGAGCTGTTTTCAGCGCATCATTCGCCGCCGCAGAATCTGCGCCCGTCCCTTCACTACTTGCCGCCCACGGCGAAGCGCTCTTCGCGCTTCTTCCCATCATCTGCATTCTGCTGCTCGTTCTGATTACATATCTTTCGCATCATGACAAGCAGTCAGACTCTGAGATGGCAGAATATCGCAGCGGCCTGCTCGATGCTTTTGCAGGGCGTGCTGAAATCGCCGCATTTCACGCCGCCGATTGGATGGCAGACCGCCTCGACCACCATGCGGCTGCCATCACGCAGACGCAGCGCAGATTGCTCCATCGCGACACGCGTGCTGACGCATGCGCCAGCGCCCTGCCGCGCCTCACATGGCTTCTGCTGTTCGGCCTGCTTGCCTTTGGCCTGCCAGCAACACCGACACAGGACGAGGCAGTCCGTCTCGCCGTCTGCGTGATTGGGTTTGCGACGCTGCTCGATCTTTTGGCGACGATGCCAGAGGTATTGCGGGCGGTTCCGTCGGCTTTTACAAATGCACGAACACTTATCGCACCCGCGGAAGAAACTTCCTTCACCTCGAATCATCCTGCAGGGGACTCCCCCCGCCGCTATCGCGGCCCGTCCCCCCTCTGGAGGGGGGCTGTCACTAAAGGTCAAAATTCCTCCCTAATCCTTTCTTCTACTTCCCTCTCTTTCTCCTATTCCCATCTCCCCCCTCTCTTTCAAAATCTTTCTTTTACAATCACTTCCGGCGAAAAGTTCCTCCTCCTCGGCGAGAGCGGCGCGGGGAAGACGACGTTGTTCCATCTCCTGACGCGCCTTTGGGAGCCGGATGGTGGCATGCTGGCGCTTGCGGGGCATCCTTATGCTGACCTTTCCACGGCCAACGTCCGTCATGCCTTTGCTGCTGCGACGCAGGCGGGGGGGCTTTTCTCCGGTTCCATCCGCGAGAACTTCGACCGCTTCGTCCCGGGTCTCACGGACGATGAGCGCCGACGCGCCATCGAGCTCGCCGCGCTTGCGCCCGTCATCAACGACCTGCCGCAGGGCGAGCATACACGGCTCGGCGAAGATGCCTGCCGCCTCTCGGGCGGGCAGCGCCAGCGCCTGCTCGTCGCCCTCGCGCTCGCCCGCTTCCTCCAAGGCAAAGATACTGGACAGCAAAAAATCCTGCTGCTCGACGAGCCGACAACCGGCATCGACCGCAATACAGCAGGATCCATGCTGCAAGGCATCCTCTCCGCCTTCCCGCAGGCGACGATGCTCCTGATTCTCCATGACCAGGAGCTCGCGAGCCTCATCGCCGCGCGGGAAGACGCGCATGTCCAGCATCTCTGAAATTTTGACGTTCCAAGTTCAGACTTTTGCGCGCAGTGCTTTCGCCGTCTTCTTTGCGGCTTTCTTTGCCGCATGCTTCGCCGCCTTCTTGATCAGCTTCTTTGCGACCTTCTTCGTGATCTTGCCCATGCTCGTCACCTCCCTGCCATCCATTCTTTCAGATGCACCTATTACATTCTGCAAGCGTCCGGCAATTTCCTGCAAAACTTTTCCTTGACAATCGCCCTGCCCTCCGCTATACTATTACATGTCGTCAGGAACTGACGGGGGCATAGCTCAGCTGGGAGAGCGCTTGCATGGCATGCAAGAGGTCAGGAGTTCGATCCTCCTTGTCTCCACCATTTGAAATTTCGGCCGTCGCACGGGAGTGCGGCGGCTTTTTCGTATATCTCCGAAAGGAGCGTGTTCATGAAACAAACGTCATCGACTGTCCTTGTCCCACATGCTGATTTGCTGCCCGCCATCAAGGAACCGCTGCTCGCCTGGTATCCCACCGTCGCGCGCGTGCTGCCGTGGCGCGAGAAGCCAACGCCCTACCGCGTCTGGATTTCGGAAATCATGCTGCAGCAGACGCGCGTCGCGGCCGTGCTGCCGTATTTCGAGCGCTTCCTCAAGACGCTCCCCGACATCGCCGCACTTGCATCCTGCCCTGACGACGAGCTCATGAAGCTCTGGCAGGGGCTCGGCTACTACAGCCGCGCGCGCAATCTCAAGAAGGCCGCGCAGGTCATCATGGTGGAATACGGCGGCGTCATGCCGCTTGCCTTCGAAACGCTTCTGAAGCTCCCGGGCATCGGGCGTTACACGGCCGGCGCCATCAGCTCGATTGCGGGCCACCATCCGGCGCCCGCCGTCGACGGCAACGTACTGCGTGTCGTGACGCGGCTCACGATCTTCGATGGCGACGTGCTCAAGGACGTGACGAAACGCGCTGTCGAAAATACGCTGCGGCCGATCTATGAGGAAGGCTCCGTTTCAGCGACGCTGAATCAGGCACTCATGGAGCTCGGCGCAACGGTCTGCGTGCCAAATGGCGCGCCGCACTGCGAAACCTGCCCGCTCGCCGCACTCTGCCTCGCCCGCAAAGAAGACTGCACCGCCGATTTTCCAAAAAAGGCCGCAAAAAAAGCGCGGCGCATCGAGCAGATGACCGTGCTGCGCCTCATCGACGAAGAGACCGGCCGCCTCGCCCTGCGCCAGCGCCCGAAGAAAGGACTGCTCGCAGGCCTCTACGAACTGCCGCACCTGCCAGGTCATTGCACGGCCAGCGACGTACGCCGTGCGCTCGCAGATTTCGGCTATCCCGTCCATCATGTCCGCCGCCTCGCACCCGCCCGCCATGTTTTCAGCCATGTCGAATGGGACATGGCCGCCTACGAAGTCACGCTCGCACCAGCGACGGGCGTTGCGGAACATGGTGATGCGCTGCTCTGGGCAACGCCTGCGGAGCTTTCGAGCACTTACAGTATCCCGTCGGCCTTCCAATATTTTCTCCCAAATCATGCATAAAATCACTTCGAAAGCAGGGATTTTCGAGAAGCTAGAGAATATAAAACACTATAGGAAAGAAACCGGGCTCTTGGGAAAGCCCTTATGAGAAAATTGTCATGTATCACAAAAGGATGTGAGGGAAAGATGTTCTCCATTTTTTCAAAAAAACGACAGCCCCTTGTCATGAAGCGCGCAGAGGCTGCTCCAACGCCGACAGCTCCCGCACCGCAGGCCAGCGCAAAGAAAGACATCACCGTCGCCTACCTCGGCTCCGGCGAGCTCGACACGGGCCGCGTCAAGCAGGCAACGGACGTCGCCGATGGCGCCGCGCTCGTGCTCGGCTTCGTCTCGCCCGACCTCTCGCTTGACACGGTCGCTTCGAAAATTAAGCCCGCACTGCCCGCGAATGCAAAGCTCATCCTGCTCACGACGGCGGGCGAACTCTGCCACACGTCGAAGCGCCCGCTGTATCAGGAAGCCAGCGATACCGACGGCCGCAGCATGGTGCTGCTCGAAACGTTCTCGCGCCGCATGATCGAGGATGTCTACACAATGAGCATCCCCCTGCCGAACGACGACCTGCGCGAAGGCCGCGTCGAGATGAGCGTCGCTGAACGCACGGAGGTCATCGCTTCGGAAATCCGCAAGCACAAGCCGCCGTTCCGCATCAGCGTGAACCACACGTTCGCGCTCGTCTACGTCGACGGCCTCTCGAACTGCGAGACGTTCGTCCTGCAGGGCCTCTATGAATCCGGCCTTTTCCCCTGCCCGTTCATCGGCGGCAGCGCGGGCGGCAAGCTCGATTTCCAGCATACGTACATCTATGATGGCGAGCAGACCGTCGAAAATCAGGCCGTCGTCACGGTCGTACGCCTCACGCACGACTACCGCTATGGCATCCTCAAGACGCAGGCCGTCGAGCGCACAGGCACGTCGTTCCACATCCTCGGCGCGAACACGGCGCTGCGCTATATCCGCACGGTCGAAGACGCGGACGGCCAGCCCATCTCGTTCATCACCGCGCTCAAGAACGAGCTCGGCGCCTCGACGACGGCCGAACTCGAGGAAAAGCTCAAGGACTACACGTTTGCGACCGATGTCGCAGGCGAGAACTTCATCCGCACGATTTCGGGCATCGACGAGGCCAATGACCGCGTCAACTTCTTCTGCGACGTCGTCACGGGCGAAACGCTCTACCTGCTGCGCCGCACGCCGCTCGGCAGCACGCTCTCGCCAGCGATTTCCTCGTTCGACCAGGGAAAACCCGAGCCCATCGGCGGCATCCTCAACGACTGCATCCTGCGCCGCCTCGGCTATCCGAATGAAATCCCGAGCCTCTCGGCCTTCCAGAACATCCCCGTCGCCGGCTTCTCGAGCTTTGGCGAGGTCGCCGGCCTGCATGTCAACGAAACGCTGACGGCCATCATGTTCTACCACGTCCCGCAGGGCACGTCTTTCCGTGATGCCTATATCGACGAATTTGCAAGTCACTACGCGAACTGCCGGGCCTTCTTCCTCCAGCGCGTCATCCACCGCCAGGAGCACGCAGAAGAGCTCAAAGACACGCTGATTGCGATGTTCCAGGACTACCAGGCAAAAATGCCTTCCATCGTCCGGACCATCCGCGCGATGTCGGACGACGTCAAGGTCATCAAGGAATCCATCCAGCAGGTCTCATCCGGCGTCGACGAGCAGGGCGAGCTCTTCACCCAGCTCATCAACCGCAATCACGAAATCACGCCGAAGCTCGACATGCTCTCGAAGAGCACGCAGAAAATCGACGGCGTCATGAAGATGATCAACGAGATTGCCGCGCAGACGAACCTCCTCGCGCTCAACGCCGCCATCGAGGCTGCGCGCGCAGGAGAAGCCGGCCGCGGATTCTCCGTCGTCGCGCAGGAAGTCCGCAAGCTCTCCGAAAACACGCAGACGAGCCTCCAGACCTCCGACGAAGCCATCCAGGTGCTCCTGCGCGATGTCAAGGAAATCGACGGCATCCTCGCCGCGAACCAGACATTCGAAGACAAGGTCAGCGACTTCGACGAGAACTTCAAGGGCCAGATGACTGACCTCCACAAGACCCTCTCCGAAGGCATCCGCCACATCCAGAACTCGACCGACTCCATCCAGTCCCTCGAACGCATCAACGAAGCGGCGGCCGGCCAGCTCGAACACATCACGAAGACCATCAAGAACATCGAGATGGGAATCTGAACGCCCCTCGCCTCTTTATGAAAATGACCGCAGGTGCGACATTATCGCATCTGCGGTCAATTTTTATGCCGTCAATGAAACACGAGCAACAAGAGATACATCACGAGCCCGATGCCGGCGCCGACGATGGAGCCGTTCATGCGGATCCAGAGGAGGTCGGGCTCGACTTTATCGTAGACGAGATGATTGAGCTGCTCGTCCGTCAGGCGGCCGAGGACGCTTTCGACGATGACGCCGACGAGCGTCTGCGCGTGGAGTGCCGAGCGCGCGATGAGGTCGTAGAGAAAATGGCCGACGGTATGGCGGAGCTCTTCATCCGTCTCCATCAGCGCAATCGCGCGGTCGTACTCGGCCTCGAGAATCTCGGCGAGGCGCGAGTGCAGCATCGGCAGGTGCTCTTCGAGCGGGTCGACGGCGCGCGCCTGGTCGGCGGCGAAATACTCGCGCAGGTGCTCGATGGCCGAAAGCGCGACGTCCTCGATCGGCAGCTCGCCCTCGATGCTGTCCTTGAGCTTGTGCATCATGAGGTGGAACTCTGCGTCGCTGTTCAACACGGTTGCCTGCTCATAGAGAAGTTCAAGCACTTTTTCTTGAAGCGGCGAGCCCTCTTCGCCGAGCTCGTCTGTCATCGCGAGCAGCTGGCGCTGGATGATGGCGGCAGCCTCTTCGAGATCGACGAGGCCGAGCGCTTCGGCGAGGCCCGCCATGAAGAGGCCGAGCGTGCCGCCCGCGCGCTCTTTTTCATACGTTTCGAGCATGTGGAAGATGGCTGCCCGCGTCTCATTCGCTTCAATGCGCGGCCGCAGCTGCGCGGCGATGCGCGCAAGCGCTGCATGGTCGCGGCCGCTTTCCTGCAGCCAGTGCCCGATGCCCGCAAAGAACGCTTCTGGCTCGATGTCCTCAAATGCCTCGCGCACCTGCGCAGCGATGGCCCCTGCCTGCGCTTTGGCGTCCTGCCGCAGCAGGAAGTCGCGCATGTAATGAAGCATCTGATGCGTCAGACGCTCCTTCGTCTCCGGCGCTTTGAGCCACGACAGCAGCATCGGCAGCAGGTGGAGCCGTTCGAGATGGCGGAAAATCTTGCGGCGCGAAAAGAATTCCTTCTGCACCATCGTCACGGACGCCTTGACGAACGCCGCACGGCGGCGCGGCAGGATGGCCGTATGATACGGAAAGCCCAACGGTTTCCGAAAGAGTGCCGTGACGGCGAACCAGTCAGCGATGCCGCCGACGAGCGCAGCCTCAGCGCAGAACAGAAAGCCTTCGGCAACGCGGTTGCCGGGGCTGTAAAGATGCGTCGCAAGCGCCATCAGGAACGCCGCAAAAGCCGCAAGCAGCGTCTTGTCGGCCTTGTTCCAGTCTTTCCAGAGAAACGACATCAGCCCCACCCTCTTTCTGCCAGCGTAACGAGGATGTAGAGCCCCATGCCGACGAGGGAGCCGACGACGGCGCCGTTGATGCGGATCATCTGCAGGTCGTCCTGCACCTTGGCTTCGGCGAACGTCACGAGATCGTCATCCGACATCTCATCGAGGCGCTCGCGAATCAGGCCGGGGATGGCATCGTGATGTTTGCGGAGCTCATCTTCGAGGAAGTCCTTGACGAGCTTGTCAAAGCGCCGCTGCCACGGCGCCGACTGCTCGAATTCGCCGATTTTTCGGTCAACAAAGCGGTCGAGTGCGTCCATCCAGAACGGGTGGATGCCCTTGATATGCTGCTCGAGCCAGGAGGCGAGGAACGGGCACAGGTCGAGCCCCTGCAAAAGCTCCTCTTTCCATGCAGCGAGCGCCGCCAGCAGCGTCTCGTCGTGGCTCAGGGAAATCAGCAGTGTCTCGAAGCCCGCCTTGCACGAGGCATAGGCTTCCGTCTCGCCGTCCGAAAGCTCGCGCACCTTGCGGCTGAGCCGCTCGCAGAGAACTTCCGCCATACGTTCATCCGTGAGGCCGAGCGTCGAGAGCACGAACGCGCGGCCCGGCGAGTCCTTCTCGTAGGCGCGGCGCAGCTGGCCGATGTTTTCCAGCAAGACGTCATGCAGCACGGGACTCTCGAGCACGCGGCCAGCGATCTGGAAGAACGTCTGCAGCAGAGGACGGCTGTGCTGCTCTTCGGCGAGCAGGCGCAGGACGTCAGCAAAGACGTTTTCGAGCGGAATCTCCCGCAGGCTTTCCTGCAGGGCGGGCGCGACTTCGCCCGCGACGCGCGCCGTGTCGATGGTATTGACGGCCTTCAGGACGACATCATCAACGACCTGCCGCAGCCGTTCGTGGCCGCCGCGATGTTCGAGATAGTCGACGAGCAGCGTCGCCATCTCCTGTTCGCGCACGACCTGCATGATGTTCTCGACCGAGAGCAGATCGTCGCTCGCGAATGTCACGAGCGCGTCCATGATGCGGCCGCGGTTGCGGCGCAGGATGTCCGTGCGATACGAGATGCCGAGCGGCTTGCGGAAGATGGCTGTGACGGCAAACCAGTCGGCGAGGCCGCCGATGGTCGCCGCGAGGAAGCCGTGATGAATGAGGCCTCCAAAGAAGCCGCCGGCCGGGAGGCTTCCCAGAAAACCGGCGGCGCTGATGGCCAAGGCCAAGTTGGCCTTTGATTTTTTCTGCATATGTCAGATGCCTTTGGCAGTGATGTCCTTCAGATAGGCACGGAACGGTTCGCCGAGGTCTTCGCGGCGCAGGGCGAACTCGACCGTGGCTTTGAGGAAGCCGAGCTTGTCGCCGAGATCGTAGCGCTGGCCTTCGAAATCGTAGGCGTAGACGGCGTCCTGCTTCGCGAGGACTTTGAGTGCGTCCGTCAGCTGGATTTCGCCGCCCTTGCCGGGTTTCGTGTTCTCGAGGATTTTGAAGATTTCCGGCTTGATGATGTAGCGGCCGAGCACGGCAAAGCGGCTCGGAGCATCCTGGAGCTCCGGCTTCTCCACCATGTCATGCACGCGCATGAGGCGCGCATCGCCGGGCTCCTGCTCGCCCGCGACGATGCCATACGACGAAACTTTTTCGTCCGGCACCTGCTGGCAGCCGAGCACGGAGCCGCCCGTCTTTTCGTAAACCTCAATGAGCTGCTGGAGCGCCGGCTTCTCGGGATGATAGACGACATCGTCACCGAGCAGTACGGCAAACGGCTCGTCACCCATGAACGCTTTCGCGCAGAGGATGGCATCGCCGAGGCCGCGCATATACTGCTGGCGGATGTAATGGACTTTGATGGCCGCCGTCTCCTGCACGAGCTTCAGCAGGTCCGTCTTCCCCTTGCGACGGAGTTCCGCCTCGAGCTCGGGTGCCGAGTCGAAATGGTCTTCGATGGCGCGCTTGCCGTGGCCGCTGACGATCAGGATGTCCTCGATGCCGCTCGCGAGCGCCTCTTCGACGATGTACTGAATCGTCGGCTTGTCGACGATGGGCAGCATCTCTTTCGGCGTCGCCTTCGTGGCAGGCAGGAAGCGCGTGCCATAACCGGCCGCCGGAATGACGGCCTTGCGGATTTTCTTCATGAATTGTTATCCCCCTAAAACGTACCTTCGCAGATACGATTGTGTGTATTTGTCAGTAAGTGCCTCCGACACTCCCCCCGCCCTTCGGGCCCGTCCCCCCTCTGAGAGGGGGGCTGAAAAAGAGAACCTTCGAACCCTCAACAGAACGAATCAAGGGCGCGTGGAAGCCGATAGGAATCCTTGCGAATGAGGCGCGTAGAGTGTTTTATATTTTTGCTGGTATTTGAGCACGCGCGCGACGTATTCGCGCGTTTCGGCGTAGGGAATGGATTCGACGGAGCTGAAGTCCTGCTGCCAGCCGTACTGCGTCATCCACGCCTGCACGTTGCCGCGGCCGGCGTTGTAGGCGGCGAGGGCGAGAATGTCGTTGCCGTCGAATTCGCGTTGGAGCGAGGCGAGGTACCAGATGCCATAGCGGATGTTCGTCTCAGGCTCCTGGAGCTTCGTCAGCGAGAAACGCGGCTCTTCCATCTGCCCTGCAATCCATTCGGCCGTGTCAGGCATGAGCTGCATGAGGCCGACGGCACCGCGATGTGACTGCGCGTCGCTCTTGAAGCGGCTCTCGGCATGGATGACACCGGCCGCGAGGCTGCTGTCGACGCCATAGGCATGCGCGTAATGCTCGACGGTCTCGCGATACGGATAAGGATAGAGCCAGCCTTTCTGCACGTAGTCCGTCTGCGAGGCGAAGTAGACGGCGAAGCAGCCGACAAAGAGCAGGAGGCCGAGCACGAACGAGATGCCCTGCCGACGCCCCATGCGGCGGTCATGGGCGCTGACATGGCTCGCCGCTTTGCGATGACGCCTTGTCATGCGGCTCCCCTCCTCTCTCGCTGTCCACTCCGCTGGTGCCGTGCTCATGAGATGCGCGCTCACGGGCGCGGCCCTCCCATGGCCTGCGGTTCATAGGCGGCGAAATCGCCCTCGGGCCCGCGCTCTTTCGCGACGGACAGCATGAGCTTGAGGCGATTGAGCTGGTTGACTTCCGACGAACCCGCATCGCAGTCGATGGCCGTGATGTTCGCGCCCTTGTAGCTTTCGCGGAGCTCATGCATGACGCCCTTGCCCGTGATGTGGTTCGGCAGGCAGCCGAACGGCTGGAGGCAGACGACGTTCGGCACGCCCTCGTCGATGAGCTTGACCATCTCGCCCGTCAGGAACCAGCCCTCGCCCGCCATGTTGCCGAGGCTGACATGGCGCTCGGCGAGGCGCGCCGTCTCGTCAATCTTGTGCGGCGCACGGAAATGGCGGCTGCGCTTCATGGCCTTGCGCATCGTGCCGCGATAGAAATTGATGATATTGATGAACATGCGGCCGAAGAAACCCGCCTTCTTCTCGCCGTCGAGCAGGCGGTGCTTGACAATCGGGTCATAGGCCGAGTACAGGAAGAAGTCGACGAAGTCCGGCATGACGACTTCCGCGCCTTCCTCGATCAGGACTTTTTCGATATGGTTGTTCGCAACGGGATGATACTTCGCGAGGATTTCGCCGACGATGCCGACTTTCGGCTTCCACATGGTTTCGTCAATCGGGATGTTGTCGAACTCCTTGATGATCTGCTTGACCGTGCGCTGGAACTTGAAATAGCCGCCATCGCGCACAACGTCCTTGCAGATGTCCATCCACTTGCGGTAGAGGCGCATCGTCTCGCCCTTCTGAAGCTCGTACGGCAGCATGCGGTTCTTGACGTTCTGCAGGATGTCGCCGAAAATCGCCGCCTTGATGGCCGCAATCAGCATGGGCCGCGTCAGGCGGAAGCTGTCGGTTTCCTCCGGCAGGCCGTGCACGGCAAAGACCGGCACCTGGCCGTAGCCTGCATACTTGAGTGCCGAGCGCAGCACGCTCATGTAGTTCGTCGCACGGCAGGCGCCGCACGTCTGGAACATCGCGATGCTCGTGTGGTCGGGATCATACTTGCCCGATTTCAGAGCGGCCAGCAGCTGGCCGACGACGACGATGCACGGATAGCACATGTCGTTGTTGACATAACGCAGGCCGAGGTCGATGGCGGCCTTGTCCGGCATCGGCGGCACGACGACCTGATAGCCGAAGTCCTTCATGACGCTCTCGATGAGCTCGAAATGAATCGGTGCCATCTGCGGCGCAAGAATCGTATGCGTCTTCTTGCACTCCGCCGTGAAATGCGGGCGCTCGATGGGCGTGACAGGGTGCCACGCGACAGGCTTCCGACGCGCGAGCGCCGCCATGAGCG
>Ga0256404_1009532_pt1 | contig 13862 bp, 13 predicted proteins | sample RumenRJG_01DNA_FD_185990 | JGI IMG/M metagenome (GOLD analysis project Ga0256404, IMG submission 185990) | Bovine rumen microbial communities from Lethbridge, Alberta, Canada - RJG_01 | ecosystem: Host-associated > Mammals > Digestive system > Stomach > Rumen | place: Canada: Alberta | collected...
ATCTTTACCTATATGTGGGCTTTCGATCAGCAGCAGGATCGGGATTACATCGAGCACGTCAAAAGCATCTTTGCGCCCTACGGCACGGAGTTTTACTGCGTTGAGCTTATCGCGCCGCAGGAAATTAGGCTTGCGCGCAACGCGACCGAAAACAGGGCGAAAAACAAGCCATCCAAGGCAAATATCGAGTTTTCGAGCAAGCGGATAATGCATGAGGACGCGAACTACCGCCTCGTTAGCCGCGAGGGGGAGATCCCGTTTGAAAACTATCTGCGGCTCGATAATTCCGCTCTTTCCGCCGAGGAAGCGGCAAGGATAATAAAGGAAAGCTTTGCGCTTTGAGCTGCCGATCCTTCTCAAACTGCGCTTATCCATTCCCCCGCGCATGGTCATGTCCTGTTTTATCCGCCTTGCCCTGCACGTGGATATTTCGCTGATTTTTTAAGCTGCTGCCGCTAAAAAAGCCTATGCTACCGAGCGTTGCATCAATGCTATGGAGCAATTCTTGCTTTAACTGCCGTCCATGCGCTATGATCGGTGCAGCGGGAAACCGAAATACGCCCTTGGAGGTAACTATGGATTTTGCAACCAAACTTAAAGAGGCACGCAAAGCGGCGGGAATGACGCAGGAGCAGCTTGCATCCACGCTTTCCGTTTCAAGACAGGCCGTGACCAAATGGGAGAGCGGCAAGGGTCTGCCCGACATCGAGAATCTGCGGCTCATCGCTTCTGCGCTCGGCGTGAGTATCGACTATCTGCTCGATGACGGCAGCTCGCTCGATATGTCCGTTATTCGAGAGCCGATCGAGCTTTCCTCATATTCAAATTCGCATATCGAATGTAAAAAGCGGTACCCGAAGCGGGCGCGGCTGAGCGACCAAGCGGTGCTGGCGCGCTTTCCTTCGGCCGAGATATACTGCCTTGTTCATAAGCAGATTCTCGATAAAAAGGAGCGCCGCCTTCAAACCGCGCTCTGGCTCACAACGCCGTTTGCAAACACCGTGGATCTGGTAAACTCCGTCAAGCACTCCGATAAGCAGTTTTATCTTGTGAACGATGGTGATAAACAGTATCTTGTAATGGTAACAAATGAATTTATGGAGATAAGGCAGCTTGCAAACAGGCTGAACGAAAAACGCTTCGACCTTGGCGAATTCCGCTTCATTCGCGGCATCAAGCTGAGATAAAAGCTACAAGCACAATCCGCACGTCTGCATTAATTACCCCGCGCATGGTCACGGCCTAACTTATCCGCCCTGCCCTGCGCGGGGATTTTTCATTATTTTATCAGTATTTTTATTAGCGTTTGCCGCTCAAGCCCGCGCAAAGCGGTAAACAAGGCAAAGGCTGCTTGGCGCATCCTCGTCCACATAGCCCGTATCCACGAAGCCGGCTTTTTCATAAACGCGCAGAGCTTCGGCGGCCTCCTTTTTAACGCAGACCTCCACGCAGTCGTATTTGCGCTCGGCTTCAAGCTCCGAAAGGATCATTTGAAGCGCCGCCGTGCCGAAGCCCCTGCCTTGATAACGCGCATCTATCATAAACTGCTGAAGGTCGTAGCAGGCGGGTTCTTCATCAAGATCCTTCACAAGCGCAAGCCCTATCGCCTCTCCCCCGTGCGCAATGCCGAACACCCGCGCACGGCTTTCGCGATAGATATAGCCCCGCGCGATTATGCCCAAGGCGCTGTCGAGAAAGCCCTTTTGATCCTCGCGCACGGCAAGGCCGCGAACGGCGAACATATTTTCCTCGGTTATTTCGAATAGTTCTATCATTTTGAAATCTCGATTGAATCAATTTATACAAAGATCGTTGCCATGCCGAAAGCATCCTTATCATCGCGAATCTCAATATCCACTCGCTCCCATTCGTTCACGCCCTCGGGCAGCGCGGCCTGGATAAGGTAAGCGCTCATGCTGCGATCGCCCGCGAGTTCGCGAACCTTGTTCGTTTCAAGCACCGATACCTCGCCGCCGTTCACAAAGGCGCGAATGCTCGTTATATCGGGGCAGATATCCGCTTCGCCCGCTCTGAATTTTTCAAGGCTCATCGGGCGGAAATAGACCATCAGCGCGGGATGGCCGCCCATCACGCGGAACACGTTCAATCCGTACACCTCAAGCGTGTCGAATCGCGCATCGATGGTTCTATCCCCATCAAGGTCGATATTCTCGCACCAATACTCAAGATATTTCTCGCCGTAGTCCTTTACCGCAACCAAATACTTATATTTTCCCGCAGGCAGTTCGAAGGAGTAAAAGCCCTTCTCATCGCTGAGGGTTTGATGAAGCGGCTCGAAGCGCTCGCTCATAATATAGACGTTTGCGCCCGCGATGGGGTTTGAGTCCTTATCCCTTGTGTAACCGGAAAGCATCATTTTTTCTCCTACATTTCCGTTTTTTAAATTCTTACTAAAACAGCTCGGGCAGCATTTCACGAAATGCCTCTTGAAGCGGCACGGCGATCTCCCGCATCGCAGGATGCGCGGCCTTGGCGCAGCGCAGGGCGAAGAAATGCCGCCATTCGCGCAGGTTCATCGTGCAGATAAACTCGGTTTTAAGACTGTTCGGGAGCACGCTTCGCGCATCCTCGGGCTTTGCGCCGTTTGCAAGCATATCCGTATACGCCTTTTCCGCGCTCTCCATCTCCGCCTTCCAAATCTCAAAAAGCCTTTCATTATCCGCGAAATACGGGCGAATGAACGCGATGCCGCCGCCGAACTTTTCCGAATTATAGTTGCAATATCGCGTGCTTTCCTGCGAATAGCTTGCAATTCTATGGCGCACCCATTCATGTGAAACGCCGCGGTCACAGATGATGCGAACGCTTATCGAGATATGCTCGATCGGGCTTTCATGCCCGCGCTCGATCAGAAACTTAACAAAGCGCGAAGCCGATTCCTCGGTCATCTTGTCCTCGCTCTTGTAGCACACCCTGCCGCAGAGCTCGAGATGCCGAAGCACTTCCTCCCTTTTCGGAGCATTCAATATTTCAAAAGAGGGCTCAACTATCCTCATTTTTTCTTATTTCCTTTGCATTTTTTGTTATGCCTTGCGGCGCTTGATGCCGCCGTCCGCAGATTTTGAAACGATCTCCGCTATGCCCGCGTTCTTTATCATGCGCGAGCAGATAACGCAGGGCGCGGGCTCGGCAAGCTCGCCGTTTGCATCAAAGCCGGCAAGATAGAGCGTTCCGTTCAGCATAAGGCTGCGCGGAGCGGAGATTATCGCGTTCTGCTCGGCGTGAACCGCAACGCATTTTTCGTACTGCTCGCCGTGCGGTATCCCGTTCGCCTCGCGCCAGCATTCGCCGGTATCGCAGCAGTTCGGCTCGCCCCTCGCCGCGCCGTTGTAGCCGGTGGAGATTATCTCGTCGTTCTTGATGATGACCGCGCCGTACTGCCTACGAAGGCAGGTGGAGCGCTTCGCCACGCTCGCCGCGATGGAAAGATAGTATTCGTCCTTGCTGATGCGATTGTCCATGTTTTTCTCCCGAATGCCGTGGATTTGCCCAAAGGTAAGAGCGCGGCATTTGATTGATTTTATCATGTTTTTGTGGAGTTTGCAATCACCAAAACCAAGTTTAGCATATCGTTAGAGTATGTATTGAAATAATCCTCATTTTATGGTAATATTGACGTGCTGCACAAGACTTATACTGACACACCGAGGATGGGATTCTGCTTCCGGCAGATTCGCATCTCCTTTTCCTCATCTTTCGGTGTGTGAAAATAGTTTTGTGCAGCAGCAAACGGAGCTCTGCGTTTTTGCAAGTGCGGCTCCGTTTGGGGCTGCACTTTTTTTATACCTTGGAAGCAGATCGATACAGAGAGGAGGTTAACTCATCGATTTGCTAATATTGTTAAAATGGAGGTTTTCATGGAAAAACACGTTGAAAATAGAAACAATGTCCTAAGTTTGATATCGGCTGTAATTCTTGCGGTCGCACTTCTTCTCGAGGCTATATATACTCGCTTGCCTTGGTCTTTTATGGATTCTCTGAAGAGCAATCCGTCCTTGCTGTTGCTTTTTGCCAGCCTTATAATACTTATTGTTGGTTTTTTACTCAAAAGAACCGCGCTCATTGCGGCAATAGGCTTCATCGTTCTAAGCGTCTACTACGGACTAAATTTGTTCTTGGGAATTCGAAGTTTAAGTTCCTTAACTATCATTTGGCTGTTGTTTCCAATCATCGGCAGTCTTCTCGCAGCAGTAGTATGTTTGCTTGTGAACAAGAAAGCATATACCCCAAACAAGGTTGATGTATTGCTCGGAGCGACACTGCTTGTTCTATTCGTGGCATACTTCATCATTTTTTATTATAGGATGCGAGAGTTTGTGTTGTGGATCAACTGGTCTCAAATGATTACTGTCAATCTTTTGGGTGTCATCGGTGCTCTACTCCAGTTGATTGGAACCACTTTGGGAATCGCATCACTAACTGCATCAGATGGAAAGCTGAAAAAAACAATCGTTCGCTCTGACGGCAGTATGATTGAGTTCAATCTCGGTTATTTCAATTTATTCATTCATATTCTTCTCATCTTGGTAACAACCGGAATTTGGTCTGTAATATGGGTTTACCGAACCACGCGCTACACCAATCAAGTTAAGGACTTGGAGGAGCGCATACCGATTCGCAAGCTGCTTCTATGCCTTTTCGTTCCGTTCTACATAGTCTATTGGAATTATGTTACCGCCAAGCGTATTGATATGATCGCGGAGGAAAACGGGGTGAAAACGGATGCCAAAATTGCCGTGCTCTGCTTAGTGTTTTCATTCCTGCTGAATATCGCGCCGCCGATAATCATGCAGAGCAGAATAAACAAGATAGCGAAGAGCATTCGATGAAGCGAACCCGCCGCGCGGAAGGCGAGCGAAGCGAGAGCGGAAGTGCGGCGGTGCGCGGTTTTGCATACGCTGCCTTAAATGATGAAGCCGCTTGGGAGCGCACCCAAAGCGGCTTTTCGTATTTCATATCGAGTTTATCCCGCCTTCAGCGTGCGCTATTCTCCCTCGTCTTTAACGATATCCGCAAGCTCGAAATAATAATCCTCGGTCAGTACGGATACCTTCGAGGTGCTGTTCTTCATAAACACGCTGAAAGCCTTTTTGCCCTCTTTGCAGCAGATATTGTAAACGATATCCGCCGCCATGCCGTTGATCTCGTCAAAGCGCCGCAGAAGCTCATCGGCGCTGTATTCGTCGCCGTGAACGGTGCGCTGAGCCTTTTCCGCCTTTTCGCGCAGCTTGATCCGCTCAAGCCTTACGCCGCCCGATCTGAGCATTTCCACGAATTCCGGCACGGTGGTCTCCTTCTCCAGATCAAAGCCGATCGAATACGATCCCAGCACGCTGAAACAGCTTATCCTTTTCATATTGCCTCAAAATTTTCCCTTTGTTTTATCGATCCTCGGACTGAACGCGCTCGATATGCCATATTTCGCTCGCATACTCCTTGATGGTGCGGTCGCTCGAGAACTTGCCCGCGTTCACGGTGTTCATCAGGCATTTCCTCGCGAATGTCCTTTCGTCGCGCGTGTCGTAGATCGCGCGGAGCTTGGCGCGGATGTAGTCCTCGAAATCGTAGAGATTGAAATAGTAATCGGGCTTGCGCCAATCGCCTGTGAGGAGCGAATCGTAGATCTCGCGGAACACGCGCACGCTGTCGCCGTCGCTGGCGATGCTGCCGTCCACAAGGCTGTCCACGGCTCTGCGCACGATATGGCTTTCGTTGTAGACCGTGCGGGGGTTGTAGTGCGGGCGGAGCCTCGCAAGCTCATCCACCTTCGCGCCGAAGATGTAGTTGTTCTCCTCGCCCGCGCATTCGACTATCTCGATATTTGCGCCGTCGTAGGTGCCGAGGGTGACGGCGCCGTTCAGCATGAATTTCATATTGCCCGTGCCGCTCGCCTCGGTGCCCGCGGGGGAGATCTGCTCGGAGATATCCGCGGCGGGGATGATATGCTCGGCGTAGGAGCAGTTGTAGTTCTGAACGAACACAACGCGGATGCGCCCGTTCACCTCGGGGTCGTTGTTTATCCTGTTTGCGATCTCGTTGATGAACTTGATAACGTTCTTCGCCATGATATAGCCGGGCGCAGCCTTTGCGCCGAAGATGAATGCTACCTTGGGCATATCGGGAAGCCCGCCCTGCTTGATCTCCTTATAGATATGCACGATGCTCAGCGCGTTCATAAGCTGGCGCTTGTATTCGTGCATACGCTTCACCTGCACGTCGAAAACGAACTCCGGCGGTATCTCCACGCCCTCCTTATGCTTGATTATCTCGGAGAGCTTATGCTTCAGTTCCTTTTTGATGGAGATGAACTCATCGATCATAGCATCGTCGATCATGGGTTCAAGCTGCTTTATCTCATCAAGCTCGGTCAAAAAGCCGTAGCCGATGCGCTCGCCGATAAGCCTCGTCAGCCCCGGGTTGCAAAGGCCGAGGAAGCGGCGCTGGGTGATGCCGTTCGTTTTATTTTGGAATCTTTCGGGGAAAACCTTGTACCAGTCGTTCAGCACCTCGTTTTTAAGAAGCTCGGAATGTATCCTTGCAACGCCGTTTACGTAGGTCGAAACATAGGTCGCAAGCCTCGCCATATGTATTTTTCCGCCCTCGATAATGCGCATATTGTTGAGCATATCGCCATAGATTCCGCGCGAAGACAGGTCGGCGTTCAGATGCGTGTCTATGCGCTCCACAATCTCGAGGATATGCGGAATAACGCTCTTAAACAGCTCGATATCCCATTTTTCGAGCGCCTCGCTCATCAGGGTGTGGTTGGTGTAGCTGAAGGTGCGCCTTGCAATATCGAGCGCCTCCTCAAAGCTTTTGCCCTCGTTCATAAGCAGGCGAACGAGCTCGGGAATGCTGACGGTGGGGTGCGTATCGTTCAATTGAACTGCGTTCATCTCGGCGAAATTGTCTATATTTCCGAAAACGCGCTTATACCGCCTCAGCGCATCCTGAAGCGATGCGCTCGAGAGGAAATACTGCTGACGAAGGCGAAGCTTCTTGCCCTCGACCGTGCTGTCGTTCGGGTAAAGAACCCTCGTAATATCCTCCACCGAGTTCTTTTCGCGCACCGCAAGCGCGTATTCCTGCGAATTGAACGCGGCAAAATCGAATTCTTCAACAGCCTCGCTCTGGAAGAGGCGGAGCGTTCCGACCGTGGATGTGTTGTAGCCGATAACGGGCATATCATAGGGCACGGCAAGCACCTTGCGGTCGCCGAAATCGACGGTGAGGGTCTTATCATCCCTTCTGCGGCTCCATGGGTCGCCCTGCTTCTGCCAGTCGTCCGCCTTTTCGGCCTGGAAGCCGTTTATGAATTCCTGCTTGAAAAGGCCGAATTTATAGCGGATGCCGTAGCCGTCGAGCGGCAGATCGTGGGTCGCCGCGCTGTCCAAAAAGCACGCCGCAAGCCTGCCGAGGCCGCCGTTGCCGAGTGCGCAGTCCTCGATATCCTCCATAATAGCGATATCCACGCCGCGAAGCGAAAGCAGGCGCTTCACCTCATCGAGCAGCTTGAGCGAAAAAAGGTTATTATACACCATGCGCCCCGTCAGATACTCGGCCGAGATATAGTACGCCCTTCTGCCCTTCTCGCGGGCACGGCGGCTCCTGCGCCAATCGTCCGCAATAGCGCGCATTACCGCGCTTGAGATCGCCCTGTGAAGCTGCTGCGCGCTCGCCTCCTGAAGCTCGACCTGATAATCGCCGCGAAGCACGTCCTCGGTGCTTCTCAAAATGCCCTTTGCATCCATCAACATATTTCCTTGCTCCTATCTGAAACCTTTTGGTATTGTTAAGCGTTTATAAAGCTTTCGCGCTCGTCACGGAAGGCGCGAATAAGGCTTATCAACTCCTCCGCATCCGCGCAGGTATTGACGCGCCGCCGAAGCTCGTTGCTGCCGTACATCCCCTTGACGTACCACGCGATATGCTTGCGCATATCCACGAACGCGCCGCCATGACCCGAAATGTATTCCTCGATATGGCGGATAGCTGTGTCGAGCCTTTCGCTCTCGCTCGGCTTTACATAGTTTTCGCCGAAAAGCGCCGCTTTTATCTCCGAAAAGATAAACGGATCGCCCTGTGAGCCTCGCGCGACCATCAGCGCTGCGCAGCCCGTGCTTTCAAGCATAGTAAGAGCGCTTTCGCCCGAAAAGATATCGCCGTTGCCGATGACGGGAATATTCACCGCATCGACCACGCTTTTTATCAATTCCCGATCGGCTTTTCCCGAATACATCTGCATGCGCGTTCTGCCGTGAACCGTTACAAACGCCGCGCCGCTTTTTTCCGCGATTCGGGCAAATTCCACGGCGTTTACGGAATTTTCGTCCCAGCCCTTGCGGAATTTAACGCTGACGGGAACGGGCGAAGCCTTGACCACCGCTTCGATGATCTTTCCCGCAAGCGCGGGGTTTTTCATCAGCGCCGAGCCGTCGCCGTTACTCGTTATCTTCGGCGCGGGGCAGCCCATGTTTATATCCACGATGCTGACTTCACTACTTGAAACGAGCCCGTCAAACAGCCTTTGCACGGTTTCGGCGATTATCGCGGGATCGTGCCCGAAGAGCTGAACGCCGCAGGGCTTTTCGGCTTCCGAAATGGAGATAAGCTCCTGCGTTTTGCGGTTTTTATAGTGAAGCCCGTTCGCGCTGACCATCTCGGTGAAGGTATAGTCGCAGCCCCGCTCGATGCAGAGCCGCCTAAACGCGCTGTCCGTAATGCCCGCCATCGGCGCAAGCAGCACAGGCACGGGTGAAACCGCAGCCGCTCCATCGCGCTTTTCGCAGCGAAGCAGCTTAAAAAGCCTTTCACTCTTTGGATTTTTCAAGTGAAAGCCGCTCATTCGTAATCATAGAACACACCCTCGCAAACGGTCTTTGCGGGGCCGAACATATAGATGGAGTTATCCTCAAGCCACTCGATCTCGAGCGTTCCGAGCTCAACGTGAACGTTCACCTTCCTGCCCGTGAAGCCCGCGAGTATGCAGGCCACGGCCGAAGCGCAGGCGCCGGTTCCGCAGCAGAGCGTGCAGCCGCAGCCGCGCTCCCATGCGCGCATGATGATATTTTCCTCGTCTATTACCTGAACGAAGTCCACATTCGTTCTCTTGGGGAAGATGGGGCTTCGCTCGATATCCTTGCCGTAGTATTCAACGTCCGTCAAGTCCGCATCGTCCACGAAGGCGACTGTATGCGGAACGCCGGTGTTCACGCTGGTCACGGTGAACCTTCTTCCATGCGAAAACAGGCTTTTCTGCTGAAATTCGCCCTCGGCGGCAACGGGGATATCTGCGCAGTCGAGCTTGGGCTCGCCCATGTTCACGCCGATGCCGATGACCTCGCCGTTTTCAACCACCGCTTTGGGGTGCTTGATGCCCGAGAGCGTTTCAACGGTGAATTCGGTCTTATTAAGTATGCCCTTTTCGATGCAGAATTTTACGAAGCAGCGGATGCCGTTGCCGCACATCTCCGCTTCGCTGCCGTCGATATTGAGTATAAGCATCTTTATATCGGCGATATCCGAATTGCGAACTATCAGTATGCTGTCCGCGCCCACGCCGGTGTTGCGGTGCAGAATGCGCTCCGCAAAGCCGTTTATATCCTTTATCCGCTCCTCGCGGTCGTCCACCAGCACCATGTCGTTGCCGAGTCCGTGCATCTTTGCAAATTCAAATTTCATAGTTGTTTACCACACATTTTAAATCTTTTGAAACGGTTGATGAAACAGGTTTCAAATCCCTTCGGGATTTGTGCAGGTATCCACCTCATCCGTCTTCGCGGCGCGCTGCGCCGCCTCAGCCACCTTACCCTCGAAGGGGAAGGCTTTAACTATTCATTTAAGAACAAGCCCCACCGGGCAATGATCGCTGCCCATAATTTCGGGGTAGATGAGCGCATCCTCTACCCTCTCCATCAGCCGCTCGCTGACCACGAAATAGTCTATGCGCCAGCCCGTGTTCCTTTCCCTTGCCTTGAACATATAGCTCCACCAGCTATAGGCATCGGTTCTGTCGGGGTAGAGCCTGCGGAAGCTGTCCGCAAAGCCCGCATCAAGAAGCGCGGTGAACTTTTCGCGCTCCTCGTTCGTGAAGCCCGCGTTGCCGACGTTTGATTTCGCATTTTTAAGGTCGATCTCCTGATGCGCCACATTCATATCGCCGCAAACGATAACGGGCTTTTTCGCATCGAGCGAAACGAGATATTCGCGGAAGGCATCCTCCCAGCGGCAGCGGAACTCGAGCCTTGTAAGCTCCCGCTGCGCGTTCGGCGTGTAGACCGTTACGAAGTAAAAATCCTCGAATTCAAGCGTTATCACGCGCCCTTCGCCCTCAAACTCCGCATCGCCGCCCATGCCGTAACTCGCCGAAAGCGGCTCGGCCTTGGTGAAAACCGCCGTGCCCGAATAGCCCTTCTTTTCGGCATAGTGCCAGTAGGCGTGATACCCCTCGGGCGCAAAATCTATCTGCCCTTCCTGCAACTTGGTTTCCTGCAAAGCGAAGATATCCGCGCTTTCGGCGGTAAAAAAGTCGTTAAAGCCCTTGCCCATGCAGGCACGAAGGCCGTTGACGTTCCATGAAATAAGTTTCATCGTTTTCTCCATTCCATAAGGAATATTTATTCATTTTATTATACCCTGTTTCGGCAGTGCGTTCAAGTATATTAGCCCCGCTCAAGGCGCAAAAAACGGGCAAACCGGAGCTTTCTCCGATTTGCCCGCATACAGCCGCATTATGAGCGGTTCATTTGGCATCAGCTTTGCTGCGTCACGGCCGCCCGCTCCTCCCGTTCGATAAGCTTCATGTACGCGAAAACGAGCGCGAGCGAAAGCACGGCCGCAGCGGCGGTGAATATCATCAGCGCGGCGAAGCTTGTTTCATGGGTATTGCCGATCTGCTCCCACCTGATAACGCCGACGAGCTTCAGAACGATAAACGAAAGCGCCTCCGAAACCACGAGTATTACGGGAAACGCGATCAGCACCTGCTTTGAGATAAGGCGGTTTTCCCTTTTCACAAGCGCCAGCACACACTCAAGCACCGAAAGCGCCGCCACGAAACCGACGGCCAAACGGACAAAAACCTTCGTTACAAGACTTTGTCCGAAGAAATACACGCCCAAATGATGCGCCATAAAAAAGGCGATCGCTATGGCGGCAAGCTCGATGCCAAGAAGGCAGAGGATTGTGCTAAAAGCTCTTTTCATTTCGAATATCTTCTTTCTTGTGTGCATCTGCTTGTATTGCACAATGGTATTTTAACATAAAGCGTCCGCGTTGTCAACGCGCATCGATATATATGTATATATATATTCGGAGTGCTGACAAATGAAAAAACGAGACACATCGCTCCAAAGAAGGCTTATGCTTGGTGAAGCCTCGACATAAGCCTTCTCCTTTGAGGAGAAGGGGGGCTGCTCGCGGTGGATGAGGTGGACATCTCACGAACGCCGCGCACGGCGTTCTATCCTGCTTCTTCCTGCTGAAAAAGCAATAAATTTTGGTTTTTTATATAAGCAGTTCAAATCCCTTTCGGGATTTGTGCATCAAGCCACCTCATCCGTCATCTCGCTGAAGCGCGATGCCACCTTCCCCTCGCAGGGGAAGGCTTGCGCTTCGCGCCGCAGGCTCCGGCTTTGTCATCAGTCTATGAAGCTGTATTTGTATATTTTTTGCGTTTTAATTATACTCAATACATTGACTCCTTTGGTGCAAAACAGAGCGTTTATGAAAGCGGGCGAACGGTTTTTCCTTCCGTTCGCCCGCACTTAATTCATTTATAAAAGCGCTTACATCCCAAGCAGCTTTCCCATCAGCCTATCCACGCCCGCCTCGAGCTTCGCCATGCGCTCCTCGGCCGGCTTTTCGCCATGCGCAAATGCGCTCATATAGACCTTGAGCTTGGGCTCGGTGCCGCTGGGGCGCACGATCAGCCAGCCGTAGTTCGGCAGAAGGTAGCGCAGCATATTGGTCTTGGGCAGGTCGATCTTCGTGTTCAGCCCGCAGCCGCAGTTCACGCGCACGCCGGTGGAATAATCCTCCCTTATGAGCACGTTTATCTCATCGCCTATGACCTCTGGCGGATCGAGCTTAAGGGAGCTCATCGCCGAAGCTATGCGCTCGAGACCCTCCTTGCCCTTGAGCGTGTAGGACTTGGTTTTTTCAATGTAATGGCCGTATTTTTCGTAAATTTCATTCAGCACCTCGATAAGGCTTTTACCGCGCGAGGCGTAAACTATCGCCGCTTCGCAAACGAGCATCGCCGCAAGCACCGCATCCTTATCGCGCGCAAAGCCGCCCGCGAGGAAGCCGTAGCTCTCCTCGAAGCCGAAGATGAATTTGCCGCCCGAATAGTTTTCCGCAAAGTCGATCTGCTCGGCGATGAAGCGGAAGCCCGTCAAAACGTGCCTCATATCCACGCCGAAATCGTAGCATATCGCATCCGCAAGCGAGGTTGATACCACGGATTTCACAACGAAGCCGTCGTAGGGCAGCTTCTCCTTCTCGTTCAGCTCAGAAAGAATGTAGTAGATAAGCAGGCAGCCGATCTGGTTGCCCGTCAGCACGCGGTATTCCCCGCCCTTTTCGCGCACGGCAACGCCGAGACGGTCGGAATCCGGATCGGTGGCGAAAAGCAGATTCGCGTTCACCCTATTGCCGAGCTCCATCGCAAGCTTAAAGGCGTTCGGATCCTCGGGATTGGGCGCTTTAACGGTCGGAAAATCGCCGTCCGGCTGCTCCTGCTCCTTTACAACGTGCAGATTCTTAACGCCGATGCGCTCGAGGATGGTCGTCACGGGAACGAGTCCACTGCCGTGGAGGGGCGAATAAACGATGCTTTCCTCCATCTTCGCCGCCATTTCGCGCACAAGATCGGGATTTATCATAACGCTCATCGTTTTTTCGTAGTACACCTCGTCTATCTCCTCACCGATAAGCTCTATGAGTCCCTTATTCTTCGCTTCCTCAAGCTCCATTAGCTCGGTATCGAAGTAGCCGAAGCTCCTTATGCTTTCAAGGATCTCCTTGGCGCGGGCGGGGCCGATCTGCCCGCCGTGGCTCCAATAGACCTTATAGCCGTTGTACTCAGGCGGATTATGGCTTGCGGTTATGACCACGCCCGCCGCGCAGCCGAGATGGCGCACGGTGAAGGAGAGCTGGGGAACGCTGTGCAGAGTGGAGTAAAGATAGACCTTGATGCCGTAAGCCGCGAGCGTTCGAGCGGTGATCTCGGCAAAGCGATCGGATTTTCGGCGCGAATCGTATGCTATTGCAACGCCCTTTTCCGCAGCGCCCGCAATCTTTTTAAGGCAGGCCGCAAGACCCGCGCTCGCACGGCGAACAACGTAGTCATTCATACGGTTCGTGCCCATGCCTATAACGCCGCGCAGTCCCGCGGTGCCGAAATCAAGCTCGGTATAGAAGCGATCCTCGATCTGCTTTTCATCGCTCTGCACGGCGATAAGCTCGTTTTTCTCGCTTTCACTCAGCGAAGGCTCGCTCAGCCATTTTGAATATTCATCGCGGTAACCCATAAGTTTTCCTCCCGATCCTGCCCTTTTCCTGTTCATCAATGATTATTATAGGGCATATCCCGCCGCAGTATGAGCCGCTGCGCCATTTTCACGGAATATGCCCTCCATTATTTACTGTTTGCCGTTTGCGGATGACTGCTCCGCAGCCGTGCTCTCTTCCGAAGTCTTGCCGTAATCGCCGTAGGAGCCGTACTTGCCGTACTTGCCATAGCCGCCGTACTTGCCATAGCTGCCATAGCCGCCGTACTTGCCGTACCTGCCGTAGCCGCCGTACTTGCCGTACTTGCCATAGCCGCCGTACTTGCCGTA
>Ga0256404_1009534_pt1 | contig 13861 bp, 17 predicted proteins | sample RumenRJG_01DNA_FD_185990 | JGI IMG/M metagenome (GOLD analysis project Ga0256404, IMG submission 185990) | Bovine rumen microbial communities from Lethbridge, Alberta, Canada - RJG_01 | ecosystem: Host-associated > Mammals > Digestive system > Stomach > Rumen | place: Canada: Alberta | collected...
GTAATTCTTGCCATTCTCAATACAGAATGCTACTATTTCTATGCGTTCTTCCTTAGTGGTTTTTCTGCCTTTATTCATGGTAATTCTTCTTTCCGAGCCTGTGTGCTCCTTAAAGTCTTTACCACTAGAGTGCCTTTGATTCACGGAGAAACTCAGGGCTGAATATGATATTATCCATGCCCATTTTCTCACGCACCTGTGCGGTGTAGCCGACAGGGATGGTGGACTTGATAACAATAGTAGGCTTTTTCTTCTTTTTGCCAGTTACATCCTTTATGAGGGAAAGAACTGCTTCTACAGCGGAGCAGTCAAAGAAGTTTGTCTTCGGATCGTAGTTTGTAGGTGCAGCAACGATAATGAAATCAGCATCCTTGTATGCAGATTCGCCGTTTATTGTGGCTTTAAGGGAAAGCTGACGTTCTTCATGCTCTGCAAGATACTGCTCAATGAAGTCATCCTGAATCGGAGATTCCCAGTTATTCAGTTTCTCCACCTTTTCCGGTACGATATCCACAGCGGTAACATCGTTGTGCTGTGCAAGCAGAACTGCGAGGGACAGTCCGACATAACCGGTACCTGCTACAGCGATCTTCTTGCGCTCTACAGGAGTAACCTCCGAAGCAGTATCGTCTACGAATACATCTCTGTGATCGAATTCAAGGACCTCTGCAAGAGCGAGCAGCTGATCCACAGAGGGTGTAAACTCCTGCTGTTCAAGGCGGGATAAGAGTGAACGGTTCATTCCGGCTCTTTCAGCAGTCACAACCTGCGAGAGCTTCATAGCCTTTCTCTTGCTGGTGACGATCTCAGCCAGCTTTTCAAGGGACAAGTGCTTCATGTGCTTTACCTCCTATATGCATCATTGTTACTAATAGTAACAATAGATTTATCGCTTATAATGGATTTATTATAGCACATGAGCTGGATAATGTCAATAGGTTTGTTGTTAGAATTCATAGTTTATCAAGAAAGTCGTTTGATGCACCGCAAAGTGCTGTTACTTATAGTAACAACAAAAATGCCCACCGAGTTGATGCCGGTCTTTTCGGCAGTTGCTCAGTGGGCGAAGTTGGTTATAGATTTGCTATCACAGTTTCTGTCATCACGGTAATAGAAAACTTCTTTCAATATAATTATCCCCCTCACGTGCAAAATAAATCCTGCCAATGAGGGGGAATGGTTTTAAACATCATCTTCTGTTGGTTCACTTAGATAGAGTTGCTTAAACTGATTAGCTTTTTGACTTAAAACATTAATTTTCTGGCATAAGAAGAAACAAGGCCAATCATAGTACGGTTTTACCGCACATAAGCTCTCATCTTCAACAAAAGAATATGCATTTTCATAATAATGCAGAAGTGTTCTTTTACTATCAGATTCATCATCGGAAACATCGGCTGCAAAAAGAGCTACATAAACACATCCGATTTTTTGGCTAACATCATAAATTATCGGTAAAATAAGATACCAAAACAAAGTAGGTACTAATGCAGGTCCAGTTCCATTTTCTATCCACTTTTTTTCTGCGGAATGGTTCTTGCAGAAATTTACAAGCTCAATGCTAGGAATAATTTGATCTACATAAATGTTATTCTGCTTTTCATTCTTTTTTATTGAAATAATCTGACTTATCATCCTGATTATTGGCATGAGATCTTCATCGTTCATAGTACGATACTTTTCAAGCCCTAGAAACTCAAAGTCTTCAAACATTTTCATTGCAAATCTGAAATCATCGAGCTCAGGGACATCTTTAAAACCCGTTTTTTCAAGTTCCATCGCACTACCATATGTGCACATTTTAATTGACGTAGATCATCAGGAGAGACCTGTTGAGTCGAAAAAACTAAACTTGACTGAAGAGAAAAGAATAAATATACGTCATTCTCATCGCAAACAACATAATATAAATCGTGAATTTGTGGATCTTCCGGATCCTGAAGAATATATTTTCTCAAACGGTCAAGCATTGCTTGTGAAACATCAACCCCTTTTGTATCGGGTTCTCCACAATTAAAATTTTCAAGCTTTTTAAGTAATTCTTTATCACCGAGTTCTACTTTTTTCCTCTGTAAACCAGATATAAATTCTTCTATTGTTGGCAAATCACATACCTCTTGACTCTTTTACCTTTTGAGCATCAATATAAATATCTCTTGTTGGAATCCTCGTACTTCCATTTTCTCCTTCCGGAATACCCACTCTCGCGCGTTTCCATGATTCTTCGCCATGAGAAATCATACTTAAGCTCCACGAAAAAATATGCGAATACTCCGAAAACACCTTATCCATTATAGGATCTAAGGATTCGTCATTATATCTCTTGTCAAAATCATTATTCTTGTAATGATTTCTGATTTCTCTTAAAACCGGTCCATACTTCCAAGCTTCAAACTCTTCTACGAATAACGGTTTACCAGTTTGGATAATTGATTCTCTCTGCGCGAAGTATAATAATTTATGCAACTTCATTTCATCAATGCGTTTGCCATTCTCTTTCTCATACCTATTACAGATATACGACGCAACATTAAAAACACTATACATCACACACACTCCTTTCAATATAGTCACTTTCACAATCTTATAGATACCCTTCATTAATACAATTATACTCTATATATCGCAAAAAGTCAATAGAGAAAAGTTGCTAATCTATTACAATCTATATCGTTATGATTTGCTCTTCTTCATTTGCTTCTTGAATTCAATCAGATTCAGTATTTCCCTCTGATCAGCTTCATCAAGTTCTCCGAAACTACGCACGAACATTTGGACAGGCATCTCCGCTGCTTTGCCATTCATAAGTTCATCAACAGAAATCTGGAACAATTCGCTAAACTTAGCAAGTTCATCCACAGACACCTTACGTTTTCAAGCTGATAATCCAGTATGCTCGTGAACAGCTTGGTCATAATATACGGCTCAGTTCGTGATCCTTCAACGATAAAAAGAACTTTACCGATATTCTTGTCTTTGTGAAGCTCAATTCTCATATCTTGGAAGTCCACCGAACACACCACCTAAATACATCTTTTCCATATTCTGCGCTTCTCTGGGTTTTTCATCAGAAAAACGTTTGATTCGGCTTCCTTCTTCACCGAATTCAACTGTATATAACTGATCAGGACGAAGAATGCTGCTTGACAACAGATTTGTGGAATGCGTTACAAACAGCATCTGAGCATTCGTTGAATACTTCATGAAATAGCGAATCAGAAGTTTTTCAAGGTCGTTATGGAAACCACTGGAAAACTCGTCAAGAATCAGCAGCCCCCCCTTGTGTGTACAATGAAAGAACGCAGGCAAAAGGTTAAGCAGGTTCTGTGTTCCCGTCGATTCCATTTCCAAGAGAATTGGTTCATTGATTCCGTTACGCTTCATAAAGATGTGCTTATCTTCTCCGAAGAAGGCAGCTACTTTACCTGTTGAAGTCATCCCATATTCAACACGCTGACCGAAGTTGTATTCCTCAAAGAATTGATTGATCTCATCTGTTCCTTTTTCTTCCAGATATTTCCTCAGTTCAATTCCGGATGCCTGGTATACACTTGCTCTCCTTGTATAAAGGTCCAGATAGATAGAGGCTGACAGGAAAGAAAACCACTCCTGCAACACCTGATGCCCTCTGAAGCGTGTATTAAAGTATATCTCACGCAGGAACAGGGTATTAAGCTGAATGTCCGTATACTCTTTTTGATCGGTCAGTGACACCTTGGCATAGCTGTTTTCTCTTTCAAGAACTGTTTCTCCATCAACTTTAAGAAGCTCATGAATCGCTGAGCCGTCATTATGATACTTGATAGAATAGTCTATTTCAGAGCCTTTGATATCAAACACAAAACGCATGGAAATGCTGTTTTTGTCTGTTTGAGAGTAATACTCAGTTTAGAAGCTATTTCCATTTGTGTTATACAGGGATCTGCTTTAATCAACTGAAATACCAGTTCAACCCTTTCAGCTATTTCAGTACCTTTTTTAGTCCCTTTTTTAGTACCTTTTCCAAAAAGGGACTGATCTTTCTCAACTAAAGGAAGCGTAACAATCGTCTTATCAGGCTCATTTGTTTCAGTATTGCCGAAGAACTCCTCAATAATTGGCTCTACATAGCCCGCCTGTTCCCATATAGAAAAGATATCAGGAACGCCGCTTCCTGCGTGTTCACCAAAGCCAAGTAGATTAAACATCTTCATAATATTGGCATTTCGAGGCTCTGAATCACCGCCGCGAAGCATCTGGCGCTTTCCGACTATGCTAAGTCCGGGATTCTTCATAACGATCTTATCATCGTAGCTGTCAATCAAAACGCCCCTCGAAAGGTAATAGTCTGCATTAACCAGGCAGTTTACTAAAGCCTCACGCACCGCGTTATGCATCGGCGTCTCATCCACACGAACCATGTCTTTGAGCTTGAAGGGAACCTTGAGCATCCGCAGCAGTTTTCTTGAAACAATAGTGAAGAAATCGAATACATTTCCGGACCAGTCAGGTGATTGTGAGTATGTCCGGTCTGTCCAGCGTACTGTCGGATCAGCGTGGTCCTTATAATCAAGAAAATAGTCGGGATACACCCGCGTTATCTTATATTCTTTGCCAAACATCAGGATTCCTGCACCTGTAGGATGAAGCTTTTTGTCCTCACAATCATCACTGGCTGCACCGATTCTCTTCAGAAATTCGGCATCAGAGAGCTTTGTCCATGCATGATCCGGATGTTTTGCAGCAAACCACACCCTGTATGTCTTTACAGACTCAGGCTCAAGATCTGAAAGCTCCATGTTTGTCAGAACCTTCATATCCATCGTTTTTCTGGTCTGATCACGCAGCATTGCCTTAACTTCAGCCTCTGTACAGTGATAATCTCCCTCATGGTTTCTCTTATATGAACCCCGGAACATATCACCATTGATATATACAGGTTTTGTTTCACGATCTGCCACAGGTACAGTAATGACAATAATAACGTCTTCACCTACAACGTAATCCTTAATATCGGTTTCACGTAAAAGATTAATACTGACTTTTCTGTGGTCATTCAGCTGATTCCACAGATTCTTTTTCAGTTTTGAAACATTCTTCATTCCGGTTGCAAACCATGAACCGTCCTGTCGCTCTTTCACACCGCAGATAATAATACCACCATATGTGTTAGCCATTGCAGAGTATGTTTCCCACAGACTTTGCGGCAATCCGCCTTCGGCTGCTTTCACTTCGCATCTGTTATCTTCTCTGTAACTGTCGAAAAATGCGAGGTCAAACTCCTTTTCCACAGATCTATCCTCCTTTCACGCTCCACACAGAGCCAACTAGCATTAAAAGTATTATACCACAAACACCTCTCATTTACAAGGGGCAAAAGCTGTTTTTCGTTTGATTTATGATGTTTCGACCACAATATCCTCTTCGGTGATCACCACAAGCTGGATCTGCGCTGCGTACTCAGCATTCAGATCATACCTGATAAAGGAAGTATGATTACAGTTTTGTCAGGCTCATTTTTTTCATTATTGCCGAAGAATTACTATTCCGCCTTTGCCTCCATTTCATGCTCTTCAAGGTTATTTATCAGGTTGTTAGTCAGGTTGTTTTTACATAACTACCTAATCGTTTCTTCATCTAAACTAAGCGCTATTTTCAGATACCTACAACGTAAAAATGCCCACTAAGCTGCTACCGGATTAATTCGGCAGTTGCTTAGTGGGCGGAGTTTTTTATATTTGATAATCAGACAATTTTGCAAACGTCTTAATCACAGACTGGAAGAAACACTGGTATAAATGATCAAAAGAACCTTTTGTATCTGCATCATTTAATGCCGCCTTATAATCCCGTTCCTTATCGCCAGAAAAGAATATCGGTGCAATATCCCGCTTTAGCATCATCATATTTGCAATGCAACGTGATGTTCGTCCGTTTCCATCACGAAAAGCGTGTATTACAGTTAGTCTATGATGAATTTGTGCTACTCGTTCAATATTATTCCTTAAAGATTGTCGCAGCAAGTCGATCGGCAGACGTGCCATTATTGGCTAAAGCCTCATAATCATTTATCAAACCATACGCTCCTTCATTCTTTTCTTGAATTCAATCAGATTCAGTATTTCCTTCTGATCAGCTTCATCAAGCTCTCCGAAACTACGTGCGAACATTTGGACTGGCATCTCCGTTGTTTTACCATTCATAAGTTCATCAACAGAAATCTGGAACAATTCGCTAAACTTAGCAAGTTCATCCACAGATACCTTACGTTTACCGGATTCTATTTCAACAATTGCAGTTCTATTTATTCCTATAGCTTTAGAGACGTATTCCTGCGACAGATGCAGGTTCTTTCTTGCATCTCTCAATCTCTCATTTAAAGCTTTCATAACTTTTCCTCCTCTCTATGTCTGCCTCCTTATATATTATATATCATCATGTTGGATTTGTCAACAGAAATGTTGTGATTTCCGACATTTGTATATAGTAACAAAAAAGCTACAGAAATACAATCGTTTTAGCTCTTTTGCGGAAAAGCTATTTCTCGCTTGATTTATGATGTTTCGACCGCAATATCCTCTTCGGTGATAACCACACGCTTGATTTTCTCAGCATTCTCGGCAATTACCTCACACCCAATGCTCTCTTCTATAGTCTGAAGCAGCAGATCCTCCTTGATCGTCCTCAGCTTGCAGCCATTCCCTTTCCGTCCCTCATGGCGTCCTCTGCAGGTCCATACCTTATGCTTGATTCCTTTCGGGCCGTTCAGTGTACGTCTTGTCATCGGTTCACCACACTCGCCGCAGAAGAGCTTTCCGTACAGGAAGTGCGGTCTGCCGCCAATTCTTCCGACCGCAGCCGTAACCGCTTTCTTTTGTCGTATGATCTCCTGCACGGTATCCCATGTTTTCCTGTCCACAATGGCTTCGTGATCATTTTCAAGATAATTGCTCTCATACGGCACTCTTTCATCTGGCTTCTTCGTCAGGAAATTCTTTGGAGGCTGTTTCTGAAGCAGCTTATCTCCCATATATGTCTCGTTTTGAAGGATATACATGATATTATTATGTGCAAGCGGTTGACCTTTTTTCGTTCGGATCCCGTAATCTGTCAGCAAGCGTCGGATCTCCTCAATGCTCTTGCCTTCAATATACAGCTGAAAGATCATGCGGACCGCATCCGCATCCTGATTCGGGACAAGTTTGCCTTCAACACAGTCATACCCAAGGATACGGTTATTCCCGAGGTTATATTCTCCGCGCTTGAAGCGTTCCCGATATCCCCACCTGACGTTTTCCGAAATAGAGCGGCTCTCGTCCTGCGCGATTGCAGAGAGAAATGAAAACATCATGGAACAGGAAGGCTCAGCGGTATCCAGATTCTCCTTATCGAAATGAATATCAACGCCGTTACCGTGCAGAAGATTGGCGTATTTCTGGCAGTCCACGATATTTCGTGAGAATCTGGATATGCTTTTTACAAGGATATAGTCCACTTTGCCATTCAGCGCATCCTTGATAAGTCTCTGAAATCCCGGGCGGTTTGATGCCTTGACACCGCTTTTCTCGTCACTGTATACTCCGGCAAAGTCCCAGTCATCATGTGCCTGTATGAGCCTTGTATAATAGGAAAGCTGTGCCTCGTAGCTTTCCTCCTGCTCGTCAAGAGTTGTAGACACACGACAGTAGGCCGCCACTCGCTTCTTGTGCTGATCTCTGATTCTGGGGATTCTTGTAATCTTCATTTCTTATCCCTGCCTTTCCCTTTATTTGCTTTATTCTTTTCAGCATTTCTCTTTTGCTGATCATGATAGCGCTTTGCAACTCTGCCCGGGAGATCCGAATCATAAAATACGGCTGAAGGAACCGTTGTCACAAGACCGCATTTCCAGAAAACTTTCATGGACCTGTCATCAGGATCAGGTGTTCCTTTCACTTCCAAAGCAATCAGTTCCTTTGTGGTCCTGATGTGTTTTCCGAACTCAATATGGTCAACAAGATCGTCCACCCACCAGAAATCAACCTTTTTCAATCTGGGATGATCTCTTTTATATTCCAGCATGATTGCCGCCTCAGAGCCGAATTTTGGGCTGTCAAGTTTCTTCTCTACAACGCCAGTGTCCAATGTGTGATAGGCATTCAGCAGCGCTTGCTCTACAAAGCTTGCACGGATAATAAACTGCCGGCAGGCATGCTCACCGATCTCGCAGCTCCATCCGCTTCCGGGTCTTTGTATCTTGATACTCCTCTTAAACAGCCTGGAACCGCAGATCGGACACACGAGCTTGTCCCCGAGCGGATACTGATTGTTATATTTACCGGGCATATCCGGATGAGGCGTTCTCCTCATTGCACGGATCTGTTTGCACCTTTGAAACTGCTTCCGACTGATAATAGCTGCATGATGGTTTTCAATATAGTAACTGGGCACCTCAGTGGTATCATTCTTTATTTGCTTATGTGTAATATGACTTTCGCAGATGGTCTTTTGCAAGAGAATATCTCCACAGTATCTTTCGTTCTGAAGCATTAACCGCACTGTACACATGGACCACGTTTTGCAGTTTTCAGGTGTTGGAACATGATTGCTCTGTAAACGCTTCATGATCTTGTCAATGGACTCACCGTGCTCATACAGCGTGAATATTTCCTTCACAACTCTGGCCTGTTCCGGCACGATCTGGTACTCTCCGTTTTCATTCTTCTCATATCCGTACAGTTTGCTCCAACGGGATATTCCTTCTTCATAGCGCTTCCTGATACTCCATGTCGTATTCAGTGAAATAGAGCGGCTTTCCTCCTGTGCAAATGCTGCAAGAACAGTCAGAAGCATTTCTGAGAATGCAGTTCTGGTGTCGATATGATTGCTTTCAAAAATAAGATGTACTCCGATCTTATTGAGGTGTCTGACAAATGTCAGGCATTCAAGGGTATTTCTGGCAAAGCGGGAAATACTCTTGGTTACGATCAGATCAATTTTACCGGCTTCACAATCCCTGATCATTTTCCGGAATTGTTTTCGCTTTGAAACACTGGTACCTGTCATGCCTTCATCTGCATAGATTCCTGCCAGCTTCCAGCCCGGCCTGCTTTCTATCATATCAGTGTAGGATCTGACCTGATTCTCGAAGCTGGTTCTCTGCTCATCATTGTCAGTAGACACACGGCAGTATGCTGCGACTCTCAGTTCTTTCGCAGTATCCGGTTCTTCAGGATTCTGCGGCTCAACAATGATCTTTTCAATATTCATAATTTGCCCCTTTCTGAATGGAATCAACTGAGTATTATCCCTCAGCGTTATCCTATTATTGCGTAAAACAGCCGATATATCAAGTCATTTTGCAATCATAAATCGGAGAATAATCCCGATGTTTCAGCAGGATAACTGGTCAATATACAGAAAAAAGCGGCCTCCTGTAATCAGAAAGCCGCATAGTATTATTTCTTTTTCCGCACTTCTTCAACAAGCTTCGGAAATTGTGACGGGTACCTCAGAAGATAGGCATCCCATAATTCTGCCTTGTGCCTTGGATCCTGTGAGTCCCGCAGCACACCGGAAGATAATGTTGTTATAATACCGCATTTCCAGTGAATACTAACTGTTCTGTCATCAATACCGCCTTTTTTCAGTTCAGAATCCGTGTGGCTGTGAAAGCCAAAATCGATCCTTTCAATCAGATCATCCATCCACCAGTAATCAATTTTGCTGAATGATGGATATTTTTCTTTGATCTGCAGGAGCAGTTCTGCATTTTCTGCTCTATCAGCATTTCTGCTAATTACAATACGCTTCACTTCTTCTAAATCAAGCGTTTCATAGGCTTTAAGAATTGCTTTTTCTACTTCCTGAGACTGTATTACGAATTCTCTGCATGCGCCTTCGCCCTCACAGCAGAAATGAGTATAACAGTTCTGGATCAACAGCTTTCTGTGTCGGAGAACATGCCCACAATAGGGGCAGCGGATAAACTCTGCATATGGATACTGCAGCGGCGTTGTTGATTTCTTCAGTTCAAGGATCACATTGCACCGTTCAAACTGTTTCCTTGATATAATGGGCTCATGGTGATTTTTGATATATACACTTGGCAGTGCTCCGTTATTCCGGCGTGAACGATGAGTGATATAATCCTTTACATAGTATTTCTGAGCTATGATATCACCAACATATTTCTCATTGGCTATCATGTAGTGGATCCTTGAATCGTCCCAAACCTTATCTTTTCCATCCGGTCTCGTATATCCTTTCTCATACAGTATCCTTGTTATCTCAGGAACAGATGTCCCGTGTTCATATAAATCAAAAATCAGTCTGACGGCCTCTGCCTCTCTGGGAACGATCTCTATATTATCGTTTGCTTCATTCTTTCGGTAACCGTAGCACCTTATCAAAAGCGGTTCACCGTTCTGAAGCCGTTTCCGTTTTCCCCATCTTACATTCTCCGAATGTGAATGGCTCTCTTCCTGGGCGAAAGCCGCAAATACAGAAAGCAGTATTTCGGAAGAGATCATATCCGTATCGATTCCTTCTTTTTCAAGTATTAATCGGACGCCTAGATCTCTGAGTTTTTTGATACAATTCAGTGCATCAAGCGTATTACGCGCAAATCGGGACAGTGATTTACAGATCACGCAATCTATAAGGCCTTTTTCACAGTCTTCAAGCATTCTGAGGAACTCTTTACGTCTCGCCATCATTGTCGCAGAAGTACCTCTGTCGGCGTAGATCCCTACAAACTCCCAGCCGGGCTCCGAAGAAATCTTTTCTGTATATACTGCAACCTGTGTTTCGTAACTGGTAAGCTGCTCTTCAGACTTTGAGGAAACACGACAATAAGCACATACACGCAGCTTCGGCTTTGTGGTCCCGGAAATATCCTGATTGAGTATTCGCTTTATCTTTGTGCTTCCCACAGTTTTACCTCCTTTTCAGCGATCTTTTGCCCTTTTTCCATCAGATATTTTTCTTCAGCAGAGAATACTGATCTTCCGCCTCCGATTGTCCCGTGTTTTATCAATTCCTGGACAATATCAAATAACTCGTGGCTTACGATTGCCGGATGATGCCCTTCAATAAGGATCTGATCGACAAAGCCTTTATTCTTGACTCTCTTTTCCTTTCCGTTGCTGTCAATGATCGTACATTCTTTATTGGACAGGAAATCACCCACATAGTTCTCACTGCGCAGAAGCAATGCTACAGTAGGATTTGTCCATACTTTTTCGCTTCCTTCTTCTCTTTCCATACGATTCATTTCATCTCTGATTTCAGAGTATGTGTGGCACATAGCAGCCATGTAGAAGGCCATTCTGACAACTTCTGCCTGATTCGGAACGATCACCCATCCATGATTCTTTCCGTCAGATGTGTATCCGTATCTTGGCGGAGACCATGTTTCTCCTCGTTCAAGGTGTTTCATTCTGCTCCATGCCTGATTCTGTGATAAAGAAATGCTCTCTTCCTGCGCGATCGTTGCAAGTATACCGAGTATCAATTCTCCTGTCATGGTATCAGTATCAAGGTTTTCTTTCTCAAATAATACACGCACCCCAAGTTCCTTAAGGTGTCTGACCGTTTCAACACAGTCTGCCATGTTTCTTGCAAATCGTGATATGCTTTTCGTCAGGATAAGATCGATCTTGCCGTCTTCACAATCCTTTATCATACGATTCAGTTCTTCACGGTTGTACATCTTTCTGCCGCTTTTTCCGTGATCGCCGTATACTCCGACAAACTCCATTTCAGGATCGGAGCTTATCAGTCTTTCGTAATACTCGCACTGGACCTCAAAAGAGCCATCCTGAGTATCACTTGCTGTGCTTACGCGGCAGTATGCACACGCTCGTATTATCTTGTTTTCCATAAATACCTCCTATCTGACCACCATCTTCTGCGGTCATCATATATTGGCATAAAACAGCATACATAGCAAGTCATTTCAGCAATTATTTTAAGACCACAGGAGGTATTTTTTTCTTATGTAAACAGAGGGATGTTTCCCTCCGTTCAGAGTGATCACTCCTTGACAAAAGTACCCTTGTAGGTGTCATTGCCGATCCTGATAGTTGCTGTTACAGTACTTTCGGTCTTGGGCGCATCAGCAACCTGCACAGGTACAGGAGCATTTCCCCAGCCATTCAGCCCCTTACCCTTGATAATGTTCGGGAAATCCTTGTAGCAGATATCGAGATCCACATTGCCGTTGATGCCGGCGACCTTGCCCTTCTCAGAATGCTGCCAGATGCCGTATGCACCGCTGTAATTGGTCTGATCGACCCAGTGCGCCAGCCAGATCGTGTACCAGGACTTGATATCGTCGGCTGTATGCGTGGTCAGCGAAGAAGCAGAGCCGTACAGACCGACAAAATAGCCTGCACCCTCAACCTTTTTGAGGAACGCACGCATAATCGCGGAGACCTGTTCCTTGCCGAGATCAAACTGCTTCTTTTCCTCAAGGTCGAAATAGACAGGCATCTCGAACTGCTTGCCCTTTATAACCGAGAGAAACACATCTGCTTCCAGTTCAGCCTCCTCCGGGGACATGGCATAGCTGTACCAGTATGCGCCGGCGGGAATTCCTGCCGCCTTTGCTCCAGCATAATTCTGCTCGAACTTCTTATCCTTCTGCGATGCCAGTCTGCCGTAGCCAGCTCTCAGGATGGCAAAGCCGATGCCGTCTGCTTTGACCTTACCCCAGTCGATATCGCCGTTGTGTACACTTACATCAATGCCCTTCATATCCTCACCCCCGAAATACTTGTAGAAATCATCGGTCACAGTGCTGTTGCCGTGGACTTCATCGCCGTACCACTTCTTGCCGGAACGGACATCAACATGTGTATACTGATATGCGGCTGTGATGTTTGCGATACCGCTGAAACCGATATCCTGCGCCTTGCAGCAGACAGTTTTAGAGGAAATCGGCTGTCCGTCCTGCCCGTAACAGCAGATATCTGCCGCATTGCCGAGTGTATGCTGTCCGGTACCGCTGCCCTTAACAGCCTTATCGTGCGCAGAACATCTGAAGCCGGAAGTCACGATGATCTTACTGCAATTAAGGGCGGCATACAGCTGTTCCAGCTTTTGCACCAGTTCATCGGACACACTGAACTCGTGCTCTTTCCCGCACTTGCAGCGGAACTCTTTTGCATTAAAATGCGGGGAAAGCTGTGTGGTATCCGAATACTCATATTTCTTGTTCATTTTCTTTTCCTTTCTGCGTAAAATCGCTGATTACGGCTTGACAAAAGCGCTATACTAATGCTATAATGAGAAAAAACACGGAGGTGCATGAACAATGCCAAGAAAACCTGCAAACCCGAAAACCGATGCTGTAAAGAAAACGACACGTAAGAAGAAAGTTGAAGATGCAGTCGTTGAGGCTGCTGTTGCAGAAACTCCTGCTGTAGCTGATGCACCGGCTGCTGAGAAGCCTGTCAAAAAGAGAGGCAGAAAGCCTGCTGTAAAAAAGCCTGAGCCTGAAAAGCATGATATCGTAAAGGTTGCTACGCTTGGGCCCGGTGAACTGAAAGAGCTCATCAATGCTCCTGCGCCTACAACGCCGTTCCCGGCATCCGATGATCCGTCAAAGGATATTGTTCAGACTGCACGCAAGCCGAGAGCGAAAAAGGCGGACAAAAAGGCAGAGCCTGTTCTTTCCACACTTGTTCAGGTCGGAGATGCAGAGTACGATATAACGGATATCGCTGCAAAGGCATATAAGGCATACAAGTCCACTCATAAGCGGAAGGCTGTAACCGAATTCCGTGTTTATGTCAAGCCCGAAGAGGGTGTGGCATACTTCACTGTAAACGGTGAAGGTTCGCCTGATTTCAAGATCAATCTATAATACACCATCTCCTTTGTAATGCAGTCGAGTGAT
>Ga0256404_1009535_pt1 | contig 13858 bp, 11 predicted proteins | sample RumenRJG_01DNA_FD_185990 | JGI IMG/M metagenome (GOLD analysis project Ga0256404, IMG submission 185990) | Bovine rumen microbial communities from Lethbridge, Alberta, Canada - RJG_01 | ecosystem: Host-associated > Mammals > Digestive system > Stomach > Rumen | place: Canada: Alberta | collected...
AAGCAGCCGATTTCATGATGATAATCTTCACTGACAACCCTACCGTCTTTCACCACCACGGAGCCCACCAGAGGATTCGGATTCACACGGCCTGCACCTTTGATAGCAAGTTCCAGCGCCCGCCGCATGTAGCCTTCATGGATTTTCAATTCTTCATCCGTCATTAAAAAAGCCCTGCCTTCCATAAACAGGGAGGCAGGGTTTTCTGCAGCGTTTAGTTCACAATTCCGGCGGTGGAATTATGTCATTTGTACCGAATCGACATGAATCCCTGGTACAAAAGCGGCCCCGGAATGAAAATTCCGGGGCCGGATAAGTACGCCAAAAGTCGTGAAATAAATCTCACGCACATCTCTTCTCTCATCCCGACTATCACGGTCGGCTCCGGGATTTCACCGGATCGTGCACACTTTCCAATGTCTGAAAAGCAGTTGCTTGCGGGCTTTACCGCCGGTAGGGAATTCATCACCCTGCCTCGAAGAACTATTCAATTGTGGTTACCTTAACACTTTGCAAGCTCTTTGTAAAGTTACATTTCTTCGGTAAACTGTCTCGTATAGAGCTCGTGGTAATAGCCGCGTCTTCCCATCAGCTCCGCGTGGGTGCCCTGCTCCACGATCCTCCCGTCCTTCACGGCCAGAATAATATCGGAATCGACGACCGTCGACAGCCGGTGGGCGATGATGAAGGAGGTGCGGCCCTTGATGACCGTGGCGATGGCGTCCTGGATGGCCTTCTCCGTCATCGTGTCGATGGAGCTCGTCGCCTCATCAAGGACGAGAAGCCGGGGATCTGCGAGTATCGCCCGGGCGAAGGACAATAGCTGCTTCTCTCCGGTAGACAAAAGGTCGCCGCCTTCCCCCACGTCGGCATCGAGGCCCTTTTCCAGCTTCTCCACGACGCCGTCTGCGGAGACCGTCTTCAGGGCTTCCCAGATTTCCTCATCGGTCGCGTCCTCTTTCCCGTAGCGGAGGTTGTCCCGGACGGTTCCCGAGAAGAGGTGGGGCGTCTGCAGGACGTAGCCGATATTACTATGGAGCCAGAGCTGGGAACGCTCTCGAGCGTCCCGCCCGTCAATCAGGACCTGACCCTCCGTGGGTTCGTAGAATCGGCAGACGAGGTTGACCAGGGTGGACTTGCCGGCCCCGGTTTCTCCTACTATTGCCACATTGGTCCCCTTGGGCACCTTCAGATTGAAGTGCTCGAGGACCATCTCATCCCCGTCCGGGTAGCGGAAGGAGACATCCTTGAATTCCACATCCCCCTGCAGGGGTTCCCAGTTTTCTTTCTTCGCGTGGAAGTTGTCCCCGTACTTTTCAACAACCTCCGGAGTGTCCGCCACATCGGACTCCTCATGCACGAGCTTCATGAAGCGCTCGATATTGACCTGGATGGCCAGCTGGGCCGAAATCGTCGCAATCACAGATTCCATGGGTTCCATCATGCCGACCGCATAGGACATGAAGACAGAAAGCTCGCCCAGCTTCAGGGCCCCCTCCATGGTAATGAGGCCGCCCCGCCAGAGGACGACGGCCAGGCCGAGACTGGAAATCATCGTGACCAGGGAGGTAAAGAGGGCCGAATTGTGGCCGGTCCGGACCGCCGTCCGCCGGTATTCCTTCGTATCCTTCTCGAAATCCTTCTGCATCAGGTCTTCGATGACCAGGGTCTTAACGCTGCGGACGCCGGTAATGCCTTCGTTGAAGTCGCCGGTAATCTTCGAATTCAGTTCCCGCACCTGCCGGTTCAGGCGGAGCAGCTTCTTCTGAAAGAGGAAGATAATGACTGCCGCCACCGGCATCATGAGGATGACCGGCAGGGCCAGGCGGGCATTCATGACCAGCATGGTCACGAGAACGAAGATGAGGTACGAAGCGTTCCAGACGAAGTCCATCATCCGCCAGGCCACGAGTTCCCCGATTTTGCTGGTATCGCTCATGACGCGGGAGTGTATATATCCCACATTATTCTGATTGAAATACGAAAAGGACAGGGTCTGCAGGTGGTTGAAGGAAGCCCTCCTCAGGTCCCGGTCCATGTCCATCTCGATTTTCCCGCAGGAGTACAGCGTGAAGTAGTCGTCCGCCGCCTGCAGCAGGGCCACGAGGATATATATTAATATAAAGCCCGAAAGTCCCTTTAAAGTCCCGGGTGTGATGAAGTGGTCCAGGGCATAGGAATTGAGGAGGGGATAGACCGTGTCAAAGACGCTTGTCACGATGCCGAGGATGATCATGGCGATGAGTCTTCCCCGGTAAGGGCGCAGGAAGGGCATGAGCTCCTTCAGGCCGAAGAAGTGCAGGGTCTTTTCATTATTCTTTTTTTCAGAAGCCCCGTTTTTTCTCAAGCTGTTTTCTCCCCGGCGGAAAGTCCCGCCGTCTGCATGTCATATACTTTCCGGTAAATGCCGTTTTTCTTTAAGAGTTCTTCGTGGGTGCCCTGCTCCGCCACGCGGCCGTTCGAAAGGACGATGATTTCATCGGCCTCCATCAGGGTCGTAATACGGTGGGCAATCAGGATGACCGTGGCGTCGGAAAGCTTATCTTTCAAGGCTTCCCGGATCTTTGCGTCCGTCTCCGCGTCCACGGCGGAGAGGGAATCGTCAAAAATCATGACCGGGGGCTTTTTCACGAGCATCTGGGCTATGGCCGCCCTCTGCTTCTGGCCGCCCGAAAGCGTCACGCCCCGTTCGCCCACGTAGGTTTCATAGCCTTTTGAAAAGCGGTGGACGGCCTCATCGAGGGAAGCAATTTTTGAAGCCTCCCGAACCGCCTCCATATCCGCTTCTTCATCCGCGATGGAAATATTTTCCGCCAGGGTCCGTGAAAAGAGATAGGGCTCCTGCAGGACGATTCCGATATTTTTCCGGAGGTAGGTCCGGTCGATGTCCCGCACGTTCACGCCGCCGATTTCGATAGAGCCCTGGTCCTCCGGCAGCTCGTAGAGACGGTCCAGAAGGTACATGAGGGTCGACTTCCCGCTTCCGGTGCCGCCGAGGATTCCCACGGTCTTTCCCGCAGGAATTGTAAAGGATACGTCATGCAGGACTTCCTCATTCCCGTTTTCATAGGAGAAGGCGACGTGGTCGAAGGTTATGGAACGGTCCATCGGAGGCGTCAGGGCTTTATGATTATCATTTTCCTCCTCCGCGTTCATGACATAGCAGAGGCGGTCGATGGCGATTCCCGTCCGGCTCATCTGGGTGATGATGCGGCCCACGTTCCGCACGGGCTGGGACAGGAGGGCATTGTAGGAAATGAAGGCGATGAAGCCGCCCGGCGTCAGGCTGCCGCGGACACAGAAGTAGGTTCCGAGGGCGACGACGACAAGGGTCTTTACCGTGCTGATGGCGTTGCCCGAAACCCAGAAGGCGCTCATCTTCCCCATCAGGCGAATCCAATGGGCCGTGTAGGCCGCGTTCTTCTTTTCAAAGCGGTCCTTCTCATAGCGCTCCCGCCCGAAGGCCCGGACGACCCGGACCCCGGTCAGATTCTCCTGGACGATGGAGGAAAGCTCCCCTTCCATCTCGTCCGCCTTCATGAAAGAGGGGGCGATGAAGCCGTGAAAGGCGATGGATGCGGCCATGACAATCGGGATGAAGGCCGCGGAAACCAGAGCCAGCGGGACCTGGATACCCAGCATGAAGTAAATGGAAAGACCGATCAGAAGGATAGTCTGAAAGAGCTGGACCAGCTGCTCGGACAGAAACATGCGGATGTTCTCGACGTCGGAGGTGCAGCGCTGGATGATATCCCCCGTGTGATTTTCCGAGAACCAGGAAAAAGGCAGATGACTAATATGGGAAAAGAGGGTATTCCTTGTCCTCTCGGTAAGCTTCTCCGCCGCAATCTGGTCCGTCAGCCGGAAGGCATAACGCATGACGGCCCCCAGGACCGCCACGATGGCGATGGCTGCGGCCACCAGGTAGAAGTGGCTCCTGAGGTAGTCCCGTCCGCCGATTCCGGCAATCCAGGCATTGAGGAAGGCGGGAATATTTCCTTCCTTGTCCCCGATGACGGAGTCGACCGTGTACTCGATGATCTTCGGGCTGATCAGATCAAAGATGGTAAGGCCCAGGGCGAAGAGAACCGTGACCAGCCACCAGCGCTTGTTCCCCCGGCAGAAAAAAAGGAGCAGACTCCGCCGGGTATATTTTTTCTTTTCGTTTGTTTTCATTTAACCCACCAAAGGTCTCAGGTAGTCCATCATCTCTTCCGTAACCCCGTGGTGCTTGGTATCAATCCACTCAAGAGGAACGGTCTTCACTTTGTTCGGGATGTCCTCGATGGGCTGGGGGGCATAGGAAATCTGATAAGGGCTGTTTGAGGTCCGGTCCATGCCGATCATAATGCCGGTCTCCCCGGTCATAGCCATGTTGATGGCCACCCGGCCGCAGTTTCTGGCCTCATAGAGGTCAACCGGGGAAGACAGGGGCGCGAGACACCGCTGCAGAACCGAAAGCTCCACCGACCGGACCTTGATACCCAGGCGGTCTGCCGTGATGCCTTCCAGTACTTTTCCCACTCCGGAATGGACCGTGTGGCCGAAGGCGTCCGTCTTGTGCTCGGAGCCGGCCTCGTCGATGAAGACGCCATCCTTGTCATGAATTCCTTCGGAAACCGCCACGACGACAGTCTTTTTCCTTTTCAGTACGTCTTTGACATCTTCAATATAAGAATCAATATCGAAGGGAATCTCACAGAGGTAGATAAGGTCCGGCGCGTTTCCGATCTCAAATACCGAAAGCCCCGGCCGCTCGCCGGCTAACGCGCTCGCGGCCGCCAGCCACCCCGCGTCCCGGCCCATGATTTCCACAATGGTGACGGACTGGAGGTTATATGAGCGGGCGTCGAAGGAGATATTGCGCATGCATTCACTGACCACCCGGGCCGCCGACCCGAAGCCCGGTGTGTGGTCGGTACCAAGAAGGTCATTGTCTATGGTCTTCGGGATTCCGATAAAGCGGATGGGGCAGGTGCTCTGCTCCCCGTAGGCAGAGAGCTTCGCAACCGTATCCATGGAGTCGTTGCCGCCGATATAGAAGAAGTCGGTCACGCCGAGCTTGTTTAGCTTGTCAACCAGATCCTTATAGAAAGCCGTATCCGAAACCTCCGGCAGCTTGTGGCGGCAGGAGCCTAAGTACATGGACGGGGTGTGGGCCAGGTCGTCCAGGCTCTTCTCGTCCGGAAAGCGGTCGAAGAGGTCCACGGTCCGGCCTTCGAGGAAGCCGGAGATGCCGTTTACCATTCCGTATACTTTTGAAAATCCGGCTTTCCGGGCCTCCCCTATAACCCCCGCCAGGGAGGCGTTTATAGCTACGGTCGGCCCGCCGGACTGGCCCACGATGGCAACTCTTTTTTTCTCATCCAGGATGGACATATTCTTTCTGCTCCTGCTCATGCTGTCAATTTTTGCGTCGAAATCTTTCCTACTTTACCACATGCCGGGGCGTCATACAACCTCCCGTGGAGGACTTTTGTATAAATCAAGCTTATGAGGCCCAGGCCGGCGCCATGGATTGGCGGACTTTTGCCTCAAAACAGCCTGTAGGCCCAACGCAGGCCCTATGTTTGGCGGACTTTTGCCGCAAAACAGCCTGTAGGCCCAACTCAGGCCCTATGTTTGGCGGACTTTTGTCGCAAAACAGCCTATAGGCCCAACACAGGCCCTATGTTTGGCGGACTTTTGCCGCAAAACAGCCTGTAGGCCCAACGCAGGCCCTATGTTTGGCGGACTTTTGCTGCGAAACTGCTGATGAATCCAAAAAAGGCGGGCCTGCACGCATTGCGTGTAGGTCCGCCTGAGCAAACTTTTCCGAAAGAAACAAAGTAAATCTTCCGCTTCCTTAGATGATTGGAATCTTGACCTTTATGTCGCTGGTCGGGTAGGCGCTGCAGGAATGGAACCAGCCCATTTCCTTGTCCTCCCGCCGGCGGCCGTCGCCCAGGGGCGACACAAAAACGGTTCCGGCAAGAAGCTGGGCCCGGCAGAAGCCGCACTCGCCGCCCCGGCAGTGGGCGTCAATCGGAATGCCCGCCCGCTCGAGAGAAACCGCAACCGGCTCATCCGCCTTGGCATCGACGACAGTCTCCGCAATGCCGCGAACCACGGTCATCTTGTAGGTCTTCCCGATCTGGTCCTCAGGGAAGCCCGGAATCATCTTCACATTGGTGGGCTGCTGCATAGCTTCATGACGGAAGCGCTTCTCCGGAACGCCCATCTCCTTCATGATGCCGGTAAGCATATTAAACATGGGAAGGGGCCCGCAGAAGAAGTAGGTCGTATCCTCTTTCGAATACTTCTCGATGAGTTCCTTTGTAAGGAAGCCCTTCTCTCCATCCCACTCTTCGTCATCGCTCATGATGTGGACGATGTGAATCTTGTCCGGAGCCTTCGCCCGTGCGGCTTCCAGCTGGTCCCCGCAGACGATATCCGTGTGCTTGACGGAACCGTAGAGAATGGTGAGGTCCACATCAAGCGCACCGTTTGCGATCTCTTTTGCCATGGAAGCAAAAGGCGTAATACCCGAGCCGCCCGCCAGGCCCATCAGATTCTTCGAATCCCGCAGGGGCTGGTAGAAAAAGTCGGAAAAAGGCAGGTCGCAGATGAACTTCTGTCCGACCGCCGCCTGTTCAAAAAGGTAGTCAGGAACAAAGTAGGGGCGGTTCTTGCGGACCGTGATTTCGAAGTAGGGCTTGTCCGAAGTCCCGTTTTCATCCGGGGCGAAAGAAACATGCTTTCCGGGTCTGGCCTCACAGGGGGCGCTGGAAATGGAATAGGCCCTCGTCAGAACGCTTTCGCCGATCTGAAAATGCATGTTCACATACTGGCCGGCCTGAAATACAGGAACATGGCCGTCCGCAGGCTCGAAGCGGAAGGTCTTCGAAGTCGGGGAGGCGTCATAAACCTTGGTCAGGGTATATTCCCGGGGACCCGGATGGGCTGCATCTGCCAGGGCCCGGATGGGGTCGACGGGGTCCGCCTTGGCGGACGCATTATTGATGGCAGCTTCGCGTGCCTTGGTTACACGGCTGGCGCCGCCGATATCGGTAAAAAATCCTTTGACTTTCATTTCGCAGCGCCTCCTTTCTCCATGGCGAGGGCGACGAATTTCGCTGCCGCCCTTCCGTTCGTGACCGCAGGGCCCATGCCGTTACCGCTCATGCCGGCAGCGCAGGCGAACTCAAGGCCTTCGATAACGTGGTCCTCTTCCCGCATCTGCAGGCGGGCAACGGCGTGGTTTTCCATGCTGTGGAGGTTGCCGTAAATAGAGCCCTTCCAGGCACCCACATAGTGGGAAATCGTGACGGGCGTCGATACCTCGACCTCGTGAATCTTGTCATGAATTACGATGCCGGTCATCCGCTCGTAGCCTGCGATCAGTTCCCGGCCGATCTTTTCCTTCAGGGCCGGATAGTCCTCTTCCTTCACATCGAGGAAGGCGTTGACGAGGGGCAGGGCCGTGATGGAAAACTGGGTATAGCCTTCGGGGCAGCAGCCGGGATTGGCCAGGTTCAGGCAGATGGAAGTCAGATACTTATAGGGTCCGATGGACTTCTCATTCTCCCAGAGGGAGGACATGTTCATGTCTTCCGCGGAGAAGATGTTGTAATCCTTGATTCCAAGCTCTTCCGGGGTTCCGTCCAGCACCATCATGACGGATACGGGAACGACCGAAAGGGGCAGGCCGTTGACCTGCTTGATGGCCCGGGCAGGGACTTCCGATGCCGGTTCGATCATCTGGCTGTAGACCTTGTTGGGATAGGCGCCGGAGATGACGTAGTCGCAATTGATCACGTCGCCCCGCTTCGTGCGAACACCTGTGACATGGCCGTTTTTGACCAGAATCTTCTCGACTTCCTGGCGGAACTCAATCTGGGCGCCGTTTTCCTCGACCTTCTTCTCCAGCTTCATGGACATTTCGTGGGAGAAGTTCTTTGCGACATAGGAGCCGCCGCGCAGATAGTCCGCATAGAGGAAGGCATAGATGGTGAAAGGCAGTTTGTCCAGGGGCGAGCCGACATAGATCCAGTAGGCGGAAAGAATGTCCTTGATCTCGTCCGGGAAGTGGAAGGTATCCATGACCTCATAGGCCGTATAGCCCGCGGTCTTCACAAACTGCTCATGCTCCTTCAGCATCTGCAGCTTGCTCATGGGGGTCACGGATAGGACGTTCATGGAGTCATATACCGTATTGCAGAGGAGGAAGAAGTCGTAGACCTTGTCCCCCCAGCCCGGGTACTGGGCGTCAATCTCGTCCGCCGCCTTGCGGAAGCCCGCATGCAGAGTAATGTCAATTTTCTTCGAAGGCTCGACGAAGCGATAAGCCTCGGGAACCCGCAGCCAGTCGATGTCGACCCCCATTTCGTCGAAGAAGGCCCCGACCTTCAGCCGGTCTTCTTTCGGTCCGATGCTCATCATCTCATGAAGCGTCGCCTCAATTTCGAAGCCGCCCCGGACATAGGACGTAGCCAGGCCGCCGGGAAGGTTGTGCTTCTCGAGGATCAGGATGTCCTTCACGCCCTTGGCCTGCAGCTGCAATGCTGCGGACAGGCCGGAAAGCGCCCCGCCGATGATGACCACGTCGTAATGGTCTTTATAAAAGTTCATATTCTATACCCCATGACACGAAACTATTCAGAACCCCATACTCGGATTTCTTCGAAATCCTCGTTGTCTGGGGTTCCGGGCGGCTTCGCCGCCAGGCCACACAAAAATGAAAGTGCATATGAATGCAGGCATTCAATGCATCTCCATTTTTGTGTGCTGAATAGTTTCAAAAAGAAGGGCAGGAAAGAGCAGTGCCCTCTCCTGCCGCAGGATTTACATTATTCTAATGATCAGAAGAAGCGGTCAACCAGCTCGCGGGAGTACTCGCAGGTCTCGTCCATGTCGCCGAAGGACATTACCTCGCCGGCATAGAAGGTGTTCTTGTTGCCCTGCATGCCCTCGACCTTCTCGTACCAGCCGGATGCGTAGGTCTTGGAGTCTACATGAGGGAAGTAGTACCAGTCCTTCTCGTAGTGAACCTTCTCGGCGGGATTGTGCATTTCCTTCAGGTCCTCGAGTACGGTCTCCTTGCAGGTGTCGTAAGGGATCTCAGGATCGCCGGTGTGGTTCCGAAGGGCATATGTCGTCAGCATCTGGGTGTTGTCATCATGCCAGCGGCGGTAGTAAACCATCAGATGACCGTAACGTTCCTTCTCCATGTTCTCGAAGATATAGTAGGAAATCTCGGGATGGTCCTCAGGCTTCGTCGTGAAGGCAAGGACATCGTACATCTCATATGTAATCTTCGAGAAGAGCTCCTTCTCGTTCGCATCTGCATCGAAGTAGTCGGGCAGGTACTGAAGAGGCGCCGTAACGATGATATAGTCGTATTCCTCTACTTCGCCGTTTACGGTGACAAAGACCTTGTCGTCCTTCCGCTCTACCTTCGTGATATTCGAATTCAGGCGGGCAGCGTGCTTGAGCTTGGCATTCAGGCGCTCATAGATGGACTGGGTGCCGTCCTTCCAGGTCCAGAGGTTGACATTGACGAAGTTCATGGTCGTCTGGAAGTCGAGATACTTCAGAACGTATGCGGCGGGAATCTCATCGAAATAGCCGTAGCCGAAGGATGTGAAGGGTCCGATCCAGATTTCCTTCACGAGGTCGACACCGTTGATGCGGCAGAACTCGTTGAAGGGAAGGGCCAGGTCCTTCAAGTTCTCATTGACGCCGGATACCTTCTCCCGCTCGGGGGTGACAGCGTAGCCGTCGTAGCGGCCTTCGGAAACGCCCCGGTGGCCGTTGATGTCATAGCCCTTGTACTTGGTCTCGAGAAGTTCAGCGAACTTTTTCATCTGGGACCGCATCTTCAGAAGATGGGGCACGCGAAGAGGATTCTTCTTGGGGTCGAAGGGCTCGATGACGTCGCCCTTGAGGTTCTTGTAGTTCCGGTTGAGCTTCGGGCCGTCATGGGTGAAGCCGCAGAACTTCTCGATATCGTGAACGGCGTAGTAGGAAGGAACGCCCATGATGGCGCCCATCTCGTAGCGGCGGCCATTGTATTCAGGACTGTGGCACTTGCCGCCCACGTGGTCCTCACGCTCGAGAATCGTGTAGTTCTCATAGCCCTTCTGCTCAAGGTACATGCCTGCGGAAAGTCCCGCGGGGCCTGCACCGATGATGCAGATACGTGCGTCTTTGCTGATGTCTGACATTTCGTCCTCCTTATAAATAATAATGCTCTCACGCGGAACGGACCGTCCGGTCTTCCGCGAAACCCTCCTAATAAAAAAAATTGGCACAAGGAGAAGCGCCGCATCTTTTTTATATGTGGAATTTCGAACAAAATTATTTTATAATAATATTGTTTTTTGTGCAAGTTGATACTCCGAATTTTACAGATTCACCAAAGTGTTGCAGCAGGCCCTTTCTCGGGAAACTACAGTTTTCTATCGAGTTTCCAAAAGTTTCGCGGCCGTCCGCGGAAGGATTTCCCGCCGGAATCCGTGTACCGCTGCAATGTACAATCAGGAGAAAACCTATGGCAGAAACCTATGATACCCTGTGGAACCTGATGAAGACCTGGAAAAGAGTTGACCGCCCCGCCCTTTCCTTTGAGAACCCGGACGGGGCTCCCCTGACCCTTTCCTATAACGACCTCTATGAGAAGGTCTGCGCCGCCGCCGGGGCCACCCGCCACACGGCGACGCCCCTGCCCTTCCCCTGCATCAAGACGCCGGAGAACATCATCGACCTCTTAGCAAATCTCCTGGCCGGAAACGACCTCCTGATGCTGGACGAGAAGGGGGACAATCCGGGCGTCATTCTGGACCCGGTGCCGGATTTGACCCCGGCCGCTCCCGGGACGACTTTCGCCGAAGGGGTACCCGAGGGCCATACATTATTCTTTACATCGGGAACGACGAGCAAGTCCAAGGCCGTGATTCTCTCCACCCGGGCCCTTCTGGCCGCCTGCAAGAACGGACAGACCCTGGCCCCCTGTCACGAAGGGGACACGATCCTCGCCATCCTGCCCCTGTCCCACGTCTTCGGCTTCATCTGCTCCTTCCTCTGGGGCCTGACCTACGGGGCCTGCATCGCCCTGGGCCGGTCCATCCGGGAAATCTTTCTGGACCCGGGCTACTTCAAGCCGACCATCATTTCCGCGGTTCCGGCCATGATCGATGTCTTCATCCGGGGCAAGTGCCTGAATCCGGAGCTTCGTCTGGTCATCCTCGGTGCCGCCCCCGCCAAGCCCGCCATCATGCAGGCCCTCACCGACATGGGCGTGGAAGCCCACCTGGGCTACGGGCTGACGGAGACCGCCTCCGGCATCGCCCTGCACACGGACGATCCGGACCCCCTGGCCTTCACCCCCTGCCCCGGCGCTTCTTTTACAATTGAAGAGGACGGGGAAATATCCGTCGTCACAGACTCCTGCATGGACGGGTATCTGGGCGCCGACAGCTCGGATGTCCTGAAAAACGGCCGTCTCTACACCGGCGACTTCGGCTTCCTCGACGAACAGGGCCGCCTGCACGTGACCGGCCGTAAGAAGGACGTCATCGTCCTGCCCAACGGGACGAAGATTTTTCTCCCCGAGTACGAATCGGAACTGATGGCTGTCCTCCAATACGAGGACATCGCGGTCAAGGAGGCGGACAGCCACATTATTCTCTTTGTCGGCGGGCCCCTGCCCGACGGCCTTTCGACCGAATCCGTCAGCGCCGCTGTCGACAGCTTCAACCTCCGAAAGCCCCGGGACCAGCAGATCGGAAACATCGTCTATCTGGACAACGCCCTGCCCCGCACCGCCACCGGCAAGGTCATGCGCCACATGCTGCACGCCGCCTTATGACTAATGTAAAGCCCGGCAAATGTACTGCCGGACCTGAGCTGCGGGACCCGGTCGAAAAGCCGGTCCCTATGAACAAACGTTTTTTCGAACGTCCACAAGATTGTTACAGCCGGATCGTTTTGCTGCCCCGTCCCTATAATCAGGCGCTTTACGCAGCGCCCGCTGTTAATCCAAAAGAAGAGGAGAGATTCATCAATGGCACTCACACGTGACGAAGTAAAATCAAGAACCATCAAGCTCATCCACGACTATGTCCCCCAGCTCGAAAACGCCCAGCTCGACGACGACTCCGTGGTCAACAAGGACATGGGCGTCGACTCCATGAACTTCATCCTCGTCATCTGCAAGCTGGAAGGCGAGTTCAATGTCAAGATTCCCCAGGAAGAATGGGACACCTATCGCACCCTCGGCGACCTGATCGACGCCGTCATGAAGTACAGCAAAGACTGATTTATGTCATACAAATATTTCGACAAGACCATCACAATCGAAAGCGCTTCGGTCAATATCCGCCGGGTCCTGCGCACCTCTTCGCTCCTCCGGATGCTGCAGGAGCTGACCATTGCCTTCACCGAGGCTGAGGGGGTCACCCGGAAGGAAACCCTGGACCGGGGCCTCCTCTGGGTCATCGCCAAGCAGGCCTTCGATATCAAAAGGATTCCGGCCTACGACGAAACGATCACCCTCCGCTGCTACGCCCTGCCGACCATGCACATGTTCTTTCCCCGCTACTATGAGGTGTATGCGGGAAGTGCGCCGACTCCACTGGCTGCGGGCAACCCTTCTGCCCCGCCTGCTGCCGCAGGGTCCGGCTCAGTCGCCCCGGAATCGGACAGCTCGGCTGCTTCCGTCCCTGAGCCCATCATCACCGGCACGACCCTGTGGCTTCTGATGGATGAAACGAAGCGGACCATGGTCCTGCCCGAAATGTACGGCATCCGCCTGGACGGAGGGGATTCCCCCGTCGGCTTTGACATTCCGAAGATGATTTCCATGCCGAAGGAAGAGGACAGCATTTCAGAGAAGCTGGTCACCGCCCCCTTCTCCCTGGCCGACATCAACGGCCACATCAACAACGCCCACTACTTCGACATTGCCGAAGACGCCATCCCCTTCGAAGAGGTAAAGCTCCTGGAGCCCGCCGGCTTCGAGGCCGAATACGAGAAGGAAATCCTCCCCGGCGACGAAATCCGCCTGACCTATATGAAGGCGACCGGCGGCTGGTACTTCCGGGGCACATTCGTGTCCGACGGGAAGGACGCTTTCCGGATTCATATCAAAATCTGAAATTTCAAAAACAGGGGTCGGGCACGCAATGCGTGCCCGACCCCTTCATGCTTATATTTCCTGTATTTCAGTCGGTTTTCTTCCTCTCCTCTTCCCGCTCACACTGGGCTTTAAAGAGCATGGCCGTATTCTTCGCGGCATCCGCCGGAGAGATATTCGTCGTATTGATGAGGAGGTCGTAGTTCTCCCTCGAGCCCCACTTCTGTCCCGTGTAGAACTCATAGTAGCGGGCCCGCTCCTTGTCGATGCGGTCCATACGGCGCTTGAGTTCCTTGTCGTTGATGGAAGATACGTCGTCCTCAATATGGGAAGGGCCGTCTTTTTCGATATCCTGGATCTCCTGAACGTCGCCGGCCGCGAGGGCCTTGGCCCGAGCGGCCGCCTTCTCCCGGGTCCGGTGAATCTTCGAATCCGTGTCGGCGTAAACAAATATGCGGAAGGGATTCATGTCCCTCAGAATATAGTCGGCGCAGCGGCCGACGATGATACAGTCCGATTTCTCCGCCAAAGCCTTGATAATCTTGTGCTGCTGGGAATAGATTTCCATATTCTGGTCCAGGACGGGATTGGCCTGGGGATACAGGGTCCGGGCCGTGTGAATCGGGTAGGAGAAAAAGGGGCGCTTCTCGACAATGGTCCGCACATACTCGGCGGAAAGCGAAGTCTCCTTGGCTATCTCCTCGATGATTTCCTGGTCGTAATAGGCGAAGGACAGGGCCTCCG
>Ga0256404_1009536_pt1 | contig 13856 bp, 10 predicted proteins | sample RumenRJG_01DNA_FD_185990 | JGI IMG/M metagenome (GOLD analysis project Ga0256404, IMG submission 185990) | Bovine rumen microbial communities from Lethbridge, Alberta, Canada - RJG_01 | ecosystem: Host-associated > Mammals > Digestive system > Stomach > Rumen | place: Canada: Alberta | collected...
TCTTGACTGCAGTTATAATTCTATAAGAATCAAAAAGCTCTGGAGAGGTGTCCAGAGCTTTGCTTTTTGGTGATCCAGGAGGGATTCGAACCCCCGACCCACGGCTTAGAAGGGTGAGAAGTAGGGAAAAGCATACTGGAATGAATAAGAAAAAATTTGTCAAAAAAACGTCGTAAACCCGCATAAAACCTGAATTTGTTAAAGATGATTACAGACGCTACACATGTAAAATGTTGTATAAAAATGTAACAAATCCTGAGACAAAAGCGAGACATTTTATAAGAAATTAAGTGTGTGAGACAAAAGTGAGACAGTTTTGAGACACTGTTTTGCACTGCCAATTTCGTTAAATTCTCACGTCCGCTATATCATCAATAATATTATTATATTTCCCCGAATTAAGCAATACTTATTTTGCAGTTGCTTTCCTACGGGATCGAGCGACCCACTCGGCTACATCTTCTTCCGTAAAAAGACCGGCTTTTGCGGCCTCTCCTTTCATCTGTTCCTGGAACTGCATCAGCGTATAGACCGCCGTATTAACAACGCGGACATTACTTCCGTCTACGATAAACGTAACGCGGTCACCGCTTTCTACACCTAATACATTCCTTACGTTCTTGGGTATCGTTACCTGACCTTTCGGCATAACCTTAGCATCATTGGTGAATACGGTCATATAATCATACCTCCATCACATTAAGAGTAGGAAAGTAGGGTTTTCTGTCTTTATTATAAAGGAAAAGGCACTGTCTTTCAAGACAATATTATCTTATACAGGAAAAATTCGGTCTTATTTACAGCCCGCGCCGCCATAAAAAAAGCCGAGCCAAGAGCATAGGCTCTTGACATCGGCTTTAATGATATTCAGGTGGCTTTAGATAACATCAGTGGGGCAATGATATGCCCCACTTTCAACTAACGGTTGTAGATTAAACCGGAACAGCTATTTCCTCAAGGACAGGCTCTTCTTCGGTTTCTGACTGAGTATCCTCGATGTCATCGTCTGATGAAGGATCATCATCAGAAAAGTCAAATCCTTCCTCTTCCAGTAACATCTTAGTGAGTACAGCCATGTATAGCAAATACTCATCCGCACGATCTTCGCGACCTTCAAAGGTTGACTGGGCTACGATACCCGTGCATTCTGCAATCATATCTTCTATGGTATATTTCTCGGAATTAACAATTTGCTCCACTGATGAAGGCTTCCTCACCGGAGAAGAAATTCTTTCAATGAAGGCAAGCAGAATGGCAACGCTTAGAAACGCATTTCCAAGATTGTCTGTGGTCTCATCCATCTTATACAGAGTCGACTCTTTTACATAAGAGGCAATGATTTCATTCAATGACGCTTCGCAGCCTAAATTGAGATGCCCAATCGGTTCTACGATGCTTCGAAAGAATTCGTTTACATTTAACTTTTCATTTTTGTTAATAACTTTATATGTTTTTAACATATTATCTTTCTCCTTTAATTAAACTTTAAATATTTCCACCTGAATATAAAATTGACATAAAATGCAAGACCTCCGGATGTTGATAAATCCGGAGGTCTTCAAGGTCTTGCTCGGGGCCATAATTTTACGTTAACGGAACCGGTCCATATCCGTTACTACTCTCTTTGTCACCTTTGAGCTCAATATATTCTTCTGTAGTATCATACAACTTATAATAGTAATCATCGATGATATCATCAGACTTACGTTTAATTAAAGCTTTGGATAGCTTTAACGCATAATGTACAATTAAAGATTGTGTATCCATCTTTTTACTCTTTTTCTGGTAAAATCCACGTCCTATCCCACTGAGATCAAGCACATATGCAGTAACCAATGCTGCGTTCAAAAACAGTCCCGCCTTTTCATATTGACGATTCTTATTTTCCAGAACCACATTCTCCATACAAAGGCAAATAAAATCTTGAAACTCAAGAAAATCTAATGAAAATTCGAGACCCAATTTTTCCTCAGTTAATTCAAACAAATCATCAAGCTCTACTAACTTCATACGGTTTACATTCTTTTTTAACATAATTTTTTACTCCTTATAAAATAAAAATTGAACCTTTTAAGGTCTTGCCCAGGACCATAATTACAGCAACACTTACGCCAATAACAACATAATACACTCAGTAAAGATCTACTAACGACCTCCTTTTGCAACACTAACGGAAAAACAACGAACAAACGGCGCACAACGCCGAAATTAAAGAACAATCCCCAAAAGAACCAAGGGCGGGACCAAGCAAGACACACAAACCAAACAGTTTATAGAGAATGATGCCCAAGAAAGCCAGGGAAAGGGGCGAACAAAACAGGAAAGGACGAGCCCCCAGTTCGACAGGCCAACCAAATAAATAATGTATTATATGGAGGAACTAACAAGAAACGACGAACACACAATGAAAGATAGAATCCCAAAAAAACCAAGGAAGAATGGAACAAAGCAGGGAGCCACGAGAGTAAAATTCAAATAGACGACACTCGCGACCAAAGTTGCTCCGAATACCCCAAAAAAGCCAAGGGCGGGACGTAACAGTCACCACAGACAAACAGTTTGACAGGCAAACCCAACGAGCCCCAAGAAAGCCAAGGAAAGGAGGCAGACCGGCGACGTTTAGGCAAAAAACGGCGGCTAGGATTGACCTAAAGGATCCGTCCTGATGTCTCTCTATCGCCCTCAATAGTTGCTGCCATCTGCATTCTCCGGCCTTCAGGGCATAAAAAACAGCCTCAGGCGGCATTACGCCTGGGGCTGCAGTCCATTCAATGAGAGAATGTGATAATAGTTTAGAGATTCGAAAAACATTTATAGAAGAATTTTAAAATCGTTATTTCCTAAAATGTTTTTCTCATACTCTCATTTCTTTTTGGTATTCTGTTTTTGGGGCTTCATAGATTCAGTTTCGCCGAAATCACACTTAATACCGGTAAAGAAGAAGCAACGCGATGGATGACCGGACAGTTTTTCCGGCTTGCCTATTTTGCAAATCTTTTCAATCTTTGAGCTAAGGCCTTTGGCCGGAACCATCTCTTTGTCTTCACACCACTTTTTATATCTTTCCCGAAGATCCTTTACCTGGATAATATCGCTTTTAACGTTAGTTACGTCTATTTCTTCCTTTGCGAAGGCATAGACACTATCGCTTTCTTTTCTGGCTCTTTCAAACGCTTCTTTTACCGCTTTCGGTTCTTCTCCCAATTTTTCTTTATAATCAGTATAATACATTTTTGCCGCATCGACAAGCCATTTCAGTATCTGTTCTTTTTCATTTTCTATGATTCTATTCCCGATTTCTGGATCTGCTTTATCGTTTGTGAACTGGGCGTTAAACGGAATGATTTTATATCTCCGCTGAATGCCATAATCATTCCAGTCGATATTCGGCAGGTAGTTCGTGGTGAATATCATCTTGTACATGGGCCTGAACGGTGCCGTATTGTTCTGGAACAACATTCTCGTACTTAGTTTGTCGCCGCCGGTTATCGTTTTTATCAGTGCTATGTCAAGTTCGGTGTCCTGATTCTTCTCAGATATTGTGACGAACCGAGCATAACGGTTTTGCAGTAATGTCGGGTTTGCCTGGCTGACCCCGTCGTTTTTCTTTGCAAGGGCAAACGCGTCAAAGCTTCCGACATAGTCTTGAAGTACTTCTTCTAAGATGTTGAGCAAGGTCGATTTTCCGTTCGCGCCGCCGCCATAAAATACGAAGAACAGCTGCTCTTTTGTCTCACCGGTAATGCAATAGCCTATCATACGCCGGAAGTATTCGATAAGTTCTTTGTCACCGCAGAAAATATCGTTGAGAAATTTAAGGAACTCTCTTGGCTCAGGACAGGAGCTTATATATTTTACGTCAGTATGAGTTGTAAAACGGTCTGTCGGGTTATCCTTGAAAAGCCGACCTTTTTCCAGATTCACAGTACCATTTCCAACCTTAAGTACTTCCTTTTTCGTATTAAAAACATCAGGAGTAACCGGATGTACGGCCCTGGCAGCTTCCAGTATCTTTTTCAGAGAAGCCACGTTGGAAAACTTATTGGCGCCACGACGCAGCCTCTTTTTCGTATATGAAGGCATATCGAACCAATAGGGGATTGCGGACAAACGTTTCGTGATCTCTTCGCCGTACTTACGAATATTCTGCAGGTCTTTGTTGTTTTCACGAATCCAGTATCCGCCTTTGTAGATATACCAGCAATCGTCCTCCGAGCAATACAGTAGCCTGTTTCCATACGATTCTATAAGAACATTGGCACAATCTATATCCGTATCTAAGGTGTTGATTGTTTCATATACAGGGTCGTAGATAAGGTCAATGGCATTATCGAAAGTGAGCATTGCAGTTCTTTGTCTTTTGTTTGCCACTTCTCTTGCTTTATCCAGCACCCGTCTCATAAACGGACTGGCAAAATCGGGTAAAACATCATTTGCTTTATTTGTAACGTGCTCTTCTTCTGCCTGCCCCGCTTCTACACCATTATTTTCACTGGGGTCGACATAGGCGCTATCGTCGTTATCGGCAGTTCCCGGAAAGCTTGTAAGATAATCAACCGGATCAAACACATCCTCGTAATAATTCTGTTCTGCTTTTGGACGTGTCCTGAAATATGGTGAAGCCCGGAACAGTTTGCAAAGCATCTGTTCGTCGCAGGACAGGTATTTCATTAAGCGGGCAAGAATATCAATCTCATCAGCCATTCTGCCACGTTCCGTCGGAGTGCTGCGGTTCCATAAATTATGTAAGTATTTATTTGTCAAAAGCAGATGGGTTAATTTCTTCTTCAAAGCCGGATCTGCATCCACAGAAACAAGCGACGGATCGATTTCAAAATTCAGGGATTTTTCCTTTTTCTTCTTTTCCGTTTTAACGCCAAAGAAAAGCTCATAAGTCCGCTTTAAAACTGCAGTTCCTGTGGATAGCGCATATTCTTCTTTTGATTTATCAGAAGGATACTCTTCTTCTTTTTCATCAACTTGCGATACTTCTACAGGTTCGCAATAGTAGCCGGTAATCGGGATGCATTCGTAGCAAAAAGCTATCCGGACATTAACATCGCCTTCGGACGCTTCGTAGTCTTTTCCTTGCATTACAGGTGTATGTTTAAACAAAAACGTTATTCCCGTGCCGTCCGTATCAAATTCTGCGTAGGATTCTTCCCAGCAGTGAAAGATATCGGCTACTTTTTCGTTTGTTATATCTCCACCGGAATCTACACAGTTACTGAAATGAATAGCCGTTATTTTAGACGCCTTATCCTTACCTTCCTTATCCTTATCCTCATACTTACCTAGCTGGAACCCTATCCCGCAATCTTCATTCGCTTCGGCATATTCACAGGCTTCAGCAAAAGAACCCCATGTGTTTTTATTGTCAACATAAGCTTCTTCTCCGGTCTTGGGATTAATGGCCATACCATCCTTAAGACATACCCATTGTTTCTTCTGCTTCATATACTCATCCAGCATCGGGAACCTTTCGGCCAACGGTGTGCTGCCTTTATAATCAGCAGGGAATACTTTTAACGTAACCATAAAACGGGCCTCCTGTTTCCAATATTCTTAATAGAAACTACTTATAGTATTATTATAGCATAATTCAGAAAAAAGGCTCAACGTTTTGTGGTTTAGGTCAGTTATTCGAGATACACAAGAGCCTGCAAGGATAGAAAGACTTTTCGTTTATTATTTTTTGCGCGCCGCCCTCTTACGACAGTTTTCAATTCCTACTAATTTATAGGTATTACGGAACAATTTAATCTTCTACTAAAATAGTAGGATATGTTAACCATTTTCATCCCACCTAACCGCACGAACCCGCTTTCCGCGCATGCTTCAGAAAATCTACACTCCCCGGAGCCGCGTTTTAATATATGCGTGTATATATGCGCTCGCGAGAACCACCACCCCCATTAACCTTTTAATACTATATCCGTCTTACTGTTTAAGGAAATTCCTTCCTAATTATGATATAATATAATATACGTTTATTTATAATACGGCGGCGACGACCGATACGAGGTACGGATATGGAAACAGATAAGAAAAATCTGACCGAAGAAGATATAAAGCATCTCTATATCACTCCGGCCATTGAAAAATGCTGGAGCCCGGATAAGATTCGTATGGAAGTGCAGATCACTGACGGCAAAATTTCGTTAGAAGGTAACATGCGCGTCCGGAAAGCTCCGCTGAAGGCCGACTATATTCTTTACCTGAATAACGGATATCCTATTGCTGTAGTAGAAGCTAAGGACAATACCCATACGGTTTCCTTTGGCATGCAGCAAGCCAAGACGTATGCAACGATGATGGACCTGAAGTTTGCTTACTCCTCCAACGGAGACGGATTTCAGGAATATGACTTTATGACCGGTAAAGAGCGGTTCCTCAGTCTGGATGAATTTCCGTCAGAAGAAGAGATGATCTCCCGGTACAAACGTGAAATCAACGGTGGCCAGGGCCTTACCGAAACAGAAGAAGCCATTATAAAACAGCCGTATTATTCCGATCAGAACACGTACCCGCCCCGTTATTATCAGCGCGTTGCCGTTAACCGGACATTAGACGCTATTGCCAGAGGGCAGAACCGTATTTTATTAGTTATGGCGACCGGCACCGGAAAAACTTTGACCGCATTCCAAATCGTTTACCGGTTATTGAAAGCCAAGATGAAGCGGAAGGTCCTGTATCTGGCAGACCGCAACATCCTAGTGGACCAGACCATCCAGCAGGATTTTAAACCCCTTAGCAAGGTCGTCCACAAAATTAATTTCCAAAAAGAAGACGCTGCCTCCATCACAGCCCATCAGGTTTATTTCGGACTGTACCAGCAACTGATTGGGGATAACGACGAGCAGCGGTTCAAAAAATATTTTGCTAAGAATTTCTTTGACCTGATCATCGTTGACGAATGCCACCGGGGTTCCGCAAAAGACGACAGCCAGTGGCGCTGTATACTGGACTATTTTGACGGAGCCACACAGATCGGTATGACGGCTACCCCGAAAGAAACGAAGTACGCGTCCAACACAACTTACTTTGGGGAACCGGTATACGAATACAGTCTCAACAATGGCATTGAAGACGGTTTTCTTGCCCCGTTCCGCGTCATTGACGTGCATATGGATATCAGCAACGGCTGGCGTCCAAGCAAAGGGCAGCGGGATTATTACGGCAACGAAATTGAAGACCGAATCTACGATAATTCCGATTACGATTATAAGCTCGTACTGCAAGACCGCAATTATAAAGTCGCGGAAGAGATTACCAAATATATGACGGAGACACACCGCCGGATGGATAAGACCATTGTATTCTGTGCGGACGAGGCCCATGCGGAACGGATGCGGGTACTGCTGACGAACCTGAACAGTGATATGTGCAGAGAGAACCCGGACTACGTTGTAAGGATCACCGGCAGCGACGATTACGGCAAAAAGAAGCTGGACTATTTTATTTCCGTATCGGAACCCTATCCTGTCATTGCCACTACGTCAAAATTATTATCCACGGGCGTTGACTGCAAGATGGTAAAACTGATTGCCATTGACCAGTGGATCACGTCTATGACGGATTTTAAACAGATCATCGGCCGCGGCACCCGCCTCCGGGTAAAGGAAGGCAAGACGGACTTTGCCGTTATGGACTTCCGGGGCGTGCGAGCCCTGTTTGCCGATCCGGCCTGGGACGGCCCTATTGAAGTTGATCCGGATTATCCGCCGAAAAAGCCTGTTGATCTGCCTAAACCTCCGGTCGAGCCACCTGAAAAACCTCCGGTCATAGAAGAAGAACCGGAAAAGTATTATGTAACGCCCGAAGGCGGCAAGGTCACCATTCTGCAACGGCGGTTTGCGACCTATGATGCCAAAGGCAAGCTTCTCCATACGGAAAGCATCGAAGACTACACGAAACGCAATTTCCGGAAAGATTTTTCCACTATGGATGACTTCATCCGATTCTGGGATCAGCTGGAGAAAAAAGAAGCGATCCGAAAAGAATGCGAAAAGTTCTACGTAGACATAGAAGAATTGAAAAAAGATAAAAACATGGAAGACGTGGATGACTTTGACTTCCTGTGCCATATTGCTTATGACAAAAAGCCGATGACACGAAAGGAACGCGCTACTTCCGTTAAAAAGGGCGATTTCTTTACGAAATTTGGTGAAAAAGCACGTAAAGTACTGGAAGCGCTGCTGGACAAATACAGCGATACCGGGATATCGGAGCTGGAAGACAAAATGGTGCTGAAGCTTCCGGATTTTAAGAAACTGGGTTCTCAGGCAACCATTATGGACTTCTTTGGCGGCAAAGATAAATACGATAACGCAATTAACCAGTTGAAAAACGAGATATACAGAATGAGGTAGACCTTATATGAGCAATGTTTCCGGATTCGTAAAAAAAATCAGAGATATTATGCGCCGGGATGCCGGTATCAATGGCGATGCCCAGCGGATCGAACAGATGGCATGGATGCTGTTCCTGAAAGTGTATGACGCAAAAGAAGACGACTGGGAGTTTGATGAAGACGATTATAAATCCATCATCCCGGAAGACTGCCGCTGGAGGAACTGGGCAGCGGACAAAACAGACGGTTCTGCCCTGACGGGTGACGAACTGCTGGACTTTGTCAACAATAAGCTGTTCCGCACCCTGAAAAATTTAGAAGTTGATACGGAAACACCGCTGAAAAAGGCTATCGTAAAGACCGTTTTTGAAGATGCCAACAACTATATGAAAGACGGCGTATCCATGCGTGAGGTTCTGAACGTAATCGACAGCATTAATTTTGGCGATTATGAAGAGAGCCATGCCTTCGGTGATATTTATGAATCAATATTAAAAGAAATACAGAGCGCGGGATCGTCCGGTGAATTTTATACGCCCCGAGCCGTCACTAGTTTTATGGCCCGGATGGTACAGCCGAAAATTGGCGACCATATGGCAGATCTAGCCTGTGGCACCGGTGGTTTTATCACAAGCTGGCTGAAACAATTGGAGCCCCAGGTCAAGACTACGAAAGATCAGAAGGCCATGGAAACCTCTTTCTATGGCATTGAAAAGAAACCGTTCCCGTATCTGTTATGCATCACGAATATGCTGCTGCATAGGATGGACTCCCCGGCCATTTATCATATGAACTCGCTGGCAAAGGACGTGCTGAACTATACGGACGACGATAAATTTGACGTTATCCTAATGAATCCCCCTTATGGCGGCAGCGAAAAGGAAGGAATCAAAAGCCATTTCCCCGCCGACCTGAGCAGCAGCGAAACGGCCGATCTGTTTATGGTTGTGATTCTGTACCGGCTCCGCAAAAACGGACGTTGCGCCATCATTTTGCCGGACGGATTTTTATTTGGCACGACCGGTGCCCAGCTGGCCATTAAGAAGAAGCTGTTTGCGGAATGCAATCTGCATACAGTGATCCGCATGCCCGGCAGCGTATTTGCCCCGTACACATCTATTACAACGAATATTTTATTCTTCGATAAGACCGGTCCCACAAAGGAAACATGGTTCTATCGTATGGATATGCCCGAAGGATATAAGCATTTCAGCAAGACCAAACCCATGCTGCCGGAACATTTTGATCCCGTCGTGGAATGGTGGAACAACCGTACCGAAATTGCCGATACGGACACAGACACATTCAAAGCAAAAAAATATGCCGCAGAAGAAATTGCGGCCGGCGATTACAATTTGGACCTGTGCGGCTTCCCTGTGGAAGAAAAGGAAATCCTTTCCCCGGAAGAAACGATGCACAACTTCGTAAAACGTCGTGAAGAACTGGACAGGCAGATGGACGAGAAACTGGAAGCAATCCGCAAATTGTTACAGGAGGTATGACCATGCGTATCTGTGATGATTTGCGCCAGGCGGTATTACAGGCTGCCATTCAGGGCAAGCTGACAACGCAGTTGCCGGAAGATGGGAACGCGAAGGATTTACTGAAACAGATTGCTGCGGAGAAAGCAGAACTGATTAAAGAAGGAAAAATTAAGAAAGAAAAACCGTTGCCGGAGATTACGCCGGATGAAGTGCCGTTTGATATTCCGGAGAATTGGAAATGGGTAAGGTTGGGTGACTGCGGATTTACTAACATTGGACTGACTTATAAACCAAGCAATATAAATTCTGAAGGAACGATAGTTTTGCGTTCTAACAATATACAGAATGGTAAGATGGACTATTCTGATTTAGTTAAAGTAAAAATGGATATTCCTGAAAATAAGATTTGTAAAACAGGGGATATTCTTATTTGCGCAAGAAATGGTAGCAAAAGATTAGTTGGGAAATCAGCCATCATTGACAGGGAAAATATGTCATTCGGAGCTTTTATGGCTATTTTCAGAACCCGTTGCAATTATTACATTAATTATCTTATTCAATCTCCTTATTTTCGTAAAAGCGTTTTAGGAGATGCCGGTACAACTACTATTAATCAAATAACACAGGACATGTTGAGAAGATTTATATGCCCCATTCCCCCTCTTGCAGAACAACAGCGTATTGTTGCCCGCGTAGAAGAACTGATGGCCCGGATTGATGATCTGGAAAAGACGGAAACCGAACTAGAAAAACTGAAGGCTACATTCCCCGGCGATATGAAAGCAGCATTGCTTCAGGCAGCGATGCAAGGGAAATTGACGGAGCAGTTGCCGGAAGACGGCGATGCGGCTGATTTACTGGAACAGATCGCAAAAGAAAAGAGTCAGCTGATTAAAGAAGGAAAAATCAAGAAAGAAAAGCCACTGCCGGAGATTACGCCGGATGAAGTGCCGTTTGATATTCCGGAGAACTGGCAATGGGTAAGGTTAGAGTTCTTAGCTGACATCAATGGTGGTTTTGCGTTCAAAAGTTCAAACTTTTCCTTATCCGGGATAAGAGTTGTTCGTATATCCGATTTTAGTGAATCTGGCTTTATTAATACAAAAATTGTACGACATCCATATAAAAATGAATACGCGCCATACTTATTAGAAAAGAATAATATATTATTATGTATGACTGGAGGAACGGTTGGCAAAAGCCTTTTTGTGACCCATTTAGACGAACCTATGCTAATTAATCAGCGGGTAGCTACTATTAAGGTTAAAACCGGAGTTCCTTCTTATATCAATTATAATGTTATAGGCCCATTGATTCAGACATTAATTCAAAATAGTAAAAATTCTACCAACGATAATATTTCCATGGAAACTATAAAATCATTCCCAATCCCTCTTCCCCCTCTTGCAGAACAGAAGCGTATCGTGGAGAAGTTGGATAAACTGCTGCCATTATGTGATGGACTGATAGAAAAGTAAGAAAAGAAATTTTAAGGAATCGGCCCATAAAAAATGGCGCCGCCGGCTTCGATAATAAATCTATTCATAGTAAGGGGAAACATAATATGGCCGATACACCTGTTAAAAACACTAAGCCTCAGTCAAGATTAAAAAAGATAATAGAGGCTTCAAGAGAAAAAACACCTGAGGAACTCCGGCAAATCGAAGCGGAACGCCAGCAGCAGGTGGAAGAGATACAGCGCAAAGAAGAAGAACGGCGGCGCAGAGAAGGCGAAGTAAGGGCCCTGTTTGATGAATGCGGCACGATTTTCGGGAAAAAGCGTTACAAGGCAAGAGTGCCGCAGTTATTAAAATTCTTAAAATCAAAAAAGAATGCTATTATGTTTTGGGAAAGCCCACATATTAAAAAAATATATGATATTTCCAGCTTAGATAATTTTTTGTGTTCTATTTATGTGGAAGAAATGCAAGACGAAACCTATGAACGATGGTTACGTCAATGTCTGTCAAACCCTTTTAATGGTAACTATGTGATTCATTATGAACGAATTTTTTCGGCACCACATGTTCGTCTATATGACTTTTCTTTCATATTAACTACGCTGTTAAACTTTTGTAGAAATACTGGGTATGTTACCAGAAGCCAGATGATTGAAGACTGTGAAGATTATGACGGTAGTTTTGCAAAAGAGTATGAAGATTTTAGACTTATTAAACCAAGAAAATATGGCGATTTGCTGGACAAGAATGTTACTATTAGTCGAACAGTACATTCTAATAAAGAAGAATTGATTTATTTTCTTAATCCGCTGTTTATTACAGAAAACGACTTTTTAAGGTTAGATGCCTATGACATTTGGAGAAATTTTTTAGAAGATGAATGGGCCGCTATAGAAGAAAAAGTTCCATCAATGATCCAATTGCTTGATGAACTGGTAAGAACCAGAAAGATATATTTAAAGGAAATAGAAAAGAAATGAAATTTATTCCGGGATGTATTATTAAAAAACATCCGGGCCATTATAAAATGGCGCCGCCGACATTATAGACCGAAAGGAAGGAGATGCAAAATGTTACAGCCTATTGAATTGATTGTGGATAACCGGAGGGCTTAATAAAAGGAGAACTAAAATGAAGAAAATAATGTTATTAACGGCTTTTTTGGTTGTTTTGGTGCAGCACTGTTTTGCTTTAGATCCTTCCTTCATAAATAAATTCGAAGGAACATGGTATGATGATGCCGGGAATGAATTTATGACGATTAGTAACGGGCATATCAATGGCGCAAAGGTTGTTGATATCGGAACTCCAATTGGAAGCAGTGGAGAAGGCTCGGCAAATATTCGTGTTGTTGATGATAAAGGGTATAGAGATATTTACTTTGAATGGGTTAATTACACCGTAAATCCGTTATTAAGAGTTTATAATTCTATTAACTTGCACAAAGATAAAAATCCGCGCACTTTTGAATCCGTTGGAGGTATTTATTTAGGAATGCCACAAAGCGAAGTCTTTAAAAGATATGGAAGACCTGATTTAATAGATGACAAAGATAATCCTTCAATCGTTAGATGGTTGTACAGAAATGATAGATGGATTATCGGATTTACATTTGGCTGTGTATCTGAAATTGCTATCTTTGCTAACAGTACCCGCCGTTTTGATTGGAGTGGATTTAACTGCTATAATTCTCCAGACGAATATCGGAAAAAATATAATATGAATTATGACAATATATCTACTGGAGAACATTTTTCTTTTGCAAAACCTACCAGCGATTACCGTCAAATAGGATGTGTTGTTATGTCAATGTTTAGGACTTAAGATTGAGCTTCAAGCCACGTGTTGGAATATTAGATTCCGACGCGTGGCTTTTTTATTGACCGGATATTTAAGAAAGGCTTATAATATAAACTATAGAAGGTAGTAGGTTATTCAGGTTTTTAGTCATTCTATTGTTTTAAGTGTTTTTTGATGGAAGGATGATTTAATAATGAAAAAGATTATTCTTTTAGTTTCAATTCTTTTAATGTTTACGCTTTCAGCCCAGGCTAAAACAGAAGAATGGATTGACAAAAATTATGATTTTACAAAATTAAAAACGATAGCTGTGAATTTAAACATACGAAATGAATTATGTAATGGAATACGAGAAAACGAAATAGGTGATGTTTTTTATGAGACTCTAGGAAAGGAATTACACGATAAATTAACTCCCAAAAAGCGCCAACTGGTATCATATCCGGAATTAATAAATGATTTTACGAAAGAGAATGGTTTGGAAAATACTGATATTGGAAACCTACCCGAAGATAAGAAAAGAGAACTAGATGAAAAATTTATAAAATATGTAAGGGGTAGAACAGATGGTGTGATTAATTGTATGGTTTGGATATATGATTTAGGTACATCTTATCACGAGGGGTACTACTATACATTGCCATCTCAAACGTGAAGTGGTAAACTAAAATTGGACACGGAGGGGGTAATTTTTGGACATACGGTGTATACTGTACGGATAGTACGAAATTAATTATCGGACAGAAATTCTCCCTCACA